>Ga0134124_10000999_pt1 | contig 22712 bp, 13 predicted proteins | sample KB304_FD_96880 | JGI IMG/M metagenome (GOLD analysis project Ga0134124, IMG submission 96880) | Terrestrial soil microbial communities without Nitrogen fertilizer from Kellogg Biological Station, Michigan, USA - KB3-0-4 | ecosystem: Environmental > Terrestrial > Soil > Unclassified ... | reverse complement strand
GGTATTTCGCAGAATGGCGCTTCGCGTCCGTTTCACTTCCGCGGCGCACTGCTGGAGAAAGCGCGGTTCGTAGTGCTCGCTGTCAGTCCTGTCGAGGCAAGGAAGTTTGACGTAATCAACGCCGGCCGGAATGCGAAACGACTGGATCATTGGCGAGCCAGTGACGATCAGAATGGCAGCGCCTTCATACTGGCTCCTCAACTCTTCAGCCAGCAGTAAGGTTCGACGAATGTTGCCGAGTCCAAACGTGTCGTGTGAATAGAGCAGGATCTTGGGCCTGAAGGTGCTGGACACAATGAGCGGACGCGAGCGCAAAGCGTTTTGCGGAAGCTGCAATCTTGGCAAAGCTGCAAACTGCGTGTTCATGCACGGGCGTTACTTCAAGAGCTGTACCAATTAATTAGGCGAGGTAAACGAAGGGAAACGACTCGAACAACCAGATACTTCGTTCGCACCGATCGATGCGCGTGGACGTGAATCGCAATTACTTGGGCAAAAGGGTGGGAGTTAAAAGTAGCGCGAACGAAGTACGCAGTGCGAAGTAATTATCAAGCCGTTTTTTGTGTGCCTTTTTGTGGCTAGCTGGTGGCGTTGATTCCGTAGCGGCTCAACTTTAGCTGTAACCCACGGCGGGTAATTCCCAGGTCACGAGCGGTGCGAGTGACGTTGCCACTGTGGAGATGAAGCGTCTCAATGATCATCTTTCGCTCCAACGCTTCAACGGCAGCGCTCATAAACACCGGCGCGCAGTTGTCGCTCGCAGGAGATACTGCCGAAATCCGTCCAGCCGGCGTAAACATGTGCTCGGACATTCGACGAAGTTCGGGCGAAAGTTGATCCGGAGTTATCACTGTGCCGTCCTCGGCGCGAGCGATGATTCGCTGCACTTCATTGCAAACTTGTCTGACGTTACCGGGCCAATCGCACACCATCAAGAGATCCATAGCCTGCGCGGTGATGGTGATGTCGCGGCGTCCAAACTTCTCAGAATAATGATCGATGTAGTGATTCACGATTGTCGGAATCTCCGAGCGACGCTCTCTCAATGGAGGAACCTGGAGGCGAATGACGTTCAACCGATAGTACAGATCCTCGCGGAAGCGACCTTCCGCAACCATTCGTTCCAAATCAGTGTTGGTTGCGGCAATAATGCGGACGTCAACCTTAATCGGACGCTGCTCGCCGAGCGGTTGAATCTCGCCTTCCTGTAAAAATCGAAGCATCTTTGGCTGGAGATCCGACGGCAGATCGCCAATCTCATCGAGAAAAAGCGTACCGCCGAGTGCGGAGCGGATAACGCCGGGTGAATCGGAGAAGGCGCCGGTAAAAGCGCCGCGTTTATAACCAAACAAGTAAGCTTCTGAAAGTTCTTTAGGGACGGCCGTGCAGTTGAATGGCACGAACACTCGCGAGCGCCGTGAGGAAAGTTGATGAATCGCCCGTGCCACTAACTCCTTGCCCGTGCCCGATTCGCCGGTCACCAGTACAGTGACGTCGGACGAACGAATCTTGTGTATTTCATCAACCAGCCGCGTCATCGGCGGACTCGAGTAAATCAATCCCGGAATCCTTTGATCCGCCCGGGCCGCTTGATAGCGTCCTCCCTGCGCACCTGGGACTCGTTCGCGCAGCGCACAAATCTCCAGACCCATCGTTGTGACGCGCAACAGTGGATCCAGTGATAACCCGTCCAACAACAGCTCATCACTGCGGGGCGCAATAAAGAGCACGGCAGGTTTAGCGTTCTGTGGCCGCAGCAGAACCACTAAAGCTTTGTGCTTCGCGCCAAACGCCGCACAGTCTTCGTCATTTTTTAAGTTCTGAAAATCACGTGCGAGCAGGTTGCTTTCCTGGAACGGCAGACCGTACGCAGCAACCTTGATAAAATGTCCATCCGGATGCGGTTCCGCGATCATGATCTGTTCGGCAATTGATTCCTGGTGCAGCACAGCGGCCAGCTCGTGCAGCAACAGTTCACGGGAAGCAGCGGCGTTAACCAATCTCAACGTGAGCAATTGCGACAGTGCCACCGGATCGCTGCGACGATCCGGCGCTTCGCGATCGAGTTCAGCCAGTGACCGCTCCACTCTCGCAACATCGGGATTAGCACCTAACTCACGAAAGGTCTGCAACGCATTCGTGAGTTTTTCAGTTGCGCGCTTGGGAGCTGTTCGCGCATAAGCTGCGCCCAAGGCCTCACACGCAATGGCGCTGCGATGGCGGTCACCCAGCATTTCGAAGATGGAGAGACTCCGGCCAAAGTGTTGTGCCGCGAGGGTAACGTCGCCCTGTTGGAGTGCGACCAAGCCGTTCAAACGTTCCGCTTCACCGATGATCCCTACGTCGGCTGCAGTCTCCGTTGCCTCCTCAGCAATTCTCTTCAGCAGTTCGATGCATCTATCGACCTGCTCACTGCGTAGATAACTCTCGGCGAGCAACAGGCACGATTCGCACTGGGCCTGGCGGTCGCCGATATTCTCAGCCAACGCGAGTGCTTCGTTCCCACACTTAACAGCGTCAGCCACAGCGTTGACGCCGAGATGGCAACGTCCAAGTGTGCACAACGCCTGCCGCGCGTACCACTTGTTTCCGTGTTCAGTAGCCAGCGACACGGCGCGTTCGAGCAAGGTTTGCGCTTCGGTGAACTCTCCGCGGAGCATGTGCAACTGGCCCAGTGAATCCAGCACCATCGGCACTTTTGCATTCTGCTCATCAATCTCCGAAGTAAGGGCGAGCGCGCGGTTGAAAGCATCCTGAGCGCGAGACCACTCGCCAACCAAAATCAGATTCATGCCCAGGTTGTTGTAACCATCCGCTGCGTTGGCTTTGTGCTCCGTGCGTTCGTAGTAACCGATGGCCTTTTCGAGACAGCGAATTCCTTCCTGCGTGCGCTTCAGGAACCAAAACGCGCCGGCCATGTTGGTATGAATTTTCCCGAGCAGGTAAGGAGCGGGATTATCACCGACAAGCTTCAACGCCTGTTCGAAGGTCTCGAGGGCCGGTTCGTATTTACCTTCAAACAACTCGGCGAGGGCGATGCCGAAATAAGCCTCAGCCAGTCCGCGCCAGTCTCCGGTGCGTCGATAATGATCGAGTGCGCTTTGCGCATAATCGCGTGCGATCGTGTATTCGTTGATACTGCGATAGACACGCGCGAGCGCAACATAAATGAGACCAAGATGGGCCGCAGCATTGTTTTGAGAGGCTTCGCGCAACGCCGTATTCAGGATCGCAATCGCTTTGGGTGGATCGCCGGTGTAGTGATGCGCAAGGCCGACATGGACGCGAACATATGCAAGAGATTCTGCATCCAGGTCCTTCAGTGATTCAGCTACCTCGTAGGTTTTGACCGCTCCCAGAGATTCGAGATACCGGCCTTGCATCTCGAGTGCGACCGAGAGGTAACAGTGAGCCCTGGCCAGGAGTGCAGGATTACGGCGTGCTGTTTTGATGAGCGAGCGGCTGCTGCGTTCGGCTTCACTCGACAGCCCCTGATCGAGCAGACTGCGCACTGCTTCAGTTTGCTCTATTTGAGATTCGGGCTGACTCAGATTCCGACTCTGGGGCTGGGCACTTGGGGCCGCGGCAGTCGCATGGAACTGCGATGAGGACTTGTAGCCGGCAGAGTTGCCGTTTTGGAAATGTGGTTCGTTAATCATCCCGAGCGCTCAATGTGTTTGGTACCATGCTAACCGTCCAGCAAGAGCGTAAAAAAATACCTCAATAGCGCCCAATCTGAGCGGTGTTTCTCTGTGCAACCTCTGTGTCCTCCGTGTCTTTGTGGTTTACATAGCTGCAAAATCACCACAGAAACACAGAGGTTGCACAGAGAATATGTGCCGTCACTTTGCGCCGCCGTTTTCCATAAAAATCGTTGTGTAATAGCTCTGAAAGCGAAAGCCGGCGCGACGATAGAAGGTATGCGCCGCATGATTGCGTTCGTTTACGAGGAGACAAATCGACCCTGTCCGTTTGAGCAGGCTGCAACACAATTGCCTCAAACAACTCAGGCCATACCCCTGGCCGCGTTTTTCGGGGTTGACGTAAATGCCTTCCAGATAAATCGCCTCCGGTGTATCCGCAATGATGTCTGCTTTGAACACCAGCGAGCCATTTTCGATCAATACCCACACGCGGCGCTGCTCGATACGGCGAGCACAACGCTCCGGGAAGCCGGTCGGATCCGCGACGATTGGATTGACCAGGCCGAGCTCTTCACATGCCATGCGAGCGTGCGTAGTCATCACGAAACTCAAGTCTTCGAGCGTGGCCAGTCTCAGGCCGAGAACCGCGTGCTGTGACTCAGACCATCTATGGTTCGCCGTACTGCGTTGCTCTAAAAGCAATTCACGACCTAGTTGATGTGGCACGCTGCCATCGGCAGTAAAGTGACGCCAGAACTGCTCGATTTTCACGTCCTCTCCCATAATCACGTGAACTTTTTCGGAGCTGTGAACGAGTCGCGCGAAGGCGGCGATTGCAGCATCGCAATTGCTTTCAAAGAGAGTGGCATGGCCCACCAGCGCCACCCCCTGAAGGCGGCCGTGCAGATCGCGATATGAATAAAACCTGCCTCGATTCAAATCGCTCAGCACGCCGTTATCTCGAATAAAGCTCGACATAATTACCGAATGGATGGGGCGAGCCGATAGGAATTCCAGCGCTTCGGCTTCCGAGCCGGGAGTGAGGGGATCGATTCCCCGGTCTTTCGCCATCATGGGAACAAGTGTGGTAGTTAACGCCTCGGGTGAGGGGCTTTGAGAGAATAGTCGGGTCAAACCGTTGTTTTTTACTAACTGGTCAATTCCGATCTCCGGACCGACACGCGTCGCCGGTAACATCAGAAACCTGTGAAGTCGACGCCGTTGTCGATAACCACGGGCATCGAAGTAGTAGCGTCACCGTTAATCAGCGCTGCTTGCGCTTGCACGCGAAAATCGTCAGCCAAGGTGGTGTCGCTAATCAGAATTCCATCACTAATCAGGATGCCGTCGTTCAATAAGGATCCATCGCTGATCAGGATGCCATCGCTTATCAAAATGCCGCTGCCGATAAAGACAGTTCCACCGCCGAGTGGGCCACCGTCACTGGTCAAAATGTTGTCGCTGATAAGTATTCCGTCACTGATAAGAATGCCATCGCTGATTAGAATGCCGTCGCTAATCAGAATACCGTCGCTAATCAGAATGCCGGCGCCATATATCTTTTGATACTTTCCGATCAGGTTGCTGCCGGTAGCGAATGTGTATCCCACGTTGATTCCCTGCGCCCATTGAAAGCTCTGTCCCGCAATCGTGGTTTGCGCAGTTGGAGCAGGTCCCGTCAGCAATGGTGCGCCGAGTGGCGTACTCGAACTCAGATCGGTGCGAACCAGCATGGCGAGTCGAACTGCTCCGTCGATGTTAATCTGACCGGCACCTTGCTCGAACGCATTAAAGCCGGCGAGCGGTTGCGCGGTGTACATCAGGATTGCCTTGACCAGATTCGGCGTCAGATTGGGATTGACCTGTAATAAAAGCGCCGCAGCGCCCGCGACGACAGGAGCAGCTATCGACGTCCCGCTCAGATACATCATCTTCCGTGTGTCGTCAGCACTAACACCTGCATCAAGGTTGGGATTTTCCGTGAGCAAAAGGTTCTGTACTTGGCCCTGCTCGACTTCAACTTCTCCTTCGGCGCTGATCAGCTTATTCCCGGGCGCCACCAGGTCCGGCTTGATCAGGTTGTCGTAATGCTTCACTCCCGTGCTGTCGGTCGTAAAGCTGCGTGTTGGACCACGAGAACTGTAGCTGGTGACAACGTCATCTCCACGTTCATCAGTCCCGAAAGTATTGGTTGCACCGACCGTGATGGCGGACGGTTCGTTGCCGGGCGAGTGAATTTGACCGTAGATTTTTTCGCCGGCCGAGTTTTTGCCGTTATTGCCGGCAGCGACCACCACGACTATGCCGGCGTCAACCATGCGACGAACAGCCAAACAAACAGGATCCTTCTTGTAGGAATCGATTGCGGGCATGCCCAGGCTCATGTTTACCACTCGAATGTTGTAAGCCGCGCGATTTGTCATGATCCAATCGACTGCCGCGAGCACGTACGAAGCTCTGCCTGCCCCATGCGAATCCAACACACGCAAATTGATAAGGTTTGCGGCCGGGGCAATACCCGTGTACGCGCCGTTTGCGATTCGTCCGTTACCGGCTGCGATGGCTGCGACGTGAGTGCCGTGACCGTACCGATCGTTTGTGGTTCCGTCGCTAGTGAAGTCCTGCTTCGCCACGACTCTCAGCGTGTCATCGGCACTGAGAAACGACTTGTGTGATTTATAAATGCCGGAATCGAGCACGGCGATGCCGATACCTGCGCCATCCAGGCGGCGGCCGCCCGCATTCGTAATCAGCGCCTGGCGAATTTCGTTGGCGCCCGTGGTCAACGAAAGATGCCCGAGCTGTTTTGTCTCTCGATCCGTCGAGACATAGGTGACTTCAGCGAAACCGGAAATCGTCGCAAGCAGTGGAACGCGGGTCTGAATCACCCACTGATTGAGGTTTTTAAGTCTGTTGGTTATTAAGGTTTGCTTTTCGAGGAGATCCTTCAGGTTCTTGCTGAGCCGCGTAGTATTGAACTGAACCACAACCTTGACGGTAGCTTGACTGCGGTCGACTACCAATTGCCTGAGGTCTGGTGACAGTTTGTCGAGACTGTTGGACTGTGCGCCGGCTTTTTCGCCAATAATGATGCCGAAAACAAGGAAGACGGCAATCAGGGCGACGATAAAGGTGCGAAGAGCGAGCGCTAGTTTTCTCTTCACCTTGCTGACATATATCTCAGACTGAGTCACATCATGTCCCATGTTTCTCATGAATTTCTCGTTATGATTTGCAGAATGACCGCGCGTGTTACTTGTCAATCGCTATGCCAGTAGACAGTCCCTCGTTGGATCGCTGTAAATACGCGACATTGCGACAAAAACTGAATCGTGGGCCGCGAAGCGAGTGATACCTGGTAAGCACCTCGATTCAGGCTGAAACCTGATTTGCCTTAAGAATTGGCGTATCTGCTGGGGATTTGTTCACGTGAGTTGATGCGAAGCAACTTCGCAGCGCGAACGAAGTATCGGAGGTTGATTGAGCCGCACCTTGCAGTTTGGCCTTGCACGAGAAGTCTGGTTTCTCTGTGCTCTCTGTGTGCTCTGTGGTTGACTAACTCATAGAGCTTTGCCTTAAAAGTCCTTTTCATTCACACCGGGCTTTAGCCCGGTGCCAAAAGGCAGCATCTACGAAAACCGTTTCAACGGTTTCCCCTTGGTTCGCTAAAGAAACCATTAAAATGGTTTCTCAACAGTGTCAGCGTCTTTCCACCGGGCTAAAGCTCGGTGTGAATGAGACGACTTTTGAGGCAGCCAACTCATAGCAAAGAGTCATCACAGAGACACGGAGGACACAGAGGTTGCACAGAGAAGAAGCCCGAAAGAGACTTTCGGTGCAAGGCGGCTTTGGAGGGCGCCGAGGGTCGGCGCTATGGCCAAGGGCAACGGCAGTCGCGCAGTCCACGGTGACGCTCGGTTACATGGATAACGAGTTCAATTATTCGGTTTTGCTTTTTGTAAAAATGGGATCAGCCGATCCCATAACTGAACCCCGATCCGCCGCGGCTATTTAATACCGTTCCAGCAGATCCAACACGATCCGCAAAATCCTTCGAATTTCCCACATAACAGAACATTCTGATATCCCTTCGCATCGATGCCTGCCGCGGCACGCACTTTGACAAGACGGAGCCAAATGCAACAACTGATTCACGATTTGCGCTACGCAGTGCGCGGACTAATCAAGAGACCCGGCTTTACCTTTATTGCCGTGATGACCCTCGCGCTTGGTATCGGCGCCAACAGCGCCATCTTCAGCGTCGTCAACGGGGTCCTGCTGCGCTCGCTGCCATTGCCGGATTCCCAGTCACTCTATGCCGTGCACACAGGCGCCGCGATCTTCAATCGCTACGACGGTCCACTCTCCTACCCGGAGTATCAGGACGTGGTCCAGCAAACGCGCAGCTTTCAAAACATCGGCGCCTGGGTTGACAGTGACGCGAATTTGTCTGGCGGTTCGAAGCCCGAGCGCGTGATGACGCGAATCGTACTGCCCTCGCTGCTCCCAACGCTCGGCGTGGAACCGGTGCGCGGCCGCAATTTTCTGCCCGAAGAAACGACCAAGGGCCGCGATCGCGTGACGTTGATCACGTATGGTCTCTGGCAGCGGCGCTTCGGCGGTAGTGACGATGTCATCGGTAAGTCGGTGTACCTCGACAATGTCCACTATCAGATCGTCGGCGTCCTGCCTCACGACTTCAAGTTTGAGGCGCCCGTGGATCTGTGGGTCCCGCTCACGACAACCGATCCGGAGATCAACGTGCGCAATTCGCATTTTCTCCGCGTCATCGCACGACTGCGTCCCGGCGTGGCGGAGAAAAGCGTTGCTGCCGATCTCGCCGCCGTATCGAAGTATGAGAGCGACAATTTCCCTGACATGTTCCCGCCCACTGCTGGATTCGAGTTTCGCGCACGTCCGTATCTCGACGACATCGTCGGCGACGTTAAGCTGCCACTCTACGTTCTTTTGGCCGCCGTCGCCTTCGTGTTGCTGATCGCCTGCACCAATGTCGCTAACCTGCTACTCGCCAAGGCAGCGCCACGTCAACGCGAGATTGCGCTCCGGACCGCACTCGGCGCGCGCACGTTTCATCTCATCCGCCAGCTTTTGACCGAAAGCATGTTGCTCACGATTATCGCCGGCGGCATTGGTGTGCTGCTGGCCACGTGGGGCACCGCCGCGCTCGTCGCGCTCAGTCCGGATTCGCTTCCACGCGCTCGCGAAATCGGTTTCGACTGGCGCGTGCTGGCGTTCACCGGCGTCGTTGCCTTGACGACGGGCATCATATTCGGGCTCATGCCGGCTATTTGGGGACCGCGGGTTGATCTTAGCGACGCGCTTAAAGAAGGAAGTCGCGGTTCAACCGGCGGCGGCGGACGTTTGCGCAAATTGCTGGTAGTGGCCGAGGTCGCGCTCTCCGTGGTGCTACTTGTCGGCGCCGGCCTCATGCTCCGCAGTTTCTCTCGGCTGCGCAGTGTAAACCCGGGGTTTCGCACGGATCATGCGCTGACTTTGCGCGTCTCGCTGCCGGTTCCGGAAGGTCGAATATCCGACGCCGATGCCGATCGTTTCGTGCGTTTTTTCGATCTCACACTGGCGCGGCTGAGTGAACTGCCCGGCGTCACCGCTGCCGGAGCGAGCAACATGATTCCGCTCGACGGCAATGGCACCGATCGGCTGATCGAGATCGAAGGTTACGTGCCGCGCGATAAGAGCGACATGCCCGACGCGCAGAATCGTCAAGCTACGCCGGGATGGTTTCCCGCCATGGGCATTCCGCTCGTGCGTGGCCGCTTGATCGAACGTTCCGACGATGAGAAAGCGCAGCGCGTGTTGGTTGTGAACGAAACTTTCGCCAGGCGCTTCTTCGCAGACGGCGACGCGATCGGAAAACGCATTCGCCTCGGCAAGCTCACTGCTGAATTTCCGTGGGCCACTATCGTAGGAATTGTCGGCGACGTGCGCGGCTTCGCGCTTGAAGAGCCGCCGGAACCGACGATGTACTGGCCGGTGGCTCAGATTCGGGCGACGCCGTCGCTTGCGATCGTTGTGCGCACGCAGAGTGATCCGGCCGCGCTCGGTCCCGCAGTGCGCGACGCTATCGGTGAGATCGATCAAACACAGCCGATTTACGATATGCAACCCCTCGATCAACTCGTCGCGAAATCACTCGATCAGCGTCGATTCACACTCACGCTCATGTTGCTGTTCGGCGTGATCGCATTGGTGCTTTCGGCCATCGGCATTTACGGCGTAATGGCCTTCGCAGTTACCCAACGCACGCAGGAGATCGGCATTCGGATGGCACTCGGTGCGCGCGCGACAGATGTGCTGAAAATGGTAGTCGGGTCAGGAATGTTCCTGGCTTGTATCGGTGTGGCTGTCGGACTGATCGGCGCCTTCGCGCTGACGCGATTGATGTCCAGTCTGCTATTCGGCGTGTCGCCGACAGACCTTGCGACCTTTGGATTGGTCACCGCTGGTCTATTGATGGTGGCGTTGCTGGCCTGCTACGTCCCGGCGCGGCGCGCAACGAAAGTCGATCCACTGGTGGCATTGCGATACGAGTGAAGGCGCGCCACAAAAAGGCACAAAAAGGCTCGATCAATAACCGATCGCCAACCCGTCTTTGCGTGAGTCGGACGCGCCCATCAGTGTCCCGCTCATCGGGTCAATCATAATTGCCTGACCGCCACCCATCGATTGTCTCAGTAAGCCGGGAGGCGAAGCTCTCACGTGGCCCAGCGCCATCAGCCGCCTGATAACTGTTGCGCCAATTTCATCCTCCAGCAGGACGTCCTTCCCCGTCATGTAACGGTAGCGCGGCGCATCAATCGCCTGTTGCAATCCCATGCCGAGGTCGATGAGGTTTACCAACACCTGAACATGTCCTTGAGGCTGAATCCCGCCACCCATAACGCCAAACGACATGAAGAGCTTGTTGTCTTTAAAGACCATCGCCGGGATGATCGTGTGAAAAGGGCGCTTGCCTGGCTCGAGATGGTTAGGATGAGTTGGATCGAGTGAAAACGAACTGCCGCGATTCTGAAGTACGATGCCCGTATCGCCGGCGACAATCCCTGATCCAAAGGAGTCGAACAGACTGTTGATGAACGACACGGCGTTGCCGTCCTTATCGACTACCGTGAAGTAAGTCGTATCGCTGCCCGCGTTAATTTCTCCGGGCGGCGGTGAGTTAAGCGCTCTGTTCGGATCGATGAGGGCGCGTCGCCTGGCCGCGTAGTCTTTCGACAGCAACTCAGCTACAGGCACTTTGGAAAAAGCCGGATCGGCGATGTAGCGATCGCGATCGGCGAAGGCAAGTTTGGTTGCTTCAATCAGCGTGTGATAGTAGCGAGCAGGTTGTTTGCTCAATGCCGCAAGATCGAAAGCCTCGAGGATGTTAAGCGTGAGTAGGGCAGTCAGCCCCTGGCCGTTGGGTGGAATTTCATAGACCGTATAACCGCGATAGTTCGTCGAGATTGGTTCCACCCATTCTGATTTCTGCGCCGCCATGTCTGCCAGCGAAATGAACCCACCGTTTTTCTCTGCATAGTTGACGATTGCCTTTGCGATTTCCCCTTTGTAGAAAGCGTCGCGACCGCCGTGCGCGAGCGTGCGAAGCGTGCGCGCGAGGTTACGCTGTCGGAAAATCTCGCCTGCTCGTGGCGCTCTTCCGTCAATCAGGTAGTTAGTTGCGGCCGCCGGAGTCTTCTTCAACTTTGTCACTTCCGAGTTCCAGTCTTCAGCAGTCTTCTCCATGACTGGAAAACCGTTTTCCGCGGTATCGATCGCCGGCGCTAGTACGTCGGCGAGTTTCATGGTGCCGTACTTTTCCAGCAACGTTACCCAGCCATCAAATGCACCAGGGACAGTAATGCTTTCCATGCCGAACTCCGGCATCTGCTTGATGTTCCTCTTCGCAAAGTAGTCGAGACTCAAAGCGGCTGGGGCTCGCCCACTGGCGTTGAGCCCCTTCAGTTCCTTCGTCCGGGACCAGTAAACGAGCATGAAAGCGTCGCCGCCGATTCCCGTCATCATCGGTTCCGTTACGTTGAGCATGGCCGCCATCGCAATCGCGGCGTCGACTGCATTGCCACCACGTTTGAGAACGTCGAGACCGACTTGCGAGGCAAGCGGTTGGCTGCTGGCAACCATTGCGTGTTGGCTCCGTACGACTGATCGTCCCGGCTTAACGCGCGTTTGGCTTTGGGCCAGAGGAGGGATGTTGGTCATGAACATCAGCGCCATTATCGCAGTTGCAATGTAAATTGAAGGTTTTGTCGTTCGGGACATAGGCGAATCTTTCGAGCGGCGTCACGCCGGCTCGGTCGACTACTGATTGTTTCAATACGTAGGAAAGGATGGCCAATCAGAACGAGCCGATTGTAGCAAATCAGTTGTTAGTTCAGCGTCGCGACCCCTCGGGTGCGAAATTCTCCGCAATCCATTCCTCTTATTGCGCAAGATGGCTTGTCTTGTAGTACGAACCAGCCGGATTCCGTGTAGGCATACATCTTGCCGTTGTGATCCGCTCCGACTGTTACCACGGTCAGGCTTAGGGATGATCGCCACGCAAACAGACTTACTGAGAAAGTATGATGTGCCCGGGCCGCGCTATACCAGCTACCCCGTGATCGTCTATTGGGACGAGCCTGTCACCACTACCGACTGGATTCAAAGCGTCGCTGCGAGTCTTTCGGCAAACAGTGAAGAGACCGGGGCCGCAATCTACATTCACATTCCGTTCTGCCGCTCACTTTGTACTTACTGCGGCTGCAACTCTCGCATCACCTGCAATCCCTTTGTTGGCGCGACATATGTGGAGACGGTCCTAAAGGAATGGGAAAACTACAGGAGAGCACTTCAGCTTTCACGCCCGCTGCGCCTGACGGAACTACATCTCGGAGGCGGAACGCCAACCTTCCTCTCAGCAGACGAATTGGACCGTCTGATCGAGGGCATTCTCGCCCACGTCGAACAGACATCGGACGCCGAGTATTCAATCGAATCCGATCCGCGCGTAACTCAAAAAGATCAGCTCGAGGTGCTGCACCGTCTTGGCTTCCGCCGTCTTAGTTTGGGAATTCAGGATTTCGATCCGCGCGTCCAGCAGGCGGTGAATCGAATCCAATCTGAGGAACAGGTGCGTCTCGTCACTGAGAGCGCGCGCGCAATCGGCTTCGACTCGATCAACTATGACCTGATCTATGGATTACCTTTCCAGACTCGCCGAAGCGTCGAACAGACGATAACCGCAGTACAGCGGTTGCGGCCCGATCGAATCGCTTTCTACAGCTACGCCCATGTGCCCTGGGTCAAACCCGGACAGCGTCATTTCACGGAAGCGGATCTACCTGTAGGCGACGAAAAGCGCGCACTCTACGAGCTTGGCCGGCGGCTGTTGGAAGAAGCAGGCTATCTCGAAATCGGCATGGACCATTTCGCATTGGAAAACGACTCTCTATGTCGAGCTGCGCTCGGCGGTACGTTGCATCGCAACTTTATGGGTTACACGTCGCGTTCAGTGTCGCCGTTGATAGGTTTGGGAGCGTCTTCCATTAGCGACTCGTGGGACGCGTTTGTGCAAAACGAAAAGCAGCTGGAGACATACGAACAACGCGTGCACCGAGGTGAAATTCCTGTCTTTCGCGGGCACCGTTTGAATCACGAAGACGTAATTTTACGCCGGCACATTCTGAATTTGATGACGCGCTTCGAGACACACTGGAACACGCCGGATCTATATCTGCCATACCTCGAGAGTATTGATGCGAAGCTCGCGGAAGCGAAACGCGATGGGTTGGTGCGAATAGAAGGCCGTCGTTGTGAAATAACAACCTCAGGCAAAGCTTTCTTACGAAACATCTGCATGGCTTTTGACGCGCGGTTGGCGCGGAAAGCTCCGGAGACGCAAATCTTCAGCAGGACTGTTTAGCAACCGAGGGCGAAAAATTGAAAGTCGGAATACTAATGCTTAATTTCGGCGGGCCATGGACGCTCAGCGACGTGCGCCCGTTTCTCTACCGGCTTTTCGCGAATCCGCGTGTGCTGGTGGGAATACCTTCTCCGCTTCGACAGCTACTCGCGTTCACTATTGCTCAGGTTAAAGGTCCAGCTTCAGTGAAAAGCTACCGTTCGATTGGGGGCGGCTCGCCGCAGCTTAAATGGACCGCGACACAAGCCGCTAACTTGCGCGAGCTCCTCGAACACCGCTCATTGCGGATTGAGATCGGGATGCGCAGCGCTGAGCCCTCAATTTATACGGCGTTGCAGCGTCTTAAATTTTGGGGCGCTACGGATATTGTCTTGCTGCCGCTGTTCCCGCAGTTCTCAACCACGACCACCGGCACTTGTTTCGATGAAGTTGATGCTGCGTTGAACGAATTGCAATGGCAACCGCGGGTACGTGAAATCAGGAGTTGGCCTGACCATCCGATCTACATTCGACTGCTACAGCATACTGTGGCTGAAGCCGTCAGCCAGGCTGAGGCACGGAGTACAAGCAATCGACCACGAGTTCACGTTATTTTTTCTGCTCATTCGTTACCACTGAAGATTGTGAAGCTGGGCGACGAGTATCCCTCTGAAATAGAACGAACGGTCGCGGCCGTAACACGTTCGCTCAAGCAACCATGGTCGCTTGCTTTCCAATCACGTAATGGGCGACTCCCGTGGTTGCAGCCTTATCTCGAAGACGAACTGAAGCGCCTCGGCGCGGCGGGTTTGTCTGACGTCGTCGTGGTTCCGATCAGTTTCGTCAGCGACCACATCGAGACACTCTTCGAGCTCGATCAACTTTATGCGGGAGTGGCGAAAGCACACGGAATTACAAACTATCAGCGCGCACGGTGCTTCAACGACGATCCGCTTTTCGCAGAACTGCTCCATTCGCTCTTGCTGGAGCATGCTGCCGATGTCGTTCGTACAGAAAAACGTTACGAAACGAAACTTCAGGCGGTGATTGCATGATTGGAAGAATCAACCAAAGCAAGCGTGAAGCAACGGTCGTTGGGGCCGGCATCGCCGGTATGCTGGCTGCGTATGTGCTCGATGCGCGCGGTTATCGCGTGACGTTAATTGAGAGCAACTCTCGCGGTGGTGGTCTGATTCGAACCCGCTACACGGATTTTGGTATCGCCGAGAGTGCGGCGCATTCGCTCATCGCTACTGAAGCAGTTCGCGAAGTATGCCGTGACCTCGACGTTGATTTGATTGCGCCGCGAAAGGATGCCAAGGCGAAATACGTGATTCGTGACGGAAAGCTAACGCGCTTTCCCCTCACGTTAAGAGAAACATTGGGTGCCGTCCGTCATGCAGCTTTCGCGCGGTCCAGAAATGCGGACCAGCAAACACTCGATCGCTGGGCGCATCGACACCTTGGCGATGCGGCACGCGATTACTTACTGACTCCGTTTGTGCGCGGAATTTATGGTGTACAACCCGCAGAGCTCGGCGTTTCTACGGCCTTTCCGTTCCTGCATCTGCCGGAGGGACAAACTCTGTTGTCAGCATTTGCGCGACACCGAATGAAGGCGCAGAAAAAATTGCCGAAACAGCGAGTTGCACCACAGCGCGGAATGGGCGAGCTCGTCAACAAACTCGAACGGCGACTCGAGCAAAGATTAGGTTCACGGTTTCGCAAAGGCGAAGAATTAAAGGATCTGCCGGACGCCGCAAATGTAATCATCGCGACACCCGCGTACGCAGCGGCACAACTACTGCAATCCGCTGCATCCGGTCTTGCAACGGAGCTGAGGAAAGTACGCTACACACCGCTCGTTTCAGTAACTACGTTTGTCGAAAGAAGAGCGTTTGAGCGACCAGTTAACGGTGTGGGCGTTTTGATGCCGGCCTGCGAAGATACCAAATCGCTGGGGATTTTGTTCAACTCCAGTTCCTTTGAGTACCGGGTCACGGATGATGCGCGCCTGGCGTCATTTACAGTAATGATGGGCGGCACTGCTTGCCCGCAGTGGTTAAATGCACCCGACGAAGAGATTCAACAGGCCATCAAGCTGGAATTGTACGAAGTGTTGGGTATTCGCGAGCCGCTCGCGACGGTCATCCATCGTTGGCCTTGTGCGCTGCCGCAGTATGGAATCGATCTGCCAAACGTCTGGCAGTCAGCAGAGAAATCGTGGTGCGCTCAACCAGGTCACCTTCTGTTTGGAAACTACACGGGCCAGATTAGCCTGCGAGGCATGATCGAAAGCGCAGTGGCACTCTAACGCCAAAAAAGCACAAAATGTTTATCTGACTTTTTGAGGTCTTTGTGTCTTCTTGTGGCTGCATCCGTTGCAGGCGGCGCAACTGGCTGAACTTCCATTGAGCAAGCCCCTAACTCGGCGCCAGCCCCGTTTACCAAGATAGAAGCTCGCCAGCAAAAGAATGGTTGCAACGAAAATGTTTTGCCAATCGCGCAACGGCGCCTCCTAGCTGAATCCAAGCAGCCGCCCGCCGTGATACGTAATCAGCGAGCCGGCGTAGGCGATTGCCAACATGTAAAAAAACATGAACAACGGCCAGCGAAACGAATTCGTCTCACGACGAACGACAGCGATGGTCGACATGCATTGACATGCCAGCAGGAAAAACACCATGAACGACAAACCCACCAGCGGCGTCCAGATGGGCGAGCCGTCGTCGCGTCGTGCGTGCAACAGCGCGTTGATGAGACTGGCTGATTGTCCGTTTGATTCTGAGTCGACGTTGTAAACAATGCCGAGGGTTGAGACGATCGTTTCGCGCGCTGCAAAAGACGTGATCAAGCCGATGCCAATTCTCCAATCGAAGCCTAGCGGAGCAATCGCTGGTTCGATGAGACGTCCCATGCGTCCCGCGTAGCTGTTTCTGATCTGTGCGCTGCGTTCGTGAGGATCCACTTCAGTTGAGAGAGTTGCAGGAGTATTTACGGCGCTCTCGCCTGACGTCCGAGGAAAAGCTGCAAGCGCCCAAAGCAAGATCGAGACGGCAAGGATTACGGTACCCGCTCGCTTCACAAAGCTGCCCACGCTAACGGTGATGGCTTGCGCCACATTCCGCAAGATCGGCACACGGTACGGCGGCAGCTCCATAACAAACGTCGACTTTGGCGCTTTGAGAAGGGTGCGATTCAGAATTGCTGCCACCAGGAGTGCGACGACAATTCCCAACAAATACATCACCAAAATAACGAGCACACCGGTGGAAATGAAACCAAACACCTTTCGCCCTGAAAACAATGTCGCAATCATTAAGCTGTAAATGGGCAAACGCGCCGAACAGCTCATGAACGGAGTAATGAGAATAGTCGCCAGACGATCCTTCGGGTTCTCAATTGTGCGTGTGGCCATAATTCCCGGAACAGCACATGCGAAACCGCTCAATAGCGGCATGAACGATTTGCCCGGCAGGCCGAAACAGCGCATCAGGCGGTCCATCAGGAATGCAGCCCGAGCCATATAACCGCTGTCTTCGAGTAGCGAAATGAAGAGAAAGAGTAAGAATATTTGCGGGACGAAGACGAGTACGCTGCCGACGCCCGCGATTGCGCCGTCGGTAACCAGATCAGTCAAAATGCCGGGCGGCAAGTGAGTGCGTACGGCCGCGCTTAACATGCCGAACACGCGATCGATCAAGTTCATCGGCAGGTTGGCCCATGAAAAGATAGTCTGAAAAACGAGCGCCATTACCAGCAGCAGAAGCAATGGTCCGAACACCCGGTGGATAACTATTCGATCGATACGTTCGCTGATGGTTCGATTCGGTGTGTCACCAACCTCAACGACTTCACTCACAACCCGTTCTATTAACGCGTAACGCTGAATCAACCTGGATTCGCGCGAACGAGCATCCAACGGCGTTTCAATGTTAACTGCTCCGCAATCCTGTTCCGCCACAATCGTGAGCACTGCCTGAGCCAGTTCGTGGGCACCGCGCCGTTCTTTCGCCACAAACGGAATTACCGGTACACCTAGCGCGCTACTCAACTTAACCGCATCGATTTTGATGTGGCCGCGTTCAGCAACATCAAACATAGTGAGGGCCAACACTACCGGACGCTTCGTTTCGATCAACTGAATAGCCAGATAAAGATTTCGCGCCAGGTTCGTCGCATCGACAGCCACAATTATCGCGTCAGGCTTCAAAGGGGTTGAGGCGCTTCCCACTAGAATGTCTCTCGCGATCTCTTCATCCACCGAGGTGGCGTTTAGGCTGTAAAGACCGGGCAGATCGATCAGTTGCGCCGGCGCTAGCTCCGGCGCTAATGACCAACGGCCCGTCTTGCTCTCGACCGTGACGCCCGGATAATTTGCAACCTTCTGTTTTAGCCCAGTGAGAGCATTGAAAAGCGTGGTTTTGCCGGCATTAGGATTTCCGGCTACGGCGACGACAAGCGGCCGGCGTAGAGTCGCTGGCGCTGTTGACTCCTGTCGAGATTCAACAAAAGTGATGCTCATTCGGGTGGCTGAGATAACGCGCCCCGCTTGTCGCACAGCGTCACATACACTGACCGCGCATCTTCGCGGCGCAAAGCAAGATGATAATTTTTGACGAAGATGTGAAGGGGATCGCCGAAAGGAGCACTATTTACAACTCGCACGACTGCGCCCGGGACAATTCCCATTTCCATGAGTCGGAGTCGACCATTTCCGAGCGTGTCGATAGCAACGACCCGGGCATCTGCTTTTTTTGGAATACTGTCGAGCGTCATAGTGTGTGTCAGCCAACTGAAATGGAATTTCACATTCGGCTGCTGATCATCTCAGCAAAATGGAGGCCACGATCGGGGTAATTCAAATACAGTGGAATTGACGCGCCGAACTACTCTCGGAGGGAAATTTCCCCAAATCGTCGGGATATTTCGCAGACATCCGAGCCCACTTGGGTGAGAGGGGCTTTGCCAGAAAAATCGTTTTCACACTTCTTCTCTGTGTAACCTCTGTGTCCTCTGTGCCTCCTGTGGTGAGGAATGTTCGAAAAAAACCACCACAGAGGACACAGAGCACACAGAGGTTGCACAGAGAAATCAGGCTTTTCGGGTAAAGCCGGTAAGGGTAGGAACTGATGGTCAGGAGCCGTGACGGCTCGTTCAAGTCAGGCATCCCTGACCACAATTATTGGCTTCATACCCACGTCTCGTCTTACCAGCTGCAGTCGGAACGTTGATGCGCAAATCTGAGAAAAGAGTGCGAAGGACAGTTTGCATCCTGTCTGGGCTCGTCATATGGGCAAGTAGTGGCGCGATGGTCCGAAGTGTGCACGCGCAGTCGTTGGAAGAAAAGCTCGCAACTGCAACGGATTATGTGCCGAAAGCTACTGCACCCTCGGACCAGTTAGTCGAAGTCGCGCGAAGATTCAATATTCCCATGGGCATAGAGTGGGTCGACGGAGCCGGCACAGCGCCACTCGATCAGACGCTGCGTCCAGGAAAACGGTCCGTGAAGGAGTTGATCGAAGAAATCGCAAGCTTGTCGCCTGGATACCGCGTCGAAGTTGATAACGGACTCGTTCGCATTTACTCGCCCGAAGCTCTGCACCCGTTCAATTTCTTAAATATCCGGCTCAAGAGCTATACGGTAAACGACGAAGATCTTTTTGGCGCCGAACACGGTTTGCGATTGGCCATCAGGTTCACGCTCCAGCCTGCAAAGTACCGGTTCGGATATGCAGGTGGCTATGGTCACCCGGCCAACCATGTCTTTCAGTTTCCGAAGTTCACGCTTTCAGAGTCGAATGTCACCGTTCGTGAGGTGCTGAATGCGATAGCTCTGGCCCAGGGGAATGCACTCTGGATAACCAGGATTAAGACCGAGGATCTCCAGGGTGATGAACCCGGCTGGACGCGAAAAGGAGCGGACGGCGGAGACTCTCCCGTCACCTCGGCGTGGCATTTCCTTCCGCTCGCCGAAATCTCGCAACTGGCGAAGGAACAGGTCGCCGTAGACGTGACGATAGACGGACTGCTGGACGAACGCATGACGACAATTCCCGTAATGCTTGAACGTGGGTTGAGCGACGCCGCACCTGGCAGGGGAGGAGGTTCATCAACCGGGTCATACCGATACGGAGCCAGCATTGCAAAGCTGGGTAAAGACTGCGTGACGCTTTCAGTTCAGCTCAACGTCGAGCGCCCAGGCGAAGCCGATTTCACCTTCGACAAGAAAATTGAAATACATAAGGACCATATCACCGAGATACGACCTGAGTCTCGAATTGTAATTCGAGCATATTTTGAGAACGCAGCGAAGCCTTAGCAGTCATCCTCAGTAGCGAGAGCGCAAACCGAAAAGGACACCGCGAGTGGTCTTCGCAGGTCGCCTGCGGCGAACTTTATCGTTATCAACGATGCTCACGCTAGCCACACTCGGCGGCCCTAAATTGGCGTTCGAAGCGTTACTCAAGGTCAGAGTAAAACTTTCTGCTTGTTCGAGAACAACATCGTCAACTATCGATACTGCGAAACTCTTCGACGACTCGCCGGCTCCAAACGTGAGCGTGCCTGAGGTCGCATTGTAGTCACTGCCATTCGCGGCGCTGGCGTCTGTCGAGGAGTAGTGAACACTCGCAGTACCGGCCGTATTACCGGTACGCGTAACAGTGATAGTGACCGCTCTGCCATCTTCGTTAATAGAGTAGGACGCAGAGCTGAATTGAATGAATGAACTTTGCACGGGCGTAGGCGATGGCATCGGCGTTGGCGTAGGGGTGGATGCCGGCGTGGGCGGTGTCGAGTTCTGCGCCGCGAAAAGCGCATCCATATCGGCGCCTATGTCTTTTCCATCTGTGCCGGCGTTCTTGTACCGGCTGGCGGCGTTCAGTCTGAAATCACCATTTGCGAAGTCATTAAAACCAACGTCACGCAGTGATGAGGGATAGAAGTTGTTGGAGGGGTAGACGCTCTGAGTAGCGCCTGCAACAACATTGCGCTCGAAGATCCAACCGGGACAGAACCCATTCAGCGTGTCGATTCCTTCGGCCCTGCCTGAGCCCTTGAAACCGAACCCCATTCTCACGGTCAGGTTGTTGCGGAACACAAAGCCTTGCGTCGGTAAATCGTCGAACGAGCCCGTGTTGCCTTCCTGTGTGAACGCTGTATTGTGGTCCAGCACGACGTCCTGCGGTCCGCGTAGGCTCTGAAACCAAATCTTCTGAACGTTCCAGAGGTTATTCACGATTCGCAAGCGCCTGGTTGTCCCGCTTACTTTACCGATATCAATTCCGAGGATGTTCAGACCATTATCTGCGCCCTTGATTACGTTATTAGAAAACGTGAGGTCTTCGGTGACGGACCAGGGCGCGGTGTTATCCTGGTTGTTCGACTTCAATAGAATTGCAAAGCCAACCTGAGCGTCGTGCCAGACGTTTTCAAATACGTTCCCGTCAATTAACACCCTGCGAGCGTTCTTGGTTTCCAGCAGATTCTTGATGGTCCAGTTTCTGCCGGCATACGAAGGATCGCCAACTTTCCAGCGCAGGGGTTTGAAAAAGTAGTTGCGTTGAATCGTGATGTCTGACGGCACGAGGTTTGGAATCGATGGATCCGCGCCGCCAAACATTAAATTTTCGCCGGCGGCCTCGAGATAGTTATTGATTATTTGATAAGGACCTGGTCCATTCCAGCCGCAGATGTCCTGCGTGTCGGTGGCGAACTCATGTATTTCAGAAATGTAGGAGTTGATAATGGAGGTTTCAGCACTGTTAAGACTGATGCCGCGCTGAACTTCCTGTGTCTCAAATCCGTGGACCCACAAACGATCGAGTATTAAATGATGTGGGACACTCGAAAGGTCGGTTTGATTGGAGTCGCCGCTTCCGAGTCTGACGAGATCGTAAACGAAATCTGAGGCACTGAAGGTGGAGATATCGAGGCCGATTAGTTTGTAATGATGAGCGTCCGCGACAGTTTTAATAATCGGTTCTGCGGGCACGTTGGAACGCAATTTTGCAAGCAGACCGGCTTGTGTGAGTGAGACGCGTCCCGTAATTTCCGACGCTCTTGAAGATTGAATCGTGATAAAAGCGTCGCCCGATTTCGGAGTAAGTATGAAGGGGCCGCGGTAAGTGGCGCCGGCTTCCACGATAATCGTGTCTCCGGCGGCAGCAGTATTGATTGCGGTTTGCAGATCACCTCCGGCAGGCACCACCAGAGTGGCGCCGGTTGTCGCTACCGCAAACAGCAATAAGGTTGAAATGATGGCGAAGGCATTACGTAACCTGGGGAAGAAGCACAGTGCAACTGTGCGCGCATGGGAGATAGACACTCTTCACTCCGTTTGATGTATGTATGGGTATTAAGATCAAAATCGCTTATGCGAATGGTCGGGGGAAACTAGCGGCAAAACGTGAGCACAGTACCTAAACGAATGGTGTCGAGGGTTGCGAGGCTGTTGCAAAATTCTTGCCGTGCCCAATTTGAGATAATTGGAACTCGGAACTGAGGTGTCACTGGGAGATTAGAAACACGTGAAGACACGTATTTCATCTGGTTCGCATCTTGGCCGGTTTTGCGGGAACGAAGGAATAGCGGGAACACCGGACGAGGGGAAGTCTCTGGAAAAGCAGATTGCGCTATCATACCGCTCAGATAAAAGGATTGCCCGCTGGGCTCCGCAAGTGTGCAATCTCCTCTAGGCTGCCGCTAGACGACTTACTCTTCCACCCCGTAGTGCTTCCGCGCAAAATTGCGCGATTTGTTTGTGACAAAGAACCTTAGTTCGCTCTTGAACAATTTGCCACTGAAATCCCATGACAGAGAAAGAGATCGTACTGGAAACTCTTCGCTCCTTGCCGGATGACTGCTCGCTCGAAGAGATAGCCGAGCGCATTGAGTTTATGGCAACGGTTCAGAAAGGTCTCGATCAAGTCAAAGGAGGTGAAGGCATTCCTCACGACGAAGTAAAAAGACAGCTCACCTCATGGCTTACAAACTAATCTGGTCTCCCGCTGCACGAGACGACCTTCACGACATCGTAGTCTTCATCGCTCGGGAAAATTCCACCGTGCAATGTCCTTATCATGCTTCATGGCTTCGTCTCCGGTGACGGTCAGCTGAAGATGCTCGCCACTTGAATCTGCGGCAGC
>Ga0134124_10000998_pt1 | contig 22748 bp, 13 predicted proteins | sample KB304_FD_96880 | JGI IMG/M metagenome (GOLD analysis project Ga0134124, IMG submission 96880) | Terrestrial soil microbial communities without Nitrogen fertilizer from Kellogg Biological Station, Michigan, USA - KB3-0-4 | ecosystem: Environmental > Terrestrial > Soil > Unclassified ... | reverse complement strand
CGTTCGGACTGAACGTCCCCGTGCCTCCGCTCTGTACCGTCCACGTCCCCGAACCCGAAGTCGGAATATTACCGCCGAGACCTGCCGTCGTACTCAAAGCGCAGATCGTCTGCGGGCCTCCGACAGTTGCCGGCGTCGGCGACTGCGTGATCGTGACAACTACGTCGGCAGTAGCATCCGTGCACGGTGCGTTGGAGACTGTCCATCGCAGAGTGATCGGACCCGTTCCCGTAGCGTGAGTGAACGTGGCTCCCGGCGTCGTGGCGTTGGGATTGAACGTTCCGGTACCGCCGCCCACTATCGACCACATACCGGTGGCGCCGCCGGCCGGCGTGTTGCCGCCCAGACTTGCGGTCGTACCCAAAGCGCAGATCGTCTGCGGCCCGCCTACGGTCGCCGTAGGCTGCAGCTTGACGGTAACTATCACGTCGGACGTTGCGCTTGCTCCGCACGTAGCATTACTCACAGTCCAGCGCAGGGTTATCGTGCCCGCTCCACTGGTCGGTGAGAACGTCGCGTTCGGCGTCGTCGCGTTCGGAGTGAACGTACCGGTCGCTCCGCCGGTCACGATTGACCACATGCCCGTCTCGCCGGCTATCGGAGTGTTGCCGCCAAGGCCCGCCGTCGTTCCATTCTCGCAAACGGTTTGATTTCCGCCGTTGGTTGAGAGCGGCGCGGGTTGGAGAGTAATGGTCACATCAGCAGTAGCGCTCGTGCACGGCGCGTTGGTAACCGTCCATCGCAAAACGAACGGTGAAGTAGACCCGGTCGCGTGAGTAAACGTAGCGCCAGGCGTATTCACATTAGGATTGAACGTGCCGGTGATGCCGGCAGTCACGATCGACCATGTTCCGGTCGCGCCCACCGGAGGAGTGTTGCCTCCAAGCGTGGCAGTCGTGCCACCGGTACAGATCGTCTGAGGCCCGCCTGCAGTAGCAGTGGGCTGAGACTTGATCGTGACAACCACATCCGCGGTAGCATCCGTGCAAGGCGCGTTGGACACCGTCCATCGCAGAGTCACGGTGCTGCCTATCGCGCCGCTCGTGTGAGTAAACGTAGCACCGGGCGTTGTCGCGTTCGGGTTGAACGTTCCCACTACACCGGCAGTCACTATTGACCATGTCCCCGTAGCGCCCACCGGAGGAGTGTTACCTCCAAGCGTCGCCGTCGTACCGCCCTGACAGATCGTCTGCGGCCCACCAACGGTTGCAACGGGCTGCGACTTGATCGTTACCGCCACATCCGCGGTAGCATCCGTGCACGGCGAGTTGGACACCGTCCATCGCAGAGTTATCGTAGTGGCTATTCCACCGGTGGCATGAGTAAACGTAGCGCCGGGCGTGTTCGCGTTCGGGTTGAACGTGCCGGTTACGCCGGCGGTCACGATTGACCACGTGCCGGTCTCGCCCGCCGCCGGAGTGTTACCTCCGAGCGCGGCAGTCGTACCCAACGCGCAGATCGTTTGCGGTCCGCCCGCGGTTGCCGTCGGTTGAGACTTGATCGTGACAACCACATCAGCAGTGGCGTCCGTGCAAGGCGCGTTGGACACTGTCCATCGCAGAGTAACGGTGCTGCCTATTGCGCCGCTTGTGTGAGTGAACGTCGCGCCCGGTGTTGTAGCACTAGGGTTGAACGTCCCCACGACTCCGGCGGTCACTATCGACCACGTCCCAGTTGCCGGCGGAGTCGGGGTGTTGCCGCCGAGACTCGCCGTTGTACCCAGGGCGCAGATAGTCTGAGGTCCGCCTACGGTTGCCGTGGGTTGCGCCCTCACGGTGATGGTCACTTCGGCGAATGAATCAGGACACGGCGGATTCGAGATCGTCCATCTCAGCACTATCGGCCCGGTCCCGGTCAGGTGAGTAAATGTAGCGCCGGGCGTTGTCGCGTTCGGATTGAACGTCCCTGTTCCGCCGCTCTGCACGGTCCACGTCCCGGTGCCGATCGTGGGAGTGTTGCCGCCAAGCGCGGTAGTCGTCCCTAAAGCGCAGATGGTCTGCGCTCCGCCTACTGTAGCCGGCGTAGGCGGTTTCTTGACTGTCACCATTGTGACAGGTGAACTGGTGTTGTTAGCTGTATTCGGATCGGGTGTTGTAGAAGTCACACTCGCCGTATTCGAGAGCACAGCGCCGTCAGCTACCGTTCCGTCAATACTCACGGTAACGGTGAAACTCTGGGACTCACCATTAGGCGACGGTCCGGTCCTCGAGAACATGATAGTGCCGTTGCCGCCAACCGGGACTGAATCCGTTCGGGTCCAGTTAGCCGGTGCAGGCGCGGACACAAGGCTGGTGCCGGCGGGCATCGGATCGCTCACTACGACGGCGAGAGCGCTTGCAGGCCCGCCGTTGTGGTAGCCGATTGTGTAAACGACATTGCTGGTCGAGCACGTGGTGCCTGAACCAGCACCCTTGGTCACACTCACATCGGCGACGTTGAGTTGCGTGCAAGTCGGACCGTTTACGACGGGCGGACCGGGGTCAGTGGTGCCAAAGGGAGCAATACCCATAGCGCTGACAGACCCCTGGTTGCATATCTGGACGGTGCCAGGCGGGAAGGTGTTCGCGGGGTTAACTATTACCGAGAACATGATAGTGACAGACTTGCCCACCGGAAGAGTGAAGCCGCTGCCTGAGCCGTTGACCGTGACAGTTTCGCCTGAGAGCGGAGAGGCTGAGCCTGCACGCATCGCTCGATTTGCGCGCGGCGTGTTCGCTCCGCCGATGTTCTTGGTCGTCATCATCGCCGGCGTCGGTCTGAGTGCGGCTGCACTGCGAACCGCTGCCGGAATAAACGCTGCATAACGAGTTCCGGCCATCGGCGTTGAACTGCCTTGTTGAGAAAGCGCAGGCTCAACGACGCCTTCGGTGTCCTCAGTTTCAGGTGCTGAGCCTGATTGAGCCAGTGTGCCGGCCTTAGCCGATGGGAAAGTTGAGCTTATCGGTGAGAGAGGCGTAACTCTCAAAAGATCCAGCGGCATTCGCCGGACTCCCGGTGAGAGCGTATCCTCCATCAGCGGCCGCAGATTCTCGCGCGTTCGGTTCGCTACGTGCGACTGTCCCTGCAAAAAGACGTTACCCAACTCGCGCATTACGACGGTCAGCAAATCCATCTTGCCGTTTGCCGGGCTCAGCTCGTTTGTCTGGAGCTCCTTGTTCGGGACCAGAATCCGGAAGTTACTGTCGTCCAACGGGAATGCATCTATGAACCAGCCGTAGCCTGCCGCTGTTTCGTCAATCTTGATTTGAGCACCCGAGAGAGCGAGAAGATCGCCGGGCAAATCGCCAATCGCAAAACTCACTGCTTGTAGCCGGGCCAGGTCTTCGGAAGAGATTCCCGTCTGCCGCCATCTTTCAAGGGCCGCCTGGACGGCGAAGTTGAGTGTCTGCTGATTGAGTCTTTCAGCCGATTCGGAATTTGCAGCTTCGCCCCAGGTCGAGCGCAACTCATCGTTGCTCTCAGCCGAGGACTCCGATCCATCGCTTACCGGGATAGCGCTTTGCGCGATCGGCCCCTGATCGTGGAATGTTGGGAATACGAAAGTGCTGCATGGAGCGACTGCCGGCTGAGTGGTCCCGCCGGCAGCCGTGTAAAGCGTAGCTGGCGTAGTGGTCGTGTTTGCACCCGGAGGCGTTGTGCCTCCATTTGAACCAAAAAAGTTCTGGATCTGAGTTCCATTGTTCGCTGCGCCTGTATAACCAACCAGGTTGGTTGTGGATCCCGGAAACGAATCGAGATCGACGCTGGCAATAGCCGACGCGGGCATGGTTACTGAATTCTGTCCCATGTCTACGCAAAGCTGATTGCTCTCACCGGCCGTGCCGGTGCCGGCGTTTATATGAATGCCATATTGCGGATTTACCTGTGCGGGGTTTCCGTTGAAGGTGTTGCTACGTATCTTCAAATTGAGCTTTGCGGTCTGGGAAGTTCCGGCGTCAAAAACGTTACCGCTAAGCGCCTTCACCTGATTGACAGTATTTCCGGTGACCGTTGCAGTCATCGTGCCCGCGCCGGTGCAGTCAAGCGCTATGCCCGCGCCCAGGCCCGAGCCTGAGTTCGCCTGCCCTGCATTGCCGATGATGTTGTTTTTGACCGTGCCGATCATTTGTGACGTTGCTGTTGAGAGGCCGGCCAGAAATATGTTTATGGAGTTTGAGGTGGTGGTTCTGATGCCCTGGCGAGTGGTGTTGCCGCTAACCTCGAAATTGAGCGTAGTGCCTGCGCCCTGATGGTCGATGTCGATATCAACGCCATTCTGGTCGGATGAGACCCCGCCGAACGTGCTGTTCATAACCTTCACCGTGCCGCTGGCAGTATTGTTGCTGGTGAAATGAAAGCCGGTGAGTCTTGCGTTGCTAAAGGTTGAACCACTCGCAGTGAGCGTCGAGACAGCGGTCCCGCTCGTCAGCAATTGGAACGCGGCGTCGCCTACCGCCGGCGCAGTCCCCGTGTCAGTGTCACGAAACTCGCAGTTGGTGACGGTTAGATTGACATTGGAGCTGCCGCTGTTGGTGATCGTGCAGATGTCCTCACGCGAATCGAAGAACAACGAGTTCAACATCGTGCAGGTGCCAGTCAAGTTGTCTAAATGGACATCCCAATTATCGGAAGCCTCCACGCCCGATGTCTTCCCGTTGGTGTGCATATCAGTGTGCTGCACGTTCAGCGCTGACAGTGCGCTGCCCTGGAATCCGTCATTGCCCAGATGCCCCGTGACGAGCACGTTGTCAAGAGTCAGTGCCGACGAACTGGCGGCGTTGATGCCGTCGGCGCCTGAATTCACGCCGCCTGCATTCCCGGTGAGTGATACATTACGCAGCGTTACGTTGGCTGCGTTACTGAGCGCGATTCCCGGTGCGGTGGTATTAAGGATCGTTCCTCCTGACCCGAGAGTAATCGTGCCGCCTCCCTGTTTCGCTGTCGTCCTGCCTCGGGTTGTATTGGCGGGGTCGGAAGCTCCATCGCCGGTGACTGTAAAGCTCCCGGTTGTGTTGGTGAGTTTGATTCCGTTGGCTCCGCCATTGGCCGAGACTCTGAGGAGCGACATCGTCAACGGCGTACTGCTCGCAGCGGTAATGTCAATGGCAGTCGCGCCCGCAGAATCGACCACACTGCCCGCTGTTGTTCGTATTTCGCCGCCGGTGTTTGTCGAGACAATTCCCTTCGCCGACGCGCCGGTTGTGAAAATGCTGACGAGACCCAGGTTGTAGATAGCCGGTGCGCTGCCGGTATTGATCGTCACCGCCGAATTGACCATCCGCGAACCGCTGGTTCCCATCGTCATCCCGTTTGAGAAAGTAACACTGCCGGTGGAGGCATTGATGTTGACGCCGGAGCTGTTAGCGCCACCGGTAATGGTTCCGGTTTGGAAGAGGATCGTGTTGCCCGTGGTGCCGTCAATGTTAACAACCCGTTGACTGGCAGTGTTCTGTGTAATGGTGCCGCTGTAGGTGACATTTGGGTTGCCGGGGCTGGTGCCGACGTTGAATGCCGTGCCGCTTGGACTGGTGATGGTGGTACCGCTCCCGAAGCTGAAGGTGCCGGCTGAACCATTCAGAATGTCGATGCCCGCATCTCCGCCGTTGAGTGTGGTCGTACCGTTGAAGTTGTATGTGCCGTCGGCGTTGTCGAATTGCAAGCCGGTGCCGCTCGTTGCGCTGAGAGTCCCGGTATTGAAGGTCAGTGTGCCGCTGTGTGTCGCGGCGACGCTGAGCAGCGCGCCAGTGGTGGCCTTCGTAACATTGCCGACATAAGTCATGCTCACCGACCCGCCGCTGATATTGATGGCCGCGTTAGTGGCGGCGCTGCCGGTGAAGCCCGTCCCCGGCGAAGTCATAGCCAGCGTACCGGTCACGCCGACCAGATTCAGGTTATTAGTTGCCGAACTGGTCGATTCAAAAGTACCGAAATTGACAGTCGCACCAAACGTCCCACTGGTAGAGACGCTCATCGCGCCGCCGGTGCCTGTCTTGTTCACCGTTGCGACGGTCAGCGAGCCAACCGCGGTTCCGTTGAAGCCAAAGCCCAACGGTGTGTTGCCGACGTTGAAGCCGCGTAGCGCATTGCCGCTTCCCAGATCAACGCCGTTCCCCGTCGTTGCCGTGATAGCCGCGGCAGTTCCCGTGCCGGCCGCAAAAGTGTTGTAAGCCGACGTGCTGTTGGCGTCAGCCGTAAAGACGGTGTTGAATGCCACCGCTGGTCCGGTCAGCGTCTGGCCGTCTCGCAAATTGACTCCGTCGGCTTCCGCGTAACTTCCAGAGGCCGGGCGGACCACAACGTGATGGCCGTTCTGCGGGTTGGGAGCGGCTCCGCTGTTGACCGCATTGAAGGCGGCAATGGTCTTGAAGGGTTCTGTGAAGGTGCCTCGGCTGTTCGCTGCCGCTGACGTGTTGTCGATGAACCAGACCATATTGCTGACGGTGATCTTCACGGTTCCGCTGCCGGTTTTTAGAGAGGCATCGCTGATCTGATAGGTGAATGTGTCGTCACCTGTGAAGCCGGGCGGCGGCTGATAGGTAAATGTGCCGTTTGCCGCCACGGTAACCGAGCCGTTCACTCCTCCGATTCCGGCGGCCGTAGTATTTGTGGGATTACCCACGTTGCCCGCTGAGCCCTGTACCTGTGTGACCGTCAGCCCCGCGTTGGTTCCGGTGTCCGGATCGATATCGTTTGCAAGCAAGCTCACCGCAGGCGCGATCGGGATGTTCCCCGAAGCGGTGTAGGCATCGTCGAACGCAATCGGCGAACTGGCAACCACTCCCGACAAAGTCGTATTCGAATCAATCATGTCCGTGAAACTCACGTTCATCGCGTCAGTGGTCCCGGTGCTGGTGATCACCACCGTGTACATTATCGTGTCGCCCGGATTGGCCGGAGTTCCGGGACTATCTGTCTTGGTCGCCGTGAGAGCCGGCCCGACAGGGGGGAGCGGCGTTGGAGAAGTAATCGTTCGCGAAATCGGTCCGGCTGCCGGCGTTGCCGTTGCGCTTACTCGAGCGTTGGACGGCGTTGAAGATGCCGATGACGAGTTCGGCGATACCGAAAGCGCCGAAGCAATCAGTATCATAAAGCTAGTCAGACAAAGAATGAATGCTACCGAATAGCGCGATGCGAGGTTTGAGCGGGTTGACTTCATGATTTCCTTCTCCCTGATTTCAATACTTTATAGCCGGCGCAACGGCCAGCCGATTGGCTCTTATATGCCACCTGCACGACGCGCCCTGAACGCTTTGAAAGTTTGGACTCGTCGCAATTTGTTTTTCAAAAAGTGTTAGCCGCGTAGCGACTTGCAGCATCAACTTGGAATCACATTCTGTTACGACAATCCTGAGGGGGTCGCGGACTATCAGCAATCGTCGTTTTCGATTCAGATACGCTGGCGTTTCCTTGCCGCGAGTAATTCTCTCTGATCAATCATCCCAGCGCCTCGCGGCTAAGTGACACAAACTGAAGCAGCGTGATTTTATGTTGGACAGACTACCTAGTCAAGCGATAAACCTCAACAACCCGACCAGAAAAAGGCCCAGGGTAGCCGAGAACGGCAACCCTGGGTTGAGAGATGCAACCTCTTTCGGGGTTGCTTGCCTTGTGGATGAGGGTTGCGCCGTCTCCCTCAGAACGTTTTGCTCCAGGTTCCGAATGCCACGAACGGATTACCGCCTGAATTGCTAACGAGCTTATCGACGAAGGTCCTGGATGAGCCCGCCGCAGTGTTCAGAACAAAGCCAGTTCGCAGGAAATAATCCGACGTTGAACCCGCAATGGTTGCGTCGAAGCGACTTCCGGCATCGCGACTCGCTCCGCTGTCGATCGCCGCGCCGTTGTACCACAACCTGGCCGTGCCGCTATTATGGCCGCTCGTGGCAGCGATGCGAACCGACAGCCTGAAGCTCATCGTATCACCCGGTCCCATTGGTACGGCTGAGGTCAGCGCAAGAGTGATAGTTCTCAACACAGCGTTGTTGAATCCGTTGCTGCCGCCGGGTACATCGTTCAACTGGCCGGAACCGACGACTGTCCCGTTCCTCAGTACCTCCGCAAGCAGATCGAACTTCGTTCCAACATCATCGCTGTTCTTGAGTCCAATCCACATCTTGGCCGGGCTCAACGCCGTCAGCCCAACGGAGTTGACGGTCACCGTGAACTGACACGACGCAGTGTTGCCCGACGTATCCATCGCGGTGCACGTCACCGTAGTCGTTCCAACCGAGAAGCTCGACCCGGAGGCCGGAACACAATTCACCGTTTGTCCGGGACAATTGTCGCTGCTGCTCGGAGTAGCGTAAGTAACCGTCGCGGAGCCTGAACCCGGAGGATTCTCATCGGTGGTTATGTTCGACGGGCAAGCCCCTATTGTCGGCGGCTGGTTGTCGGTCACGCTAACCGTGAACGTGCAGGTCGAGTCTGGAGGCGTGCCGTTTGTAGCAGTACAAGTAACCGTCGTCGTGCCCTTGGGGAATGCAAACCCGGACGGCGGCGCGCAGTTGACCGTCGGCGCGGGACAGCCTGTCGCCGTGGGCGTGCTGTAGGTAGCTACCGCGGTGCAAAGGCCAGGATCGGTATTCTTCATGATGGGTCCCGGACATGTCCCGATGACAACAGGCGTGACTATGTTTGTGACGTCCGCGTTTGTATCAACCGCGGGGAAATTCGAACCGGTCACGTGACCCTGATTTGTCACCGAGCACACACCGTTGGGCAAGGGATTGTTGATCGTCACCTGGAACATGATGGTGACGCTCTCGCCGGCAGGAACGATGCCGATGTTCAAGTTTACCGTTTCGCCGCTGAACGGATTAACCACGCCAACGCGTCGCGCAATCGTCGCATAGTTGACGCGCTTCGCGTTTTGTCCATCCAACTCCGGCGTTAGACTTCCATTCGTATGGAAGACGGCCGGAATCGGCGCGACTCCGGACTTCAATGCCGGAGACGGAGCTGTTGCGGCTACTCCACTGTTTATTGATTGACCCTCGACTTTGACTATTGAAGCCGAGCGCTGTGGAAGATTGAATACCGGCATGCGTCTGACCGCCGGCGACAAAGTGCTATCCATCGGCGGCCGCAGATTTCTGGGCACACGATTCTTGCCTGAGAGGTAAACCGCGCCAAGCTCACGCATGAGCACGGTCAGCAAGTCGATCTTCCCATGTGCCGGGCTGAGCTCGGTCGTCTGCAGTTCCTTACCCGGAACCGGGACGTCGAACTCAGAGTCTTCCATCGGCGTCTGATCGTAGAACCATCCGTAGCCCGCGGCCGTCCGGTCAATTCTAATGTGGGTTGATGAGGAAGCGGCTAGTCGCCCGTCAGCCAGATCGGCGACTTCGAAGGTCACCGCGTTCAGGCTCGCGATGTCTTCAGCCGAGAGATTGGTTTGCGCCCATCGTGCGACCGCCGCCTGAACCATCCGGTTCAATTCTTCCTGCGTCAGTTGCTGAACCGAATCCTCGGTAGTCGCTTTACCCCAGGTTGAGCGCAAAGAGTTGTCGTTGGCAGGCGCGGCCTCTTCGCCGGCGTCCGCATTCTTTCGGCCCGCGCTTTGAAGGCTTATCTCGTGCCCGGCTGACATTGGGAAGACTACGCTGCAAGCCCCAGAACCCTGAACCGTGCCGCCGATTACGAAGACCGCAGGCGCCGGGCTCGTCAGGGTGTTAATGCCGGGAGGTGTCGTAACCGGACTGTCGCCAAAGAAGTTTCCGAGTTGAGTTTCGTCGTTGGTCGCCCCGGTGTAGCCGACTACGTTTGTCGTTCCGGAAAAGTTAGCAAGATAAACGCTGGCAAACGACGTTGCCGACATCGTCACGATATTGGAAGCCATGTCCAGGCAGAAGCTTCCATTCTCGCCCGGCGTTCCGGTGCCGTTGTCCATCTCGAGTCCGGCTACGCCGAACGGCTCGGCTGGATTTCCGGCGAAGGTGTTACTGTGTATGAAGAGATTGTGCTTCGCAGTGTCATTGATGATGTCGACGAATACGCTGCTGCTGCTTCCCCTCACTTGAGTGACATTGTTTCCGGTAACTGATGCTGTTAGCGTTCCGGCTCCGCTTGGATTGATCTGGATGCCTGCGCCGAGGTCCGAACCGGAGTTCGGCACAAGCACGTTGCCGATCACATTGTTCTTGACGGTCCCGCTCATCACCGAAGTAGCCGTAGAGAGGCCGCCCAGGAAAATATTGACTGAGACTGACGAGTTCGCCTTGAACGTTTGGCGCATCGTATTGCCGCTGACTTCGTAGTTGAGCGTCGTGCCCGTCCCCTGGTGCGCGATGTCAACGTCAACGCCGTTCTGTTCGAACACACTGTTGCGAACATTCACGGTCCCGCTGCTGGTGTTGTTCCCGGCGTACTGGAAGCCTGTAGTCCTGACGTTCGAGAATGTCGAACCCGTTGCGGTTACATTCGTCACCGCGCTTCCGCTTGCAACAATCCCAAAACCGACATTGCCGGCGGTGGTAGCTGAAGTATTGCGAAACTCGCTGTTGGTGACGGTCAGGGTGAGATTCGAAGTTCCTGAGTTGGTAATAAAGAAGATGTTCTCACGGGAGTCGAAGCAGAGCGAGTTCGTGACCGTCGACGTGCCGGTAAGATTGTTTAAGCGAACATTCCAGATGTCGAGAGCTTCTGTGCCCGCGGTAGTGGCATTGGTGTGCACGTCGGTATGCATCAGGCTGAGCCCGGATACGGCGCTGCCGGAAACCCCGTCGTTGCCCAAATGCCCTGTGACCAGCACGTTGTCCAGCGTGAGGCCCGATGAGGACGAGGCATTGACGCCGTCCGCGCCTGAGTTGACGCCTCCGCTGTTTCCCGTAAGCGCAGAGTTGCGCAGCGTTACATTGGTTGTGTTGCTAAGACTCACCGCCGGCCCGGTGGTGTTGTTGATAGTTCCGCCTGAGCCGAGAGTGATCGTACCTCCACCCTGCTTTGCGGTTGTCCTGCCTCGAGTAGTATCGGCCGGATCTGAGGCCCCATCGCCCGTCACAGTGAAGCTGCCCGACGTATTCGAGAGCCTTATTCCGTTGGTCCCGCCGTTGGCAGCCACGCTAGTAAGCGACATCACCAACGGTGTGGTCCCCACGGCTCGAGTGATTTCCACCGCGGTTGCGCCGGTAGTCGCGACGGCGCCGCCGTTCGACGTGATGGTCAGCGTATTGTCGGTTGCCAGCAATCCTCGCTGCCCGGAATCCGGCGTGATGTCCAGGGTGCCGAATGTAATCGTGCCGGAATTGGTAGTCAGGCTGACTCCAGTTCCGCCCGAGGCGGTTGAAGTCGTAGCGCCAAAATCCAATGCGCCGCTCGAAGTGTTGACGCTGATCCCAATCCCGCCTGGATTGGTGATGCTCGTCGAGCCACTCGACATCTTGCCCGCTACGGTGGTCAGAGTGACGCCTGTAGTTGAGCTGTTGGTCGACGAGATGCTCTGAAAGGCGGCAGTCGAAGCAACAGGGCCGCTAAGAGTTCCGCTGTTGAGACTCAGCGCCTGCCCGGTTCCGCCCAACGTAGTCTCAGCCACGCTGAGAGTGCCGAAGCCTGAGCCGGTCAAGTCTATCGCACCTGAAGCTGTACCATTGAGCGTGACGCCTCGAATCGTATTGCCGCTCCCTACCGTCACGTTGGCGCCCGCCGCAGAGATTGTCGGATTTGTCCCACCCGTCGAAGGCAACAGGTTGGTTCCCGAAGGCTGCGTAAGGGCAGTGATGTTGATAAGCGTGTCGCCGGCTCCCTGGCCGATCAGTTTTTGCGCGTTCAGCAGCGTCATTCCGCCTGTGTAGCTTCCGCTATAAACAAAAATATTGTCGTTAGCGATGTCGGCCGCGGCAGGGTCAAAGCAACCGGCGCCTACCAGACAGTTGAACGGACTCGACAGCCTGCCGTCGCCGCCCGGGGCTGCTCCGGCGTTGACGAACCAGATCAATCCGTTGACGGAGATCGTAACCGTTGCCGTATCGGTCGAGCCCGAGCCGTTATCCAGCTCATAGGTAAAGCTGTCACTCGGTCCGCGATACGCAGCATTGGGAGTGTAAGTAAAACTCCCGTCGCTACTCATCGTGACGCTGCCGTTAGCGGTCGCTGCCGTCGCGCTGCCGCCGCCGGGAACAACCGTCGCATTGACTTTTGTCACGCTCAGCGTGCCGCTTCCCGAATTCGAGTCGTTCGCGGTGACGCCTTGTGCCACCGGCACCGATATGTTCACGTTGCCGATAGTGTGATAGCTATCATCAACCGCAACAGGCGAGGTTTTGACCGAGCCCGGCACGAGCGTGGTGTTGGGATCTATTGTGTCGGTGAAATTGACGCCGGTGGCATCCGAAGTTCCCGAGTTGGTTATGACGATGGTGTAGGTCAGAATATCGCCGGGGTGCGCGTTACCCGCCGGCGTGTGAGATTTGGTTGCTGTGATATTGGGAGCGAAGGGTGAAAAGGCTGAAAAGGCTGAGGCTGGCGCAGCTAGTTCCGCTCGCGCCCCTGTCGTGCTTTTGCCTTTGCTCGCGAACAGGCCGTTGTCCGCACTCTGCGGCGCGCTGAAGTTGGAATTGTATTGACCCGAGGTTGCTATTGCCCGTTGATTCACGTCATCTGGGGACGTTCTCCCCGAGTTCGACAGTACGTTGAAGCAATTGCTCACTGCGATCAAGGCTACTGACAACCCAATGACGCACTTAATAAAACGAACGGATAGGTTTCTCATGATATTCTCCTTTTTAGCGGTTTTTAGCGGGTTGGGCAGACACCGGTTGAAGTCGTCTGCCTTGTTTCGATTCTTCCATGACTGGTGATCTTTACTTCATTAAGTAGAGATCTGTTGAGTCCCACAGGCTGGCTCGCCAACTTGTGTTGCGGAATGAGCGCGGTCTCTTGAACTCGCGCTCGACGTCAAAGAACAACGGGCAAGAAATAAGAAGAGCTGGATGCTTGAAGGAACATCCGTATTACGCTGACGTTTGCCGGGGCGAATTGAAAGTCACATTGGACTTCCCAGCCGCAGGCGTGATGAATCGCCTTCAACTACTCGCTGATTGCCGTGCGGCGCTCAGCTCAGTCTGGCGGTGTAAGAAGGACCCGCCAGACTGAACCAGCAATTCATCAACAACCTGCGAAGCCAAAGCTCCGCGCCCGGACACTCCAATCCTGCGCCCTAAGTGCGAGGCGGGTATACGCCCTGGAGGGCGATGCAGAAGTTCAGCGTCAGGTACGGCTGCAGGTTATTATGCGGCTGGTCACCGCCTGCAGGAGCAATCACGTTGGGATTCATCTGAACGATATTCGCATTGGTGACCGACTGGTATGCGTTGTCACCCTGCGAACGAGCCAGACTTGCCGTCGGAGCCGGCAGCTTGAGCAGCGCAGGGTTGGCAGCAGCAACGATTCCGTGCGAGTGCGACGGTATCTCCGACTCGAGCAGCGAGACTGTCTCGGAACCGCCCGTCTCACCCAGATCATGAAGCGAAAGCCCAGGCCCCTGCCCCGGATGCATCGGAACGTTGCCCTGCATGTCGGGGAGAGCGAAGTTGGATTTGCCGTCGCCGCCGTAGGTCGTTCCAAGCAGCGAAAAGAGCGCCGTGTTTTGCGAAAGCGGCAATAGTTGGCCATCGCAAAACGCCCAGCCCTTGGGTGCAAAATTAAAGGGGAAGATTCTGATTTCAGCAACAAAAGGATCCATTGGTTTCTCCTATCAAGATGTGGCGCAGACTGTCAGTCTTCGCGGTTCAACATTCGGAGGTATCAAAGCCCTGCGCAGACTCGACCGTCTGCGCTCCGCGACTCCTATGTCTGCGACGGGAAAATCCCAAACAGCGAAATGATGAAGTCGACGCACAGATACGGCTGGAAATTATTGTGCGGTTGACTTCCCCCAACAGGCGTCAGGGAGTTCGCAGCCATTACCGCCGCTCCCGGCGCCGCGAAGTACAGCTTGGTAACGCTGGGTTGAGCAACAAGCGTGTTGGAAGGAGATCCCTGACTAGCGATATCCGTAGTTGCCAGGAATGGATGGCTATGAGCCGGTATCTGCTGCACAGTCAGCGTTATCTCTTCCGCCCCGCCGGTCTCAGCCAATATGAACCCATTGCCCTGATGGAGCGGAATGCGTCCTCGCAGATCGGGCAGCGCAAACGTTGATTGCCCATCGCCGCCGTACGTCGTTCCAATCAGGTTGAACAATGTCTCGTACTCCGAGATCGGGAGCAACTGCCCCTCGCAAAACATCCATCCGGCAGGAGCGAAGTTTCCTGCGAACATTCTGATTTCACCTACATATGGTTGTGCCATTTTCTTTTTTCTCCTTAGGTCTGCGACGGGAAGATCCCTTGCAGCGCGATGCAGAAACTCAGCGTTAGAAACGGCTGCATGTTCAAGTGCGCCTGACTGCCACCTACATTCGCTACCGTGCTCGGTTGAAGAGATGTCAGGTTTGCGGAGGGCCCGTAGAGCTGAGTCGCCGCGCCGGGCGCCAGGAGCGTGCTCGTGGGTACGGGCCCGTCTCCGGCGGTGCTGGATGCCTGCATCACGTGTACGTGGGTCGGTAATTCCGAAATCGAAAGCGTATGCGCCTGCTCGCCGCCACGCTCGCCGAGCGTGTGACCGGAACCCATGTGCATCGGCAAGCGGCCTCTAAGATCGGGCAGCGCAAAATTTACTCGCCCGTCCCCACCGTAGGTCGTCCCCAGCAGCGAGAACAAACCCTGGTTTTGATTGATGGGCAACAACTGCCCATCGCAAAGCGCCCATCCCTTGGGCGGAAAGACGAAACTCATGATTCTGATCTCAGACAAAAATGGTTCAGCCATTCAAGCGTCCTCCTTGCGGTCTCGGCTGCGGTCAAGTCGACAGTCGAGTCATAGTCAAAGCGATAGATTTGCACACCTATCGGAGTTGAAGGTTTGTCATCCACTAATTTGAGGTTTCGCATGCGCGAAAGAAGCGTTCCCGAAATCCCCACTGGTTTCCCGATGAGCCGACCAACCTGAGGGTAGTCTCAGCTTCGGGGCGGACGGATTCTATCTCCGAACCAAAACCATGTCAATTACAAAACGGGTCTGTAGCGATAATTTCGCATTCTCGTAACCCTTGTTTCATAAGAGTATCGGGGACGACTGCGGGTTCTCCGCCAGACAGATCCGGCGGCGCCCGGATCAGCTCCGTCCGCCCGATTATTAGAGTTGAAGCTTCGGCTGGCGCGCCCTACACTCGTCGTCGCAGGGTTCAAAATCTGGCAAATGAAAATGGAAGGGGATGACCAATGAATCAATCACGACGACGTTTTTTGCACGTGGGAAGCATGATGGGGCTGGCGGCAGTAGTCACGGGAGGCCTGGCCCCACTCGCCTTTGGGCAGAACAAACAGCAGCTCGGTTCGGGAATCGGCAACGTGATTCCAAAACAAGTTTTCGCCGACCCGCTGTTCTATCTCGGCAGCAAGATGTTCACTCAGAACCTCAACACCAAGTTTGCGTTTTCGCTTGGAGAAATAAAACTGGGCTACCTGGTGTTGATTGCGGTCAACGATCTCAATCCCGCCTATGTAAAGGGCGACGTGACAAACGGCAGGGAATGCTTTTCGCTCGTGTTTCAAGGGCCGAGGAGTCTGCCTCTGCGACAGGAGACCTACACGATCACTCACGACACGATGGGATCGTTCAAGTTGCTGATAGTGCCGGGAAGGCAAACCGGTCTGTCAGGCAGGCACTACGAAGCCGTGATCAATCGCCTTGACCCATAGACGAGGACGGTCGCTGAAGACAGCTCCTAATTCCGCGAGCGACGCCGAGGCTCAAGCTGGCCTCGGCTTCGCTCGTTGCGGATTGTCGTCGCTACGCCACGAGATAACATTGAAACGTCTGGCTCAAGCAATGCGAGAAGGGTTCGGCCGCCATGCTAACAGGTAGCTGTAGCCGCTCTCTTCCACCTTTACGAATCCCAGTCGCTCGAATAAACGCTGCGACGGGTTGAAGCTCTCTACGTAGATTCGCAAAGGCTTTTCGATGGCTGCCGCTTCTTCCATAAGCCGCCTGATGATCGGCGTGCCAATGCCGGCCTTACGATGCTCGGGAAGCATGGTGATGTCGATGATCCGAATCTCCGCTTCGATCTCCGCAACGTACAGACGACCGACGGGCTCTTCGTCGAGGAGGACGATCAGGTGCTCGCCCTTCGGATATGTCTGCCGATAGTGAGCCTGCTGCGCCGCAAACTGCATTTGAACGAAGGCGTCGCGCTGTGCGTCGTCCCAATTGGTAAGCGCCAGTTCCTCGAGCCGCGTGCTGCCATAGGCCCGAATAAGGAAGCGTTCGTCATCGGCCGTGACCGGACGAAACGTCACAAGCCGTGAGCCCGCCACCGGAATTCGCTGTGATCCGAATTGCATTCGTTTAGAAATGGCAGACTAAAAGAATTCGCGTGATTCCCTCAAATCAGCGTCATCCGCGGTCGATGGGTTGGAAGAATAGACCGCGGATGACGCTGATTTGACGGATCTGCACGGATCATCGTCCTCACCGATACACCGCGACAGACCGTCTACGGTTCGATGACCCGGTTGAAGATCGCTTCGTACTGCACGCCTTTGTCGTCCCTGGCAATCGGCACAAGAAACAGATCCAGGGCGCCGAGCGCGTCATGATCCATTTTGTAAATCCCTTGCGCGATCGGCGCATCGAGAGGTCCGAGGAACTGGAGCGAGAACTGCTGCTGGCGCTCGGATGAACCCACGTCCTTTACTCGAATCAACACAAGCTCGGCCGTTTGCGAATCGCCGTAGTGCATTAGAAACTTGCTGTTCTGATGATCAGCAAACACTTCAATGGTAAAGAGCTCTGGCATTATGAGGTCTCCGTTATTTCATTGCCATCGGGCAGCCATTCCATTTTGTAACTGCCGCCCGTCTCATCGATCACCGAGAATCCAAGCCGCTCATAAAGTCGCGCGGCCCGACTGAACTTGTCAACGTGAAGCGTAACCGACTTGCCCGTCAATCTGGCTTCTTCAAGGAGTGCTTCAATCAGCGAAGCCCCGATGCCTTCGCCTCGGTGTTCAGCGAGCAACGCTATATCGACAAGCCGAATCTCGCGTTCGGATCGGTGCACGAGAATACGGCCTATCGGACGATCATCGCAAAGAATGATCTTATGCTCCGCTCCTGAAAAAGCGATATCGTAGTGCCTCTCCCGCGCCTTGAACTGCAACTCTAGAAACGCCTTCTGCTGCGCCTGATCCAATCCCCAAGCAGCCATCTCCTCCGCGCGAGTGCTGCAGTAGAGTTCGTACAAGAATTGCCCGTCATCGGGTCCGGCAAGTCGCAGAGTCACCATTGCTTCTTTCTTTTCCTGACGAGATCACAGAAGAAATCGACAAGACTTAGCAGGCCGATCGATTGCCACCGGACACGAAGACTCAAAGAAGCACAAAGCCGTCACCGACTTGGTGCGACTTCGTGTCTTTGTGTCTTAGTGGCAATCTCCTTTCCGAGCGCAGCTAGACCGCAAACGCGTCTATCATCACTTTCACGTCATCCCCAAGCGGATAGAGAACCGGGCAAGTGCACCCTGCGTCGATGTACTCCTGGACTTTCGCTCGACACTCGTCGGGGGTGCCCGATGCGGTGATGAGCTGAACTACTTCGTCGGGAACAAGCTTCATCGCTTCGCGGATCTGATGTTCTTCGGCGGGCCAGGTGAGCACACGGCCGATATCGTCCAGGACTTCCTGGCTTACTCCGCTGGCCTTCATGATGTGCGGCTGCTGGCCGAGGTACTGAGTCACAAGCTCGCGGGCATTGTCCAACGCGCGTGAACGATCTTTATCCAGAGAACAGACAACCAACTGCGGTCGATCGATTTGTTCGACTGTTCTGCCTGAGCGGGCGGCGCCCGACGCCAGGTGATCCATCGCTTCACGGTTGTAGGCCGGCGAGACCAGGTAATTAAGCAGCACTCCGTCGGCGATCTCACCCGCAAGCTCCATCATTTTCATGCCGGTGGCGCCGATGTAGATCGGAACGTTCTTCGGCGAGCGATCGCCGTGAACGATGTCGATCTCGATGTCTTCTACTTGAACGAACTCGCCTTTGAAAGTGACCTTCTCCATCGCAAGCAGCCGTCGCACGACTTCGACGGTCTCGCGCATTGCCTGAAGCGGCTTGCGACGATTGACTCCAACCTTCGTAGCCAGCGGCTCCCACCAAACGCCCAGCCCGCACATCATTCGACCCGGCGCCAGATCATCGAGCGTCGAAAACGTAGCCGCAATCAGTGCGGCGTTGCGAGTCCAGTTATTGATCACCCCCGAGCCGATCTTGATTCGCTCGGTGGTGGCGCCGTATGCGGCCATCGGAACGATCGCATCGCGAACCAGTCTGGATTCCGCTTGCCAGACTGCTTCAAAGCCTCGCGCTTCAGCGTAGCGAACGTAGTCGATGGCTTCTCGAAGCGGGTGCTTGTCCTGAAGATAGAGGGCGACGCGACTCGGAGAGACAGTCATGTTTGGCTCCCTGATTTACAGTTGTTCACAAAACGAGGATGCATCATAGCAAACTAGCAATTGCTTGCAAGCGGGCTCCGATTCCGGTCGTGGGGTGATAGTGTTTTGCTCGCTGACCACCGCGTTGCTCCTCTGCGCCCTCCGCGTCCTCTGCGGTTGATTCCCAACACTGATTAAGAGAACCGCAGAGGACGCCGGGGACGCAGAGGGCTGCCATGTCGGCAACACGCTAATACACCACTACCCCGATTCCGTGTTAACCTAGATGTCGCCGCTCCTGGCCGCCTAACCCAGTTACAGAGGAGGAACCATGCGACCCATCCAACTTCCAATCCGCGGGCTCTATGAAGTAGCAATTCGAGTCAAGGACCTTGCACGAGCAGAACCGTTCTATCGCGAAGTGCTTGGCCTGGAAGTCGGCATTCGAGATGAGAAGCGCAACTGGCTGTTCCTGCGCGCGGGCGGCGACGCCGGAATGGTTGTGCTTCAGGAAGACAAAAGTGAATGGCCTTTACAGCATTTTGCTTTCACGATCGACGAAGCGGATATCGACAACGCCGCGGCGATGCTTCGCGAGCGCGGAGTGGAAGTGGAAGGCCCGGTCTTACACGACTGGATGCCCGCGACCTCGCTCTACTTTGAAGACCCCGATGGCAACGCGCTGGAGTTGTGCGCGAACCCGAAACGAGAAGACTGATGATCAAAACGCCCGACTTGATACTGAAGAGAGGACTGGTCGTCGACGGGACCGGCCGGCCAGGAGTGATTGGCGATGTCGCGATCAGACGAAATTGGATTCTGGCAATCGACGCGCCGGGGTCGCTTGAAGGCGCGCCGGAAGAACTCGACTGCAAGGGTCTTGTCATCGCGCCCGGCTTCATAGACACGCACAGTCATTCGGATCTGCGGGTACTCACCGAGCCCGAGCTTCCAATGAAAGTCCGCCAGGGCATCACGCTCGAAGTGTTCGGCCAGGACGGGATCTCGGTCGCGCCGATTCGCAAGGCCGACCGTCCCCAGATGGAACGCTCGCTTGCGGGTCTGCTCGGTAAGCTTGATCGCGAATGGGATTGGGAGTCGGTCGGCGAGTATCTCGCCGCGGTCGCGCGTGTGAGGCCGTCGCTTGATTGCAGCTACTTGATCCCGCACGGCGCGGTTCGCCTGAACGCCATGGGCATGGAAGACCGCCGAGCTACTTCTTCAGAGACTGCTACTATGAAAGACCTGATCCGGCAGTCGATGCGCGAAGGCGCGCTTGGCATGTCTACCGGGTTGATCTATCCGCCTTGCTGTTTCGCTGACACTGCGGAACTGATTGAATTGTGCAAGGCAGTAGCCGAGTTCGACGGCGTGTTCGTCGCTCACATGCGAAGCGAGAGCGATTACCTGGAAGACGCAGTCGCCGAGATGATCGAGATCGGCAAGCACTCGGGAGTCAGAGTTCATATTTCGCACTTCAAAGTCGCGGGCCGCGAGAACTGGCACGTGGTCGACGGTGTGCTCGAGATGGTTCGCATCGCGCAAGCCGAAGGAATGCGCCTGACTGCGGATCAATACCCATACATCGCGGGCTCGACGATGTTGGGCGCGATTCTTCCGCCGTGGGCTCACGCGGGTGGAGTCGAAGCTACACTTGGGCGTCTTGCAAGCGAGGACGAACGCGGGCGCATGAGCGACGCAATGCTGGATCGCTCACGCTCCGAATGGGACAATTTCTGGAAGTGGTCCGGACCTGAGGGGATCATAGTCTCGGATATTCCTTCGGGTAACCATCCGGAATACGTTGGCAAGAACCTGGCGGAAGCGGCTGCCCTGAGCGCCAGGTCCGAAAACGGAGGGAGCGAAAAAACGGCGGCTGATTTCGCGCTCGATCTTCTCGCGCAGGAGCGGATGGGCGTCGGGATGATTTCGTTCAGCCAGTCTGAAAAGGTCGTTCAAAAGATCATGCGTGAGCCTTACGTCAACGTATGCACTGATGGGTTGTTGGGAGGCAAGCCTCATCCGCGCGCGTATGGCACGTATCCGCGAATACTCGGCCGGTACGTGCGTGAGCTAAATGTACTGAAGCTCGAAGAAGCGGTGCGAAAGATGTCGAGCCTCGCCGCGGAGACTTTCAGCTTGAAGCGTTACGGCCGGATCGAAGAAGGCGCACAGGCAAACATTGTTGTGTTTGATCCGCAGCGTGTGATCGACCGGGCTACGTTTGAAGATTCGAAACAGTATCCGGTTGGAATCGACCACGTGATTGTTGAAGGTGAGGTAGTCATCAGGTACGGCGAACAATACATCTCGGGCAGCGGGGTCGCCGTCAGGTCGCAGCATCCTTAGGTAGTGGGGTGATAGTGTGTTGCTCGCTCACATTCGCGTTTCTCCTCTGCGTAGCTCGGCGTCCTCTGCGGTTGATTTCGAGCCACTGAGCAGGAAAAACCGCGGAGGACGCAGGGGACGCAGAGGACTGCTTGCTGGCAACACGCTAATACCCCACTACCCATCCTAACGAGGCTTCCGAGCCATAAACGCGACGCACCCAATCAGCATCGCCTGCTCTCCATACGAGCTGAGAGCGCGAACTCGAAACCCAACTCGCCGAAGTTCATCCGCGACTTCGGACCTTCCGTATAGCTGCAGAACGTGAACCTCTTCGCCCCGGATGTAGTTATCGCCGCGCTTTCGGAAAGTTGTTATTCGACGCGTCAGTCGATTGGTCTCAGGGTCTTCAACTGTGTCGCTAAGCACCGCCCAATCTTCGCCTTGCCGGTGTCTCTGAGGAGAGCCTTTCCCGCGTCCCGGCTCTGCGATGTCGAATACAAACACACCGCCGGGCTTCAGCGCGGAATAGACACGCTCAAACACGCCTCGGAGCCGGCCGATACTATTGCTCTTATCAAACATGTAGTTTAAGCACTCGCCAAGCGACGTCACCGCGTCACACATTGGCAATTTGGCTCTCAACAACGACTCGGTTCGAAATTCGCCACGAGGCACCCGCTTGCGAGCGATGTCGATCATCGCGGGCGAGATGTCTATTCCCAACACATCGTAGCCGGCGCGTGAGAGCTCGCGCGCCCATATTCCGCTTCCGCAACCGAGATGGCCACCAGTCCATTGTCGATACCGTTCTGGCGCAGAGTTTCGAGCAGCCAGGGCGCCGATGCCCTGGAGAAGTCTCCGAACCCGGCGTCGTGAATGTAAGCGAGATCGTTTTTGTAAGCATCCATAGGCTGATCCAAATCGGCAGCGATGTTTGCAGCGAGATGTACCCGCGATCTTGTGGTAGTATTCGAACCCGCAAGACGGATTGAGTGTATCGCATTCTCCAAAGGGTCCTGAAGCCGGCTCGCCGAAACTCAAGCCGTCCAATCCATCCTCTTATCCTGGGAGGAATGATGGTCTGATCACTGCTTCGATTGTGTCGCGAGCGACACAGGGTCAACGTGATATGACCGAATCATTGCTAAAGCTCCCGGTAGAAAGAATCGAACAAACTATCTTCGTCATTCGCGGAGAGCGAGTCATGCTGGATCGCGATTTGGCGGCGCTTTATGGCGTCTCGACCAAAGCGCTCAAGCAGGCTGTTCGCCGTAACCTCAGCCGGTTCCCGGCTGACTTTATGTTTGTGCTCAGTAAGGACGAATTCGAGAACTGGAGGTCACAATTTGTGACCTCCAGCGCCGATCGAAAAGGGCTTCGCTATTCGCCAATGGCATTCACCGAGCAGGGCGTCGCGATGCTATCCAGCGTCTTGAATAGCGAACGAGCCATTCGAGTAAACATCGAAATCATGCGGGCCTTCGTTCGTCTTCGTCAGATGCTCTCCTACAATGTCGCGCTTGCCCGAAAGTTGCTGACCTGTAACGTCTGGTCAGTCCTTCGCGTGCTTTGCGGTTCTTTGCGCCTTTGCGCTGAGTATTGCGTATTGAAGAAGCAAGACCAATACTCAGCGCAAAGCCGCAAAGGACCGCAAAGCACGCGGAGGTTGTTAGCAACGCAGAATCCGAACACTATTCTTCATTAGCTGCTTGTCGCGGGCTCGCCGCTCGATGCTAGAATGCGTATCTCGGGCTCGGGGCAGCTATTCTCAAACTCGGCGCTCTGCTATTCGGGGTAAGCCCCGACAGATTTCGCTGCGTCCAAGTCAGAGCGATTGGTTGTTTTCCTATGCTTGCTCATCTAGTCACATTCGGCTGTCAGATGAACGAGTACGACTCGCACGCGATCCAGTCGGAGCTTGCGGGCATCGGTTACTCGTTCGTCGATAACTTTCGAGAAGCCGATCT
>Ga0134124_10000997_pt1 | contig 22749 bp, 10 predicted proteins | sample KB304_FD_96880 | JGI IMG/M metagenome (GOLD analysis project Ga0134124, IMG submission 96880) | Terrestrial soil microbial communities without Nitrogen fertilizer from Kellogg Biological Station, Michigan, USA - KB3-0-4 | ecosystem: Environmental > Terrestrial > Soil > Unclassified ... | reverse complement strand
GCAAGCACAACTTAAGTTGCAGAGCGAAGCGGCGCAAATACTGAGGAGGCAACGCTACCAGAACGGGGCCCTGAACATAGACACCGCCGAGGTGCGTCCCGTGATTCTCAATCAGCAAGTAGTGGACGTTGTGAACCAGCAGAGAAACCACGCCACCGAACTGATTGAGGACTTCATGATCGCGGCCAACGGAGTTGTAGCACGATTGCTCGAAAAAGTTTCATCTCTGCGTCGCATCGTAAAGACGCCCAAGCGCTGGAGCCGGATCGTGCAACTTGCGGCCATGTACAATGAAAACCTGCCGGCGCAGCCCGACTCCAAGGCGCTCAACGATTTTCTGCTCATGCGCAAAGCCGCCGATCCCGATCACTTCGCAGATCTGTCGCTGGCAGTGATCAAACTCATTGGGCCCGGCGAATATGTGCTGGAACGTCCCGGGGATCCGGAACAAGGCCACTTTGGCCTGGCAGTCCAGGATTACACCCACTCCACGGCCCCGAACCGGCGTTTTGCCGATATCGTCACACAGCGATTGATCAAAGCCCTGCTTTCGGGCCGGTCGGCTCCTTATTCCGATGACGAACTGGCGGCCATCGCCAGCAACTGCACCCTGAAAGAAGACGCCGCGCGCAAGGTGGAGCGCGAGATGTCGAAACGGATTGCTGCCCTCGCGATGAGTAATAGAATCGGAGCAACGTTTGACGCCATCGTTACCGGCGTTACGCCGCGTGGAACTTTTGTTCGCGTGCTGCAGCCGCACATCGAAGGGTTGTTGATGCAGGCACAAGGAGTGGATGTTGGCGACCGCGTGCGGGTAAAGCTAGTGCGAACCGATGTGCAGCGTGGGTTTGTCGATTTTGCGCGCGCTTAGCAATCTCACTTTGTTGATAGATTCGCCAGCGTGGTGTTCGGATAGTAGTGGTCGAGAATCTCGCGGAACGTGGCCCCAGACTGCGCCATGGCTTTCGCTCCCGTCTGGCAGAGTCCGATGCCGTGTCCCTCGCCCGTTCCGTCAAGAACGAAACCCTTCTCGTCCCTGTAGGCGATGAAGTTGTTACTGGGCACGGCGTCCCAGCCGAGACGGCGATCGATGTCCAGTCGGGTATTCTCTCGGTGCTCGCGCAGATCAACACGAGTGGCGTCGGCCTGCGGCAGACGGCGGACCCAGTGCGATGGATGGCGAACGCAGTACTCGCAGACTGCGGAAAAGTACGGGTATCCTTGAGTCGACAACCCCACCTCCCGCGGAGTGCGCGTGCGCCCGCCGCAGCTGCGAGTGAACATGGCTGCCACGGTATGGTCCTGATAGGCCAGCACCAGGCCGCGAGTTGTGACGGTGGCCCGGGACGCGTTGCTTTCGAGAGGGGGCGGCTCGCGGAGAAACTGGCAATGAGTGGCGTCGCAGAAATCGAAATCACGATGACGGCCCCGAGCCGCGAGGAAGTATGAACGCGTCGCCACGGCCTGCGCCTGCAGTGCTTTGAGAGGAGTGTCGGGAGCACTCTCGGCTTGAACTACCGATGCCACCGCCGTTTCCAGGTCCATCCGAACGACCGGAACCAGAATGCCCGCAATGGCTTTGACCTCGAGTACACCGCGGTATCGGCGGCTGATTTTTCCCGGAATCGCGAGTACGAAATCGGCCGCACCGTTGCTGCGACTGGACGCGTGGAGTTCGGATATCCGGAGCGCCTGGTTGCCAGTCTGGAGCATCAGACCGTCATCAGAAACGGCTATTTCTGCGCTGTCCCTTCCAGAACTCCGCTCCAGCGCGAGGGTCTTCTCTCCTTCCTGGGCAATATTCATATGCATGATCAAGGCTTGCCCGGGCGCGGTCTTCAGCGTGATCTCGTGAGGCCGGAAAAGCCCGAGCACTCCGATTTGGACCTCCTGAGCACATGCCGCTTGAGTCGCAAGCAGCACCGACGCGAGCCATTTTATTCTTAGCGACACTCGGGATTACTCCTCCATCCGGCTCAACATGCGCCCCGCAGTCAGCGCCGCTTTGGCGCCCGGAACTCCGTGCACGCGCACCATCAGCAACAACTCTGGTTGCTCGGCTGGCACCAGTGCGACCACAAAGCCGTCCCCCGGAGCGTGGACTCGATGAGTACAGGCGGCCGTCCCAGTTTTCACCAGCGCGCTGGAATGCTTCAATGCACGGTCAACTTCCGCTCCCGTTCCCTGCCGGGCGGACTGTGCCATTCCAGCTATCACTTCGCGCGCTCCGGACTGCTGGCGACGCCGATTGAGTTCCAGGTAAGCATGCGCGATGTGCAAAGGCGAAATCAGCCAACGATTTCCTACACCGATCAAATCCTGGCCAGACAAATCGGGAGCCGGTAGGTCCAACCCGAGTCTTGTTGCCAACGGGATGACGTCCGCGCTGGTCATGCCCGTGGTGAGCATTCGAAAATACGAATTGCAGGAGTCAGCGATGGCTGCGGTGATGTCGATCTCTCCGTGCCCATGGGGCAGCCAACAGCCAGTTGCGTCTCCGCGACACGAATGAATCGGATAGCGAAACTGATGCTCTTCGCCATAGGCCAGCGCGATGAATGGCTTCACCAGTGAACCCAGCGGGATCGAGTGGTGGGCATTGTCCCAACGAGATGCGAGCAACGCCCCGGTTTGAACATCCAGAAGGAAAAAAGAGACATCCCTGCCAGTAAACTCTCGCTGCAGAATGTTGGCAGCAGACTGCGCGAAGCGAGAATTTCCGCTGGCTGCGTTTTCCGCGAATGCCTTCGCGGAGGACGGAGTGGACGCGGGAGTCATAGCTAGGACCCCGATCAACAGCAACAGCTCGATCTTGTTTTTTGCGGCCATTCTTACTGCGACCATTGGTAAGTGATCGTCTGCAGCACCTTGTCGCCTGCATCGCGAACCACGATTTTCTCCGACGAAACGGCCGCCAGGGTGGTGCTGAGGCTGGCGATGTTCTCCGAAAGGAATTGGGGTTGTCGCCCGCCGCCCGGAAAGCCCGACGGATTCATGTCCGGGCGATCGACCGTCGTGACCAGGCGGGCAAAATTGTCTCGCTCCCGCTTGTGGTCGAACTCTGCCACAAATACCCCAGGCTTCAAATCAGATTTCCCATTCAGGTTCACCAGGACGCCGCTGATCAGCGCAGGATCGTCAGACACGATCAGGTACTTACCTCGTACTGCAGCCAGGAGCGGGTACAGGCCGTCGAGTTCGTAGTAGCCACTGGCCTGTTTCCAGGCCATGCCCAACTGGCTGGCAGTCAGACTCGGCCGAATGAAAGTGGTCAGGGCACTGCGGGCGGCGCTCTCATCCCAATCTGAGCTTCCAGAAAGCGCAACCGCTGAGTGAATCTTCACGAACACGCCAGCCGGGTCGCGTTCGGTGGACTGCGTCAGAAGCACTGCATTGACCTGACTTTTCTGCAGAAGATTCTTCAGCGCGACTGTCCCGCCATCGTCGGATTTGCGCGATGCCCGAACCTGGTCGATTCGCGTCTCCAGATCAGAACTCGATCCCGTTTCGCCCGAGGTCAGTTGAGCCTCCGGCCCGAGCTGCTCTGAAGGAATTGGTCCCGAGTGCGGGGCCAGGATCTTAGTTTTAAGAGTATCGAGACACTGGTCGATCGATGGGCAGAGCCGGGCTTCGTAGATACCTGCTTCGGCTGGCACCAGGCGGACGAGATCAGATACTTCTTCGCCCCGCTCATTGGTTGAGGGGGCGTCGCCTGTCTTCTTCAGCAGGACGCGCTCTTCGCGGTATTCTTTTTTTGAGCGAAACAGATCGGAAACCGCCGCGGCATACGATTTCATCTCAGAAATATTTTGTTGGACCCAATACGAGCGAAAATAAGGGCTGGGCACAATTTTTTCCAGATTGAGGACCATGCGCAAGTCTCCGGCCGATCCGGCCGCAGCCACGGACTGGGCAAACCAGGGCTCGGCGCCGATCGTGCGGTCCTTGCCTCCCGCCATCAACTGCAATGCGCTCGCCATTAAATCTTCCCGGGTTGCAAGCAACAGATAATTATCGTGGACGGCGAACTCCACCTCCCGCTGTGATTCGGGATCGCGTCGCAGGTAGAACGTCAGACCGCCCGCACTGCGGGTTTCGAACATCGCACGCGTCTGCCACAGCTGGTTTTGCATCGCATTCGCTGAGGGCAACCGGGTGAGGTAAATAAACTGCAGCTTTCCGATGTCGTAGACAGCCAACGCACTCTCGTTCCCCGCCACCTGGGAAATGAAGTTCATGTCGGGGGGAAGCCCGGCAGCCGCGGCAAATTGTTTGCCGACATCGTTCAAGCGCAGGAGCAGCCGGGAGCGGGAAAAGACCTCGTAGTTGCTGCTGCCCAGCCAGGCTTGCTTTTGTGGCGATCTGTTCCAGTCCTCCAGCAGGGTGGAGAAATCCCTGGCTTGCAGGTAGAGCAGCGCTCCGGACGGAACGTATCTGGACAGCGGCGCCTCCGGCATTGCGGTCGCCTGATATGCGGCCCACCCCAGACCCATGCTGACGGCGCCGATCAGGAGGATGATCGCAGTGGTTATTTTTTTCACTCTTTTGTTCCTCCTTTCGCCGCAGGCGCGGAACGGGCCAACAAGCGCGGACGAACCAGGCGATCTTGCTCCAGCGCTTCGTGCAGGATTGGCTGTCGTGCCGCATTAAGCCGTTGGCGACGCAGGCGGACGCGTACTTCCGTGATCGCGCTGCTGATTTCCTTGCCGGGAGCGGGCGCCGTTTCCAGTTTTTGCGCGACCCGCAGGTAACGCAAGGCGTCGTCCAGGCGATTGAGTCTGATCATCAGGTCGCCCAGGGTTCTTGCAACCTGCGCCTGCTGTGCGACTAGCAGCTTGAAGGGACTGTCCAGCTGTCCGGGCACGTTCTGCTCACCGCTATCGTTATCAGTTTCACGAATGATCTCGTTTTCCCGACTAGCCACAGGAGACACTGATCTGAGGAACTGTTGGCGAATCAGCGGCTCGATCACGCCGCAGGCGAATTCATCAGAGTGCAAGCCAGCCGCTGTCAGGAACAACCGGATACGCGCGTCGTCGCGGGCGGGAGTATCTGCCAGCGCGCTCCCCAGCAATTGGACCTTTATTTGCGCGTCCGCGGATCTCTGGGCCGCTTTCAACCGCGCATCGTAGAAAAACGGCTGGTCCGCCGCGGAATCGCTAATCTGGGTGGTGCCACCTGCCAGCAGATGCAACTCCGCGCTTCCGAGTTCGACGGGGCCACCCATGCCTGCCAAGGCCAGCGCCGCCTGGGTTCGCACGCTGTAGGAAACGTCCGGCCCCGATGCAACCGCCGTAAGAGCGTTTTGTAACGAAACCAGATCCTGGCCCGCTGCGATTTTTGCTCTCGCCAGCCGCAGGCGGTAACCCGGCTCCCAGGGCGATGCCTTTACCAGTTGTTCAAGAAATTCGATTGCCTCGGCGTTGTGTCCTGTCCTCTCCAGCAGGGCGGCCGCGGGATCCAGGTTCTCGAAGGGATTGCCCACAACCACTACCAGCCGTCGCAGCAACTCGACTGCACCGGGCGTGTCGCCCGCAGCAATTCGAATTTCGGCCAAGCCGAGGAAATTCACGGCGTCCAGCTTGTGTTCTTCGATTTCACGGGCGAAAACAAACTCCAGTACTTTGCGCGCTGGCTGCCTGTCTCCGGAGTCCAGCAGCTGCCGCGCCGCGGCCCGCAAGATTTCCGAGGCAGGCGTGGTCTGCGGATCGGCGCGATAATTCTCTATCTTGGAATCCAACATCCCCGTGTGCGCCGCGACCTGCAGTTCCAGGGGGACCATGGTCCCCGCTTCTGCTGCGCGGTCTTCTGTCGAGAGCACGGCGATCGCGTCGCCGGCCATCGCATACTGTTTCGTCGCGACGAGGTACTTTATCCATCTCACCTGCCACCCGCGCAAGGCCTGTTGCGCACTCTCTTTCTGCAACCCCTCCGCCTTCGAAACGTCGTCCTGCTTTGCTTGCAGGATTCGTTGATATATGGGTGCGCGTTGCGGCAACGGGATCCACGAAGCCTCGACGACATCGGCCAGAACCGTGGCGGGATCGTCCGCGATTGAAGTCACATCAAGCAGCCAGTTGGTGGCTGACGCCGGATCCGCCATCGCGGCATACGTGCTGTGCAGCAGAGCGCTAGAGCGGTAGTTGCCGTAGTGGCGGAGGTAGACCCGTAGAAGCGCATCCACATCTGATTTCAGATCGTTGAACAGCTTTCTGCTGCGCAGGTGCTCGCAGGTTCGAGAGAAATCCGCCCAGAAAGTCTCCGGCATACGCCCACTGTTGACCTGTTGCCCGAGCGTGGAAAAAACCTGCTTCCACTCCGCGATGGCCTCGGCGCGGGCGCCCCCCTTGTAATAAGCCATAGCGAGACTGTCCTGCACGTCGGCTCTCCCTGGAGCCAACTCCAGCGTGTGCTCGTAGTCGGCAATGGCGCGGGCAGTGTCGCCACTGTCGAGGTAGTAGTCCGCCACAGTTAGGTATCCGGAGGCGGTTGCAGGACTTTGTTCCAGCATTGCAGCCAGAAAGTCCTCAGGATTGCCTTGTTTGTTCATGCCAGTATATTCGCCGTAGCGCGAGCCATAGTAGAACCAGACATTGCCCGCAAGCTGCTGCGCTCGATCGACCGGCTTGGCTAACCGCTCAGCGATGGTGTCATCTCCCAAGGCAGAGACGAACGCGCTGTTCACTTCAGGTGTTCTTTCCGAAAAATAGAGTCCGACGAGCGCGTTGTATGCCCTCGCCCAGACCGGCGTTTGCGTCCGGCCACGCGACAAAATTAGTGCATGCGCCTGCGCCGCGTTCCCGTTCGCCACGAGATAGTCGGCGGCGTCTTGTCCCGGAGAAGTCCAGTTAGAAGCCCGCTGCACCAACTCAACCGGCTTGCGAGTCAACAGCAACTGGAATAGACGGGTCTGCTGCTCACGCCCGCCATTGCCAGACGGCATTCTTGAGAAAGCGCGGAGCTCACCCTCGGGATCGGCGGCCGACTGGTAAGCTTGCTGGGCCGCGACCCAGACTACATAGCGCTGCTGTGGCTCAATCCGGGGTGCGAATTGTTCCAACTGCGCGCCTAACTCCGCGAATTTCAAACGCCGCCGCTGCAAGTCGACCAAGGGCTGCATGCGCGAGAGCAGAAGCGAAGAATTCACGCCCTTACTCTTGTCCATCATCAACTCGTAACGCCACCGGGCTTCAAGCTCCGCCAGACCCGCGCTCTGCGCCAGCGGGACCGCGAAAGCGTCGACGTCCGCCGGGCTCATGCCGACCCGCCTGGTCTCGGCGAACTTCGCGAAAGCAACTTTTTCTTCCGGCGTAAAGTAGTTAGAGACCGCGGCTCCCATTTCGCTCAGAGCTGAGCGCATGCCATCGCGGGCACTCCGGACGTGGATTTCCTGAGTGCGATCGCGCCATTCCCTGTCTGTGATCGCGGCGATACCTTCCCGGGCCAACTGTTCCTTAAGGACAGGCAATAACGCCGATGAATCGGCTAGAGCGCTTTGCAACCTGGTGTAAGCTTTTTCCTGCTGGCGGAGGCGTGTCATGATGCGCGCATAAAATCTGGCCCCCGATTGGTGCTCAGGCGTGACCAGCAAATCAGCTCCGGCGGAGCTGACTCCCTGTTCAGCAAAGCTGCGCGCCTGGGTCAGCATCCCCCACGCCTCCAAACGACGCGCAACTTCGAAATACTTTCCGGCATTATCCGGGCCTACATCGATGAGCGCGATCTTCAGGGCGGCAACTACATCGTCGGCGCGTCCCTGGCGTGCCCGGACCTCCGCGACTTTTTCCATCCACCTCGGGTCTTTGAAGGCCAGTTGATACACGCGCTCGTAGTCGGCGGCCGCGTCATCGAAGCGCATGAGTCGTTCTTCAAGACCGGCGCGCGCCACGCGTAAATCAATGCGATCGGGCCGGACAGTAACCGCCTTGCCGTAACTCTCGATTGCTGCCGGATACAATTCGAGGCTGGTTTGGATTTGGGCCAAAACCATCGGCCAACGATAGTCCCGCGGCGACTGTGTAATGGTCTTGCTGTAGAACTCCAGGAGTTGCTGCTGGCGCTGGTAACGCTGAGCATAAAGGGCAGCTTCGGTCACCTGGCCTGCATCTTCGGGAAAATTGTTGATAAGCTCGATGTACTGATCAATCGCGCCGGCATAGTCCTTCCGGCGAATCAGGGCAGGAACCAATCCGCGGCGCAGCGTGGCAATCCTTGTCTTGCGCTCATCGCCCGAAAACGGCGCCTTGTGGAAGAGCGCGATTTTGTCCAGATAGAATTGACGTAAGCCTGGATCATCGCCGGCCTGTGCGTATGTGTCTGCCATCGCCGCGAGGTACTGGCCGTCGTATGGCGAGGCATTCAGAAGAGTGGTCAATAACTCTCGCGCCTGCGGGTATTGGCTTGCGTCAGTCGCCTTGCGCGCCGCTTCGAAAGTGAACTGCTTGTTCAGATCCGGATATGCGTCTTTCGAAGCCTGCAATAGGACCGTGATGGCCTGCGGGTAACTCTTGATGCGCCAGTAGAAATCCACGGTCGAGCGCACCACTCCCAGGATTTTCGGGTTCTCGCGGTATAGGGCCTCGACCACGGGTTGCGCCGATGTGAAGTCATTTCGGCTCTCGTACAACTGGACCAACCGGTAGCGCAACTGCAACCGGTTGATCGGATCGGCAGTAAGCACTGCCTGCTTTTCCAGTGCGTGCTGGCGAACCGCCTCCAGCGACTTCTGCTCGGCCAGGACTTCAACCTCCTCGGCTTGCTCGATCGAAGTAGTGCTGTTGGTGATCGAGTCGAGAAGGGTCTGCATCTCGGGCTTGCGGCTCTGTGCCTCCAGCACACGGACGCGCAGATAAACCGCTGGCATCGCTGGATTGGGCAAGGTGATCAGCTTTGCAGTTTGCTGGTCGACCTGATCGCGCAGCTTTGGCCTGCGAGCCAACTCCAACAGTCTTAGGTCGGCGGGTGACTTTTCTCCTCCCGTCAGAGCGCCCTTTACATATTCGCCGATGGCGCGGGCATAGTTTCGTTGATTTTCGTAGATTGCCCCGGCTTCATAGCTGTAAAGATTATCGTCGCCGAGCTTCTTCCTGCCCTCGTCCAGCAAACGGAGGGCGTTGTCGAAGTCGAAATAATCCCAGTAGATGCTGGCCGCCTCCAGATAGCCGACAGACTGTCCCGGAGCGATCGTGGGAATTCGATTCCAGTAGGGCGCGGCTTTAGCGAACAGATCACGGTCGGCGTAGATGTCACCGATCCGCGACATAATTTCGCTGTTGCCGGGATTCGCTTGCAGCAGATTGTCTTCGATCTTCGTCGCAATTTCTGTGTCGCCAGCTTCAAAATAGGCCAGTGAGCGAAATACGGCCGAGGCCGCCTGGGTAGTCTCAGGATCAGCCGGATATTGTGCAGCCAGTGCTCGGAGCACAGGCGCGCCGTCTTCGAAATGCGATCGCCACAGCTCGGCCTGGGCGACGAATTCTCCCACCGCAGGGTTGGTGCGGACAACGTTGTCCCAGCCGCTCGGGCCGGGGCTTTGGCTTACAACAGGTCGCAAGGCGTTCAATTCGGACTCCAACTCTCCTTTCGCCGACAGATATTCGAAGAACTCGCGACGGAGGTCGAGCTCTTCGAACCAGTGCTGCCGCAACAGTGATTGCCAGGCAACATCGTCATAGGTGTGGGAATCGTGATACGCGCTCAGCAGATTGCGCACGAAGGCCGGGTTGTGCGGAAAGCGCTGGTTCGCGTACTGGTTGAGCCGGAGGTATAGCGTCGGCGTTCCACCGTAGCCTACATTCCCGAAATATTTTTCAAGGTCAGTGCCGCTAAAGGTCTTGACCGCTTCCTGCGTGAGTTTCTCGAAATCAGAGTCTCTCTTGTAACGCAAGTAGAAGCGTGCCAGCTTGTCGTACCACGAGGGATCGGGAAACCGTGCTAGCGCTCGCCGGTAGATCTCTTCCTGCTCCGAGCCCAGCCTGTTCTGGTCCAGAAACACCGCCACGCGTTCATAAAGGCCGGGATCGTCAGGGTTACGATCAATCTCGCGGCGCAGCACGGCCAGTGCTTCAGGAATCTGTTTCAACTGCACCAAGCGGGCCAGATAGCGTTCCAGCACGCGCGAATATTCCGGCGAGCGTGCTCCAAGCTGGTCGGGAGCTGAAGCCATGCGCACCTGAAACGCCTGGTTTCCTTGTCGCCAAGCAAAGTTGCCGCTGGCGTCTGTGGGCGTGTTCTCGGATTCGCGATATGACATTACCTGATCGGCGGGCTGCGAGTGGTTCGGGCTGTCTCCACTTTTACCTAACGGTATCTTCTCCGCCTTGAGCGCGAGTTCCTGCAGGACGGAATCGTAGATGCTGAATTCGTCCTGTGGTTTACCGGTGCGCGCGTAGGCGTCTGCCATCAGTAAGGCCACGGACGTGCGTTGTGGAGCGTGAGGGAAAGTCGCCAGGAATTTACTTCCGGCACGAATCATAGCTTCGCTTTCGCCGGAGCTGGCGTAAAACTCCAGCAACTTGGCGTGCAGTTCCGGGCGTTTGGCTGAGTTGGGAAACTTCGCGTCGAGCAGAGCCAGCAATTCCGCGGCGCGCGACCGGTGGAAATATGGGATGGCACGCTGCTCTTCTTCCGAGAACTTTGCCGCTGGGGCAGTCGTGTTCAGAATGACGGAAAGAATGCCGTTCAGGTAACCAGGACCCTGGTCCATGGTCGCGATGTCGCGATACATGGAAAGTTCCCCGCCGCCGAGCCGGATTGAAGTTTCCGGGGCCGTGAGCAGCAGGTTGGTGAGCCCGGCGAGTGACCGCTCCTGGGCATCATTCATGCCCTTGCTGTTGTACAGGGCAAAATAGTAGCGGGCCGACTCGGGATAAGCGTGAATGTCTTCCAGCAGACGAGCGCAGACGTAGAGTTCCTGACCCGTCCACTCTGCCTTGCCGGCTTCTTTGTGCAACCGAAACTCCGTAACCGTTTGCTGCGCGGCATCGAGCTTGCCCTGCTGCTGGTAGTAATAGAAGAGGCGCGCCATCGCGTTCAGATCTTCGGGATTGGCATTCAGGGCGGCGCGCGCTTGATCCAGAAACTTGTGCAGGCTTTGGGTCTGCGTGAGCACGTCGAAGTAACTCTTGACCAGTTCCGGCGCCCACAGCGGCTGGAAACTCTTTTCGTAAACGGCCAAGCTCTGCTGGACGGAATCTCGACGGTACTCAACCATCGCCTTGGCTTTTATAGGAAAGACCTCGTCCGTCGGAAATTGCTTATGATACTCGGCGACCAATTGCTGCGCGGCGGCATACTCTTTTTGCGCGACCAGATAATCCAGAAAGCGGGCATAGAGCGACTGCTCTTGCGGATAGCACGCCAGCCAGGCGCGATACTGTCCCGCTGAGTAATCCGCGGGCAAGGCTTGATCGTGAATAACGGTGAAGATGCGTTCAAATGCCTGCCATGAGCGCTGCTCGGCCGGCACCCTCAAGGCATCCGAAGAATCGGCAGGGGCGTTGGCCACGACGGACAAAGCCTTGATCTCATCGAGCGGCCGAACCCGGCGATGATAGAAATCAGCCAGGGCAATTTGCGCTTCGGTTTTGCCGGGGGCATTCTCAACATACTTTTTCCAGTCCGACTCCGCCGCATTGAAATCCAGTTGCTGTTCGTCTTCAAGAGCACGCAGCGAATAGAGATCGGCATTCCTGGGCTGAGCGTTGATCAGCTCGGTTAAGGCCGGGCGCGTCTCTGCCGGAGGCCGGCGAAACAGCACCGGGCCGCCGGGCAAGGACATGGCTCGAAGGAGCGCCGCTTCAATTGCGGTCCCAGCTTCGACGTTCCTCATCCACGCGGGCAGCTCGCCCCGCGCGGAAGCCAGCCATCCCGCCAGAGTAACGAACGCCGCAATTCCGCACGTGCGCAGGAAGTGGCTGCGGGAACAATCACGGAAGCACTTCAATCTGCACCTCCTGTGCCCCAATGTTGTGGGCGATGTCTTCAGCGGTCACAGTCAACTTGTACGCCCCGGGCACGGTCTGCTCGGGGACGACCAACTGTCCCGCATTGACGCCTGCGCGTGCATCCCAATGCAGCGCCACCGGCGCGGCGCCTTCGAGTCTTGCGACCAAGGTACGCGTGCTCTGCGAAGCGCTGGCTCTGAGATCCACGGTTTGGCCAGGGTGATAGCGTCTGGTAGTGAGTTTGATCTGAACCACCGGCGGCTTGCTGGCGATGACAAACGTCTTGAACTCACGATAGGTGTGTCCCGCGCGGTCCCGCAAAACCAGGCGGACGGTGTAGGTTCCATCCTGCATATCGTCGGGCGCAAGAAATCTTGTCTGCCACACGTCCTCCCCGGAAAGGTATCGCAGCTTCTGCACCAAGCCGAAAGGAAACAGCGCGGTGACCGAAGAAATGGATTTGTCTGTTTTGACGCGCAGCACGGGATCTCCGGGACGAATGACGCGGGGCCGCAACAACGCGCGCGGTACGGCGAGAAACGAGGTGTAGGGAGTGACAAATTTGTACTGCCGAGCCAACCGGATGATTTCATCAATGGCGGCCTGGTCTTCACCATCACGCTGGATTCTCTCCAGCAGCGCATCCACTCGGGCCCTGGCCCAGAGGCGCGGAAGCTGCGCATGGTCGAGAGCTTCGCGCGGCAAGTTGCCCTTCGCCGACATCTCGAGCGACGCTCCGGCGCGCACGCCATGGACAGTGAACGTTACGTTCTCTTTCGCAGCCTGATACCGTCCGATCCAGGAAGCAAGCGACCCCGCGAAGACGGAATCCTGCAGCGGGTAAACCGTGTCCACCGCCGACTCCGGGGCTACGGCCAACTTCAATTCTCCGATAGGGGTGCGTCCGATCTTCGAGAGGAAGGAATTCAGCTTGAACTCGGCGGGCTCGCTAGAGAGCACATGTTCCAGCAACCCGTCCTGCCGGGCCAGCACTGTAAGCAGCGGCAGGTTGGCATCGTCGCCCACTCCGAAAATGTAGGTGCGGGGACGTTGCTTCTCCGGTAAATGTTTCCAACTCTCTGCGTACCAACTGGCGAGCTTGCCATCCTGAATGGGCCCGCGGGTGGCGCCACCGTCGCTCAGCAATATCAGATAAGGGCTGCCCGCTCCGGACGCCGAACACTGCTGCAGTCCGGTCTGAAGCGCTTTTTGTAAATCGGTGCCGCCGCGGAGCTTGCTCGTACGGACGAATTCCAGGGCACGCTGCAGCGTGGGGGGCTCCGCGGCTACCAGAGCAGGCTGAAAGGTCTGGACCTGGTTATTGAACAACAGCAGATTGAAACGGTCGGGAGGCCGCAACGTGTGCAGCAGACTCTCTAAAGCCTGATAGCTGCGCTCCAGCTTTTCCCACTGCATGGAGAGCGACGTATCGAAGACGATCACCAGCGTTTTCGGCGCACCAGAAGCGGGATTTCCACTTGCGCCTGAGGTCGAGCTCTTGCCGTACCCAAGCAGCGCTTCGGCCTCGAAGAACCCGGGCTCGTTCGCGCTGCGGACTGGCGAGGTCTCCGTCGGCGCGGGCCGTGCACTCACCGGATTTCTGTAGGCCACTACGTTCAGAGTGTCAGGCCCGACAGCGTCAAGGTCATAGGTCGCGACAAAGTCCTCGGAAAGATTTACGTTTTCGCCTTCGAAGCGTGCTTTCACCGAATGCGCCGCATTTTCGTCGAGTTTCAGCGGAAATACTTTTGTGGTGGCCTGAAAGTTTGAGACCGCGTGCTCTGACTGCAATTCGAAGTTGATGCGAAGGTGACGCGCAACCTGGGACGAGTATGCGTCCGGGCGAAGCGGAATCGCGAAATACGATTTAAGGTTCTCGACCGGAATGGATTGGTGATACTCGATCTCCAGCCGTTTGGTTCCATGCGGTTGAATTGGGACAATACGGGCGCTGAACACCGAGCTGCGCTTGGCCTCTTCCGAGCCGCGTTCTCCCATCTGCAGGAGTCCGGGATCAGTGGCCTGCTGTTTCAGCTGGGTGTAAATGTCTTCTGCTCGTTTGCGCTCCAGCACGACCGCCGGAATGCGTATGGGTCCATCCCACACCGCGAAATCCGAAACCGTGGCCTGGCTGGGCAGAGCGAAGATGTAGTTTCCTTCTTCAATCTTTCCGGTGTGGTTGGCGAAAATCTGCCGCACGAAGACACGTGCGTCGCCGTTGTCGATGCGAACGGTGATTTCCATCTCTTCGAGAGAGAGGATTGCCGGGTCGGGCTGCGTCTTGTCGCGCGGAATCAGGATGCCCGCATCTGCCCGCAACAGAGCCGAGGCAAACAGCAACGCGAAGAGCGTGAGCATGGTTTTCTTCATGGGTGCAGCTTCTGCTCCTGCACGCGAACCAGACCATTGTCTGTGCCGACATAGAGATATCCATTGGCGAGGGCAAGCGCGGTCACATTGGAGGAAGGCAATCCCCGTTCGACTGCGAACCAGTGGTCGGATGCGCGGTCATATGCATACAAGCCATGGCCCAGGGTGCCCGCAAACACATGACTGGGCGTGACCAGCATGGCATTGGGATTGATCTCGAATGGCCCGGTGGCAGTTTCGAAGGAGTGGAAGCGGCCGGACCGGTCGAGTCCGAGTACGCCCGCTCCGTAAGTTCCAACCATCCATTCGTCGCCAACCGGGACGACTGCCGTGATCCAGTTGTGCTTGAGTCCGGGCGTGGCCGTCGTGTAATTGACTTGGACCTCGCCTTTCTCGAGCTGCGAAAGGCCACCCAGCGTGCCCGCCATCAATTCATCGCCCGACACACCGAGGGCGTATACGTGGTTGTTGACCAGTCCCTGGAACGCGTACATACTGCGCGCTCCGCTAGCGTCGAGAAACGTCAGGCCTGCCGGCGTCGCCAAGGCGAGACCGTCCTGATAGAAAGCGACGTCGGTCACATGGTCGGCGATGAGGCCGTCGGCGCGAGTGAGAACCTGCTCCTGGCCGCCGGCAGAGTCGAACCGAACCAGTCCGTTGGCGGTGGCGGCATCGGTAGTCCCATCTTTAGGGTTGGGTAGAATTCGATTCACGCAGAACACGTGCTCGTTTTCGATGTGCGTAGCGGGCCCGTGATCGGACTCCAAACGGTCGAGGCCGCGGTCGAAATATCCAACCCAGAGCCGGCCCTTGCTGTCGGCAGCCAACGCGGACACGTTGCGATCGCTCAACACCGCGGCATCGGGCCGCAAGACTGCTTGCCAGTTGAAGCCATGAGGCGCCATGCGATACAGACCGCTGCGGGTCAGCGCAAAAACAGCATCATCCAACGCCAATAACTGGTGGACCTCCGCCAATTTTGTGGCGTCCGACGGCGCAGAATTGAGGCGATGTTTTCCCGCTAGCGGGATGGCGATCACACCGTCATCCTCGGAGCCGACAAAAAGTTGTCCGGCGTTGGGCAGCAGCGAAGTGGTAAGAATCCCGTCAGCTAACGTGCGAGAAAAACGTCCATTCTCAAACACCGCGACGCCGAGAACGGTGCCGACGAATGTGGTGTCTCCAGAGACTGCGATGGACTGCACCTGGCGGTCAGGCAGTCCCTGCTCTTCGCCGAAGGAGTCTGACTCGCCGGCGTGCCAGTGGAGTACGCCCTGATTGAGGGTTCCAACCCAGAGATCCGATTCAGTGCCCGCCAGTGTTGTGACGTAAAGATTGCTCAACGTCGGGTGGAGGACTGTGATTTTCTTTCCGTCATAGAGGAGCACTCCGCGCTTCCGGGTTCCAATCAAAAGATGTCCGGAAGCAGCGGGCAAGACCGAGGTAATGGTGCGCGCACTTGCATCCTGGGGAAAAATTTGCCGGAAGGCACGTCCACTAAACACAATCAGGCCGTCTTGTGCGGTGGCGATGACCAGTTCCGGTTCGCGCGACTCCGACAAGACCGCCGGAGCCATCGCCACCAGCGGAGACGAGGGCAACTCTCGTCCTACCGCGTAATGTCTGAGCAGTGTTCCGCTGGCGTTGTAGTGCGACAGCCCGGCCGGGCCTGCGATGTAGAGGTCGCCGAAGAAGCGGGCGGCCTGGAAGAATACCGCCGGCGTGCTTATCGATTCGAAGTCTTGTTCCTGCGGCTCTGGAAGCGGCTGTGAGAGAAACCGTATCTCACCCTCCGAGCGCACTTCCTGTGTGGCGGTGCGTAAGGCGCGCGATACTTTCCACTCCACAACCCCGGCCAGCAAGATAAGCAGGCACAACGCGCCTGCTGCAATCGCCCGCCACAACCTTCTTACGCTCCAGCCCATAAATCCCCGAACCGCCAAGAAGATGAGATATCAACCCGAGGGCCAACAGCGTAATCCCATTGCAGCGAAGCGGCCAAACTCATTTTGATTGATGAATCTAGACTTACGAGGACAGGGAAGATCGAACCTGTGTCAGCCGAAGCACAACGTGTAAAGAAAGACCCGACACCTAAGACGCTGAACGCTGGCTACTTTGCCATCCCGTCGCTCGGCTTGGTCAATAGTCCTCTCTGGCGCAGCCAGTTCGCCAATAACACCGGCCACTCGGCCAGGGCCGGATCGGCCAGAGCAAGACCAACTCCGTGCGGACCCTTCTCGAACACATGCATTTCCGCCGGGACCCTCGCTTTGTGCAGTGCCAAGTAAAAACTCACGCTGTTTTCCGCGGCCACCACAGCGTCTTCGCTGGTGGTGAACAGGAATGTAGGCGGAGTCTGCGCGGTGACGTGAAGTTCGTTCGAAAGCTCCTGAACCAGCTTCGGATCCGGATGGTCGCCCAACAGGTTCTTGGCCGACCCGACATTGCCATAGGGCAGTTCGAAGGTTATGACCGGGTATCCCAGGATGACAAAATCGGGCCGGCTGCCCGCGTGGTCGATCGGGTCCGCTGCCCCGGAATTTCCCCCGTCGAAGTGGGTGGCAACGGTCGAAGCGAGATGCCCGCCTGCCGAGAAGCCCATCATTCCAATCCGATCCGGCGAGACATCGAATTCTTTGGCCCGGGTGCGCACCAACCGGATCGCCCGTTGCGCATCTCCCAGTTCGATGGGGTGACGGTAACGTGGGCCAAGGCGGTACTTGAGCACAAAAGCGGTCACACCCATGGCGTTGAACCAGTTTGCCACTTGCCGGCCCTCGTGGTTGGCGGCGAGACCTCCATATCCGCCGCCTGGAGCAACGACGACTGCCGTACCCGAGAGGTTCGCCCGCCAGGGGCGATACAGCGTGAGAGCGGGCCTGTCGTCGCCACCTTGCCCCAACGCTCCGGGAGCGCCGTTCTCCCACAACAGAATCGTTTGCGTCTCAGCTGTGGGGTCGTAGTGCGCCTGGCCAAGTGCGACGGACACCGAGAAAAGACAGAGAACAACGCTCGTAGCGCTTCGTGTTTTCATAACGAATCAAGAAACAGAATAAGGTTCGGGTCGGCGAAGAGGGCTACGACTTGCTTCGCCTCGCCCACTCCGCATCGAAACGGGAGCGGTCATAGAACGATTTCTGTGTCCCGATCGCGGTGGTTGAGAGTCCGGCGTACAGGTTGGCGCGCTTTACAGCCTCCCGCTCGGGCAGGCCCTCACCGAGGAAGACGGCGAAGCTCCCGATAAAAGCGTCTCCCGCGCCCGTGCTATCAATACTCTTCACCGCAAACGCCGGCACATGCTCCATGCCTTCTTTTCCAGCCAGGAGCGAGCCGTTGGCGCCGAGCGTAATAATGACGCGCTTAATGCCGTAGCCCACCAACTTTTCAGCGCATTTCTTGGCGTCGTCGAGATCTTTGACCGGCATCCCGGCGATGGTTTCGGCCTCGCTTTCGTTGGGAACGAAGTAGTCCAGGCCTTCCACAAACTTGAAATCGATTGGCTGAGCCGGCGCGGGATTAAGGATGCAGCGAATGCCGTTCTTTCTGGCGAACGCAATGGTGTGGTAAACGGTCTCGACGGGGATCTCGAACTGGAGAACGATGCAGTCCACGGCCTTCAGCAAATCAGCGGCGCCATCGATGTCGGCCGGTTTTAACTCGTCGTTTGCGCCTTTCACCACAAAAATCCGGTTCTGCCCGCTGGGCTCCACGAAGATGGGCGCCACGCCGCTGGACACCCCTTCCACCTGCTTCACATGGGTCGTGTCAATGCCCAGTGTTTTGAAATTTTGAATCGTGGCTGGACCGAAGAGGTCGCTGCCCACCCGCGCCACCATGAAAACATTGGCGCCGCAAAGCTTGGCCGCCACCGCCTGATTGGCGCCCTTGCCCCCGAATCCGAGATCGAATTTCTGGCCGAAGATAGTTTCGCCGGGCTTGGGAAATCGGTCCGTGAAAGTGGTCAGGTCAATATTCGCGCTGCCCACCACCGCAATTCGAGGAATTTTCGCCATCATTCAGGAGACCTTGTAGATAGATTTGATGCAGTCAGAAAATCGAAAGATGAAGAAGGCCGAGTCTATTCAGCGGCGCGGATTGTGTCAACGATCAGCAGGACGACTCACTCGCCATAGGGAACCCAAATATTCTTGACCTGGGTGGCATGTTGCAGGAACCAGCGGCCTTCGCCCTGCTTCACATCGAACCAGTCGATGGAGCGGCCTTCGTTAGTAAACACCTGCTTGAGATTCCCAACCGAGTATGCCTTGGCCGCCGCAGCGCTCGCTTCATCGACGAAACACCAGACCGCGTCAACGTCGTCATGCTCGGCGAGAGTCTTCAACAGTTGGGATGTGTAGCCGGAGACTATATTGACAGCTCCGCCCGGCAGATCGCTGGTGTCGAAAAGCTGGTACAAATCGGCAGTGATCAAAGGATACGTCTCGGAGGGGACAACGACGGCCACATTGCCGGTCGCAAGCACCGGCATGACCAGCGACAGAAATCCGAGCAGCGGCGCCTGATTCGGACAAATGATTCCGACTGTTCCGAGCGGTTCATTCATGGCCAGCGCGACGCTGCGGAACGGAGGATTATGCACCGCTCCATCAAACTTGTCCGCCCACGCCGCGTAAGAGAAGATGCGCTCGATGCCCTTACCGACCTCGGCAGCGGCCTGGGTTTCACCGACTACCGCCGCTAGCCGGCACGCGATCTCTTCACCGCGCTGCGAAAGGTTTTCTGCGATGTAATAAAGAACCTGCGCCCGGTTGTGCGCCGTAGTCTTCGCCCATCCGGAGGCCTTATGTGCCGCTTCGACCGCGTTGCGAATATCTTTGCGATTGCCCAGCGGCGCCTCTCCCAGAAGCCGGCCATCGGCGGCGCGCACTTGCATGCTGTACCCGGAGTCGGGACGAGCCTGCTTGCCTCCAATGTAGAGCTTTACTGTTCGATCAATCGCTGGCGTTGCCGGATCAGGATCTTCGGCTGATTTCTGCTCGGCTGGGGGTTTCGCAGCGGGTAGCGCTGGAGCATTCTTGAACCAATCCGGCTCGAGGTACTCGAGCAGGCCTTCCCTGCCGCCTTCGCGTCCGTAACCGCTTTCGCGGTAGCCACCGAATCCACAAGAGGCGTCGAACAGATTCGTGCAGTTAACCCAGACCACTCCGGCTTTCAGTTGCGAGGCCACGTGCAGCGCGACGTTGATACTCTCGCTCCAAACGCACGCGGCCAGGCCATAAACAGTGTTGTTTGCCAGTTCGACGGCTTCGCTCGGCGTGCGAAACGTCATGCTTGCCAGCACTGGGCCGAAAATTTCCTGCTGGGCGACGATTGACGTGGGATGCACATTGCTGAGCAGCGTCGGCGGGTAGTAGAGGCCGCGCGACGGCAACTCGATTTGCGGTTGCCAACAGGTGGCGCCCTCAGCGACCCCCTGGTCCACGAGCCGCTTGATCCGGTCCAGCTGCACTCGCGCAACGATTGCGCCGATGTCGATCGACTTGTCGAGCGGAGACCCCGCACGCAAGGTGCTCATACGATCTCGCACCTTCGCAATGAGCGGCTCTGCGATGCTTTCCTGCATCAGCAGGCGCGAACCGGCGCAGCAGACTTGTCCCTGATTGAACCAGATGCCGTCCACCAGGCCTTCGACCGCGCTGTCGAGGTCGGCGTCCTCGAAGATGATGAAAGGGGATTTGCCTCCCAGTTCGAGCGAGAGCCGCTTGTGGCTGGACGCGGTCGCGCTGCGGATGGCACGCCCCACCTCGGTCGATCCTGTGAAGGCTATCTTGGCCGCATCAGGATGCTTCACCAGCGCTTCGCCGGTCGCGCCATCGCCGGTAACAATGTTTACGACTCCTGGCGGCAGTCCAATTTCCGAACAGATCTCAGCGAAGGCGAGCGCGGTCAGCGACGTGAACTCCGCGGGCTTAAGCACCACGGTGTTGCCCGTGGCCAGCGCCGGCGCGATCTTCCAGGCCAGCATCAGCAGCGGGAAATTCCAGGGAATGATCTGGCCAACCACGCCGCACGCCACGTATCCGGGAAATTCCTGATGGAGCAGTTGTGCCCAGCCGGCGTGGTGATAGAAGTGGCGTACGACCAGGGGAATGTCAATGTCGCGGCTCTCGCGAATCGGCTTGCCATTGTCCATGGTCTCCAGCACGGCGAGGCGGCGGGAGTGCTTCTGCACAGTCCGCGCCAGCGCGTAGAGATAGCGAGCTCGCGCGTGCGAAGTGAGCGCCTGCCATTTTGGCAGAGCGGCGCTCGCGGCTCGGACTGCTGCGTCAATGTCTGCCGCCGACCCCTGGGCAATTGTGGCTAGCTTTTCGCCGGTGGAGGGGTCGGTGGTTTCGAAGTATCCGCCTTGGGCGGGTTGCCGCCACGCGCCCTCGATGAAATGTCCGAAGCGACGGTTATGAAGATCGAGCCAGGCCAGGGCCTCTTTCGGGTCTTCGGGTGCGGGGCCGTATTCCATAGCGACGAACTTTTCGGCGATACTCATATGCGTGTACTGTAACGAAGATAAATCAAAAGCGGCGGGCGAGGGCGCCCGCGCCAGATGGATTTTTGCTACGCCAGGGGATGGCGATAGTCCGCCGAATAGCGCCCGGTCGCGTAGTGTTCCAGTTGGCGTTCGATGTCGTTCAGCAGGCCGCTGGCTCCAAAGCGGAACAATTCCGATCTCATCCAGGACGGGCCGAGTTCCTCTTTCATCAGCGCCATCCATTCGATGGATTGTTTCGCCGTCCGAATTCCGCCGGCTGGTTTGAACCCGACTGCCATTCCGGTTTCCTGCGCATATTCGCGAATACATCGCGTCATGACGAAGCCGACAGGCAGCGTCGCATTCGTCGGTTCCTTCCCGGTTGAGGTTTTGATGAAGTCTGCGCCCGCCATCATGGCGACGAAACTGGCTCGGGCCACATTTCGCAGGGTCAGCAGATCGCCGGTGCCGAGAATCACTTTCATGTGCGCCGAACCACTCGCCTGTTTGAACGTTGCGATCTCGTCATAGAGCGCCTGCCACCTGCCGCCGAATACATGGGCGCGGGTGATCACCACATCGATATCGTTGGCTCCTGCTTCTACCGAACGGCGAATCTCCGCTACGCGCTCGGTGAGCGGGGAGAGCCCCGCGGGAAATCCGGTAGAGACCGCAGCCACCCGCACGCCACTGCCTTCAAGCGCACGCATTGCCGTTTCCACAAACGTGTGATAAACGCAAACCGCGGCAACTTTGATATTCAACTCTGCAATTCCAAGCCGCTTGACCAGATCATCCTGAATCGGATGCCGCGCCTTGGCACACAGGCGGCGCACCCGCTCTTCAGTGTCATCGCCCGAGAGAGTGGTAAGGTCCATGCAGGAGGCGGCGCGCAGCAGCCATGCCGCCTGCCAATCCTTCTTCACCGTGCGCCGGGCAACGTGGCTTTGCGCGCGGCGCTCGACCGCACTGGTGTTGATGCGAACCTGCTGCAGCCAATCGAGATTGAGAGGGATACCTCGGTTCGATATCAGCGGACGTCCGGCAAGCGTGGCGATGCTGTCCCCACGATCGCTCACGTCGCCTGCCACTCCGTGGTGTGTTTTGCTCTCGACTGACATGCTGGTGATTGCAATTGTACGGCACTGCACCATGTAGGCGCGAGCGTCCCCGCTGGTGCCGAAGTCACCACGGACCACGTGGGGACAGCCACTCCCGGCCGCCCGGTCGAGCGCAGCTCGACACACTTCCTGCGACCCGACAGCCGCGGGCGGCTGTCTTCACGCGGTCTGTGGTGGTTCCAAAATCGTACCAGCGGCACGCTGGCGCCTACATTTGCCTTGACATCATTTCCGTCCGAAAGCTAGGCTACGACGCTGCTTTGTGTGCGGAGAAAACCATCCTGAAACGTGTAAAAGTTTCGATTTTTCGGCTCTCATTTTTCATTGCTCTGCTCCTGATTTGGCTGGCCGGAGCAACTCCTGCCTCGGCCGCAGCGAAGAAGATTATCTTCGACACTGACCCCGGAACTGACGACGCTCTGGCCTTGATGCTGGCGCTGAATTCGCCGGAACTGGATGTGCGCGCCATCACCGTAGTCCCGGGAAACGTGACTGCAAGTCAGGGTCTGGAGAACGCATTGCGGATGGTTTCGCTGGCCAACCGTTGCGACATTCCAGTGGCCGCGGGCGCGCAGCATCCGCTTTTTCAGAAGCTCATCACCGCTGAGTTCTGGCATGGCAAGAATGGTTTGGCGAATGTCGAACTGCCGGCCAGCAAATGCAAAGCGGATTCGCACTTCGGACCTGACCTCATCATTCAAATGGTGCACGCCGCCCCTCACGAGATCACTCTCGTTCCAGTCGGCCCTCTGACCAACATCGCCCTGGCTATCTCGAAGGATCCGTCCATAGTTCCCCTGGTTAAGGAAGTGATCATCATGGG
>Ga0134124_10000996_pt1 | contig 22756 bp, 22 predicted proteins | sample KB304_FD_96880 | JGI IMG/M metagenome (GOLD analysis project Ga0134124, IMG submission 96880) | Terrestrial soil microbial communities without Nitrogen fertilizer from Kellogg Biological Station, Michigan, USA - KB3-0-4 | ecosystem: Environmental > Terrestrial > Soil > Unclassified ... | reverse complement strand
GTAGCTCAGGCTTTCTGGTTACTCGGCGTCCGTCCTGTTAGAGATGCAATGAATCGCACGACGAGTGTCTCGGTTATACCCATTGAAGAACTAGGCCATCCTCGCATCGACGTTGTGATGACTGTCTCCGGAATTTTTCGCGATCTATTTAGTCCGACTGTTCAGCTACTCGACAAAGCAGTACGCCTGGTCGCCAGCCTTGATGAGCCAGCGGAACAGAACTTTGTGCGTAAGCACGTGCTTGAGCAAATTGAACGCGATAGTTGTGATCTCGATCAGGCCGCTGTACGAGTTTTTTCGAATGCACCGGGTAACTATGGAACCAATGTGAACTTCATGGTCATGGATTCTCAGTGGGATCAGGAAGAGACGCTTGGAGACCTATTTGTTACACGAAAGTGCTTTGCTTACGGACGTGACTCAAAGGGACGTTCACTGGAAGGTCTTGAAGCACGCGTCGCAATGGACAAGGCGCTATCGAGAGTTGAGGCCACTTACCAGAACATCGACACGTTTGAGATTGGTCTAACTGATGTCGATCATTACTTCGAATATCTCGGCGGAGTCTCGAAGGCAGTGGAGAAGCGTGCGAAATCAAGACCGGCAATTTATCTGTCCGACAGTCTATCGCGCGACTCGAAGATTCGTTCGCTGGAGGAAACAGTGAGACTTGAGTCGCGCGCCAAGACACTGAACCCCAAGTGGTATGAAGGGATGTTGAAACATGGGTTCCGGGGTGTTGCTGAAATTGAAAACCATGTGTCGAACACATTTGGATGGAGCGCAACCGCTGATGCCGTGGACGACTGGATCTATTCGGAGGTGGCGAACACGTTTCTGTTTGATGAATCAATGCTTGAGCGTCTTCGTGATCTGAATCCTCACTCGGCACACTCGCTAGTCCGAAGGCTTTTAGAAGCAAATGGCCGAGGTTATTGGGACGCAGAAGAGTCTGTGCTCGATAAGCTGAGGGATATTAGTCGGAGTTTGGAAGATCAGTTGGAAGGGGTAGCTTAAGAGTCTTTGGTCTTTGAACCCAAGACCAAAGACCAAGACCAAAGCTCAAAGATCATCTCTTTCATGAACATCACTGTCCTTTACGTCGGTTCCAGTCTTCTCGGTCCGTTGAAAGATGCGGAACGAGAGATTAACCGTGTCCACAAGTTGCATCTTCGTGTCGCCGCGTACAACTTCGGATCACCGCTCAACGAGGCGGAGTGGACGGAAGTGGATGCCGATCTAAGGATTGCTGACATTGTGTTCGTCATTCACGTTATGGATGGAGAGAATGCGTCGCGACTATTGTCAGCTCTTAGTCAATACAAATCCCAACACTCGGCCATTGTTGTCATTAACTGCATGCCGGAGTTAATGCGACAGACTCGCATGGGGAAACTGGACGTGGCTGCGTTAACCGGGACCGACGAGAAACAAGTGAGCACGGCGGATGTTCCGAGACGAGGGCGAAAGCTGATCAGTTCGATTGGTTCGTGGGTAGGGAAACAGACATCGCGTGGTCGATCCAACAAACACAGTCACAGCCAGTACCTGCGACTCATCGATAAACTACCCGGCATACTTAAGTTTGTTCCGACTGCGGGCGCCTTTACCGATGCAAAGCATTACCTTTACCTCTTTTGCTACTTTCTTCAACCCACTCCCGCAAACATTCAGTCGATGTTGCTCTACGCGATCAAGGTTTATGGACCTGATGCGAAACTGAGAGCCAAACTGCGCGTTGCCCAACCCGAACACATGCCATCTGTGGCGATTTATCATCCGGAGGCTTCCCGCCTTTTCCAGTCGTTTGCTGATTATCGAAAGTGGTATGAGTCTCGACCGGCGAAGTACAAACTTGATCCTGAATCAACGATTGGACTCTTGTTGATGCGACCGCAAGTGATTAGTAGAACGACCAAGCATTACGACTCACTTATCAACGCACTCGAGACCGAAGGGCTGAGTGTTGTCCCGGCGATCGCAACACTGATGGACAACCGTGAGGCAGTTTCGAAGTTTTTTGTGGAGCGTTCGCACCAAAGTCCAAGATCGAGAGTGTCGCAGATAGTTTCGCTCACCGGGTTTAGTTTTGTCGGCGGCCCCGCAATGAACGACAGTGAAGCTGCATCTGCCTTCTTAAAGGAACTGAACATCCCTTATCGCTCAGCTGTAAGTCTTGACACGCAGACAATCGAAGCCTGGCAGGACTCTTTTACGGGGCTCAACCCCGTTCAAGCAGGAATGCAGATAGCAATCCCGGAAATTGATGGAGCCACAGAGCCATTCATTTATGGTGGAATTTCCGCGGCGGGGAAAGAGCCTGTTGCCTTGGAAGATCGTTGTGTTCGCTTTTCGAAACGGTTGAAGCGTTGGAACGACCTGCGCACGTTGCCTCGTGAGCGCATTCAGTTGGCGGTTATTCTTTTCTGTTTTCCGCCGAACAAGGGCAACATCGGAACGGCCGCAGACCTCGATGTCTTTCCGAGTTTGTGGGATCTGCTTGTTCGTCTTAAAAGCGACGGTTACACAGTTGAAGTGCCTATCAGCGTGGATCACCTACGAGAACGTCTGCTAAACGGGAACAGTGAAGGGTTCGGAGCCGCGGCAAACATTGCCTATCGAATGAGTACCAGCGAATACCGGTCGTTGTGTCCTTACGTAAATGAGATTGAACAAGATTGGGGACGCGCTCCCGGAAACGTCAATTCATTTGCCGATGAGTTATTGATTCAGGGCCTGACTTTAGGGAATGTGTTCATAGGGGTTCAGCCAACGTTTGGATACGAAGGCGATCCAATGCGTCTGATGATGTCGCGAAGTGGTGCGCCACATCACGGGTTTATGGCGTTCTACACTTACCTGACGGAAGTGTTGAAAGTGAACGGTGTGATCCACTTCGGAACGCACGGCGCCTTGGAGTTTATGCCTGGCAAACAAATAGGACTGTCAGGTGAGTGTTGGCCGGATCGTCTGATTGATGAACTGCCAAACTTCTACGTGTACAGCGTTAACAATCCCTCGGAGGGTTCGATTGCGAAGCGTCGTTCTTACGCGGAATTGATTTCGTATCTGACTCCGCCGATTGAGAACGCCGGGCTGTACAAAGGGCTCGCTGAACTTAAGGAAATGCTGATGGCTTATCGGCAGTCAGCTAATGAAGACGAGCGAAAGAAGCTATTTGAGTCGATTGAAGAGCTGAGTGGCACTTTGAATTTTAATTCGGCTTCGCCGCCTGATGTGAGGCGTGGCTTTGCCGCGCCGTAGCATCGCAGTCATCATTGGGGCTATGCCCCGACTTGTTCATTGTCCAGGCGTCAATTAGTCGGAAATCGATCGAGGGCATAGCCCCAAACATTCCAAGCATGTGTACGGCGGGGCACAGCCACGCCTCACATCAGGCGGCGAAGCCGTTCAAAAAGCTCACTTCCATTATGGCTATTACAGCTTGTTTAGTAACACTAATTCCCGAAACTTCTTAGTGTCCACTCGATGACGAAACGCTTCTTTGCCGTCAATCATGATTATCGGAATATCAAACTGGTACAACAACAGTAACTCCCGACTTGTCTGGATATTTATTTCCTCCAGTTCGAAGGCCTCATCACAATCTGCAAGTTTGATCGCTTCCTTCGCTTCATCACACAGGTGACACCCCGGTCGCGAATAAACAATTACATGAGCTTTCGACAACTAACGTCTACTCCTATTGATGATATGCGAACGTCACTTGGAAAAATTCTTGCCAGAGAATTACGAAACAAGGTATAAATGACACTGCCGTCCACATTATATTGTTTTTTGCAGGTGCGGCGCTCTTCATGTTTAAGCTAATAATTCGTTTTACGACGCAGAGAGTGATCCCTGTAGTTTGGGGAGTTGTATAGTTCGCCCTCTGTTACTAAAGTCGAAGTGTACCCACGGAAGTTGCGCTAGCATTTCAAACCTGAATCAACGGAGGTTTGGATTTGGATAGTCAGGCTGATCAAAACCTGTCGTCCGCTACGACTGCAAATACTCCTGCGCCTGGCCGCCCCGGAGCTCCGGCGAAGCAAACTGCAGCCGTAGTAGAGAGCACACCCGATCCGCCAGTCAACAAGATGCGTCGTCGCATCGTGTGGGCATCGGTCGCGGCATTTTTGACGACGTGCTTCCTGATGTTTGTTCGTTTCTTCCTACCTCGTTCCATTCTTGAGCCTTCCAGTGTGTTCCGAATAGGTCCGCCCGGAGACTACGCCTTGGGAGTGGATACAAAGTGGCAGCAACAATATCGAATCTGGGTAACGAAGACTTCGGATCGCCTTTTCGTGATTTATGCACGTTGTACACATCTGGGATGCACGCCGGACTGGAAAGCGAGTGAGAACAAGTTTAAGTGTCCTTGTCACGGAAGCGGTTATGACAGTGAAGGGATCAATTTTGAAGGCCCGGCGCCCAGGCCTATGGATCGAGCGAAGGTCATGTTGGACGCTGAGGGGCAGATTGTCGTGGATACTGGAAAACTCTTTTCGTGGCCAAAAGGTGAACCGCGAACACAGTTCGACGACGTCAACGGCGGCGCTTATCTCCCGTTATAGTTAATCGAATTCCTGCTTTTGATTTAGGGTTTACTAAAAGATCGGAGCACTTAAGGCTGAATGGCTTCAGAGACCCCTGATCCAAAAGAGACTAAACAGCTAACCTCTGGCGACGAATCTTCCAAGGGCTTAATGGATAAGGTTCGAGAGGGAACTTCTGCGCTCAAGGACCGGGCAGTCGAAGAAGCCCAGGGATACAAAGACCCGCAGGATACTCAATTGTGGAAATCGATCTTCCGTGTTTCCCACGATCGATCAGACCCGCGTAACCGTTCGCTCGCGATTCTTTCAAACGTCTTTCTACATCTTCATCCGGCAAAAATTAATCGCGATGCGGTGCGCTATCCATTCACCTGGGGGATGGGCGGAATTACGTTTTACCTTTTTATCGTGCTCACCTTCACCGGCGTGCTGTTGATGTTCTATTACCACCCGACGAAGGTTGATGCGTTTCGCGACATTCTGTATCTCGAGCATGACGTTCCCTTCGGCAAGTTGCTGAGGAACATGCACCGCTGGGCAGCGCACTTGATGGTAATCACGACGTGGCTGCACATGTTTCGCGTGGTGTTGACTGGATCTTATAAGCGACCTCGCGAGTTCAACTGGTGCGTCGGTGTTGTGCTGTTAGTGCTCACGCTTCTTTTGTCGTTTACCGGTTACCTGTTGCCGGACGATCAACTTGGATTCTGGGCGGTAACTGTAGGAACAAACATGGCACGCGCCACACCAATGCTTGGTCATGAAGGTCCCTTCGGCCCACAGTTGGGGATGACTGCTTATAACGACGTCAGGTTTGGATTGCTGGGGGGCTCAATCGTCGATTCGAATGCATTGTTGCGTTCATACATCTGGCATTGCATCGGAATTCCATTAGTTGCCTCGATCTTTATGGCAGTGCACTTCTGGAGAATTAGAAAGGACGGAGGTATCTCGGGGCCGGCGCCAGTAGTGCTTGAATCGGAGATCAAGGCGGTAAAGAAGAAATAGCTTCACTCAGGATTCATAAGAGCAGAAGTCCAATAGAACGATGCGAAGACTGATTAACAAATGGACGATACTTGGTCTGGTGATTGTGCTGGTGGCAATTGCCGCACTCAAAGTGCAAGACTGGCATCAGCTATGGGTGATTGCGTCGGCACCCGACAACGTGCCCATCGTCGCGATGCTTTTCCTTGTGCCGTTCTTTACCTGGCTGGGAGTAAGACAGGCGCTGGCCAATGATCGACTTGTAACTGAACTCGAGGGCGATTCAAAACTCGCGAAAACCCATCATCGTAAAGCTGAGCCGTGGAGGCCGGGTTGGGCCAAGGAGTTGCACGTCTGGCCGTATCTTGTTCGTGTCGAGTTTCTTGCCACCGTGATTGTCACGGTGGTTCTTTTTGTTTGGTCTATCACTCTTAATGCTCCGCTGGAAGAGCCCGCCAATCCAAACCTGACCATGAATCCCTCGAAGGCGCCCTGGTACTTTCTTGGCCTTCAGGAAATGCTCGTTTACTTCGACCCGTGGATCGCAGGCGTCGTGATGCCTTCGATCATCATGATTGGGCTGATGGTTTTTCCGTACGTCGATTCGAACCCACTTGGCAATGGCTACTACACGATCAAACAGCGTCGCTTTTCATTGCTCATGTTTGGGTGGGGATTCCTGATGTGGATCCTTCTGATCGTCATAGGAACATTTATCCGTGGACCCGGCTGGATTTGGTTCTGGCCTGGACAAACATGGGATCACAACGCGGTTGTGTTCGATAAGAACGTCGATCTGCACGACATGATCGCTACCAGCACTATTGGCAAAGCGATCGGGCTTGGCTTTCTCGCGAGCAATCCGTGGAAATTTCTGTTTGGGTTGATGGTGGTCAGCGGTTTCTATCTGATCGGAGCGCTCTTCTTTCACTGGTTGATGACCGTTGACTTTAAGAAACTAAAGCTGCGCAGACCTTTTAAGGAAAACCTTTTCCCGAAGGATGCTTTTGAACAGAAGCTGTTGGCTCGAACGAGCTTACTTCAGTATCTGACATTTCAGTTTTTTGCTGTCAGTGTTTTGCTGGCGCTGCCAGTCAAGCTGGCGCTGCGTCTGGCGTTGACGATTAAGTATGTGTGGGTGACTCCCTGGTTCAATATCTGATGAGTGACGCGGAGGAAAGATCATAGTGGCTGATGCTCCAGGCACCGGCGAATCACCGGGTGAATCGTTAGTAAAGAGAACGCCTGAGTTACCTCTTAAGGATCCAATCGCGAGCCGCTCTTCAAGTGGCTGGATGCTTGTGTCGGCATTACTACTTACAGCGACACTCGCCTGGTCACTATGGGACGAAGCATTCGGTCAACGTCCCTGGAAGGGCATGCAGAAAGAGTTCGTGAGTCGTTACACTCGTTATCTCGACAGCATCAAGTCGAAGTCGCGTCAGTCGGAAGACGAGATCAAAGAGACATCTGAATACCAGCAGCTGGATGAAGAGGCTAAGGCTGCGACCGAGCAGGTCAAACCTGATGTTGATCAGATTAATCAGGAAGTCGATCGCATTCAGAAAAAGCTCGACGCCGTAACTGATCCATTCCAAAATCAGCGTGGTCGCCTCACCGTTATTAACTACAACGTCGAAATCTCCAATGGCGCGGCCAAAGATCGTTATCGCCGAAATGCTGAAACATTAAAGCAGCAAAAGGTCACGGTAGAGGTTCCATCTGACGATGGCAAATCTATTGAGAAGAAGAGTTTTGATTACTCCTCTCTCGAGCAGTACTACAACGAACTTCGTGACAATAAGGCGAGCCTGCTGGGTGAAAAGGCAGAAAAGCTAAAGGTCCCAACCGAGCTGGCGAAAAAGCGCGATGATTATTTGAAGAATCACCTCGTTGGTCTTGGGCCTGCGGCGATTGAAGGTCTCAAAGCCAAAGTCGCGAAATTCGATTATTCGATCCTCGGTCATCAAATAAGCGTCAACGCCTACAACATCGTGGATCGCTGCGAAGTCTGTCACGTTGGCATCAGAGAGCCTCTTGATTTGCGTCCTGCAGACCTGGCTCCCGATGGGCCAGGTAAAGAACCGGATGCGCTGGCTCGTGCTTTCGTTAGCCATCCCAACCGCGAACTTCTCGCAATTCATAACCCGGATAAGTTCGGATGTTCAGGTTGTCACTGGGGCAATGGTCGCGCTACGACGAGCGATATTAAAGGTCACGGTAGTAATAAATTCTGGCTGTGGCCGATGTTCGAGAAAGAAAACACAGAGGCTGGATGCCAACAATGCCACGCGAAGGATCGTGTCACTGATGGTGCGGATACTCTAAATCTGGGTCGCGACATGTTCTCGCAACGCGGCTGCATGGGTTGTCATCGTTATGAGGGATTCGATCGCGAAACCGATGCGTTGAATAATACTCGACAGAACATTGGCCAGCTTGAAGATCAGATTACGGCGAACGAGAAGATGATCCGCTACGCTGAGAATCCTGGTTCTGAAGTTAGTGACGTTGAGGCAAATGCTCTGCTGGCAAAAGCTACCTCTCTCAGAGTTACAAACAGTTTACTCGCCGCCCGCATCGACCAGTTGAATGTTCAATCGAAGTATTTGATGCAGGACGTCAAGAAGGTTGGACCTAACCTTAAAGACGTTCGGCTAAAACTCCGCAAGGAATGGATCCCCGTCTGGTTGCAGAATCCGCAAGCGTTTCGTCCGGAAACAAAAATGCCGACCTTCTGGAGATTTGCGGCCGGGAACGGTTCACGAGAGGCACATCTGCGTGACAAGGATGGCGAAGATCAGATTCAGGCAATCGCGGCGTACCTATGGCAAGACAGCTTCAACGGAAAAGTTCCAGAGCAACAACGCGGCGACGCTGGACATGGTAAGACACTCTTTGAATCCAGGGGTTGTCTGGCTTGTCACTCGATCGGTGAAGGCGACAGCAAGATTGGCGGAACCTTCGCCGCAAATCTGACTAAGGTCGGTGAGAAGTCGAACTTCGATTACGTTGTGCGTTGGATTCACAATCCGCGAGAGCGATACGCTCCTTATTGTCCAAAAGAGAAGCGTGACTTAACTGCGGACGACTACGCGAAGAAGGGTTTGCCTTACGTCTTCGATACTGAGCTGCACTCGCGTTGTCCAAACGATGGTGCAGAACTGCAAGTTCAAAACATGACGGTAATGCCCAACTTCCGTCTCGCCGAAGGTGATGCTCGCGACATCGCAACGTATCTGTTCTCGTTGTCGTCGCCGCCGAGTTACAGCGCCGCGTCGTTCATGGACGATTCGAACCTCAAAGAAAAAGGCAGGCTACTGATCAAGCAGTACGGCTGTGCAGGTTGTCATGAGATTCAAGGTTTTGAGGACGAGCAGCGAATCGGAAAAGAGTTGACGGTTGAAGGTGCAACGCCCATTGAGCGTCTCGACTTTGCGCTACAAACCAAACACGCGGAAGAGGGAATGGATCCGCTTAAAGAAGTCATTCGCCCCGACTCCAAGGACGAGAAACCCTGGTACAACCACAAGGGATTCTTTGAGCACAAGATTACGCAACCGTCGATTTACGACGAAGGCAAGGAGAAAGATCCAAAGGATCGCCTCCGGATGCCTGAGCCGTTCCTGACTCCGCAATGGCGCACCGCGCTAACCACGTTCCTGCTCGGCAGTGTTGGCAGCGAAGGTGCGAATGTTCCGAGTTCGCTGTTCTATGATCCGGAAGATCAGAGACGGCAGGACATCCAGAACGGCTGGTGGGTAGTCAAGAAATACAATTGTCAGGGATGTCATCAACTTCAAGTCGGGCAACGCTCCGTAGTAATGGATCTTCCGTTCTACCAGACGGCGGAAGGGAAGGATTTATTGCCACCACGTCTAAGCAGTGAAGGTGCGCGCGTCGATCCGAGTTGGCTCTTGAGGTTTCTACATGATCCGTCATTGAGTGGTGAAAAGACGCCTGCTCAGGCTCAGCAGATTGCTCAGTTGACACCTAACGCGCGGGCATCTGCTTCGCCGAGTTCATCAACCGCGACATCAGGTCCGAAGTTGAAAGCGCAGCCAGGTCTAGATCGTAATGGTGTGCGTCCATACCTGCAGTTCCGTATGCCGACGTTCAGTTTCTCGCCCAACGAGTTGCAGGTTCTGGTTCGGTTCTTTATGGCGATGTCGGGTCAGCAGGATCCATATATTAAGGAGCCAATGGAGCCGCTGACTGATCAGGAGAGGATGACGGCACGGCAGATGTTCACATCCGGCACGCCCTGTTTGAAATGCCACGTCACTGGCGATCCGACGCATGATGCGAAAGCGATTGCGCCGAACTTCCTGCTCGCGAGCGAGCGCCTGAAACCGGATTGGACATTCCGTTGGCTATTGGATCCTTCGCAAATCGCTCCAGGTACTGCGATGCCAAGTGGGCTTTTCAAGAAGGAAGGCGATCGTTGGGTGGTGAACCTGCCGAATCCACCTGCGAGTGCGAATGCCTACCAGCATGATCACGCTCGCTTGTTGGTGCGATACATGTTCCAAATGAGCCCGGATGAGCAGCGCGCGCTTCTGGCGACAGCTCCAGTTACTCCTGCGGCGACAACGACGACTACACAGCATCACGCGCGCGCCAGGTCAAGACCATTAAACCATCATCGTTCTCTGGTTAGACAGCGACCGTGGAAGGGCTTAGCGACTTCTGTGAAGGTTTCTCTGCAAGCGTTTTAGTCGCGTAAAGGTGCGTTCTGCTTTCGTGCGGCTTCCGTGCTAAAGTTAATTTTCGAAAGTTATATTAATTTGGAGGGTTGATTATGAAGAAGCAGACAAAAGTCTGGCTTGTTTTGGCGATTGCTTTGTCATTGTTGGTAGTCGCATCGTCATGCGGCGGCAAGAAGGCTGACACGAATGCCCCTGAGAGCACTGCTGCGGCTAAATACAGCGGACCGACCGGTACCGTGAGCGGAGTTGTTGCTTTCACGGGTACTCCGCCTGCACCAAAGAAGATCGATTCCTCGGCCGACCCAGTCTGCGGTCAAAAGAATCCGAACCTGGAAACCGAAGACACGGTTGTTAAGGACGGAAAACTTGCGAACGTATTCGTTTATATCAAAGACGGAACTACTGCCGACGGCAAGAAGGTCGGTGACTTCAAATGGGATGCTCCGGCAACTTCGGTCCAACTCGATCAGAATGGTTGTCACTATCGCCCGCACGTGCTGGGTATTCAGGTTAACCAGAAACTGAGCATCACCAATAGTGATCCGACACAACATAACGTTCACCCAACTCCAAAGAACAATCCAGAGTGGAACCAGTCGCAACCAAACGGCGCGCCGCCGATCGAGAAAACGTTTGCGCGCTCTGAAGTACTGATTCCGGTGAAGTGCAATCAGCACCCATGGATGAAGTCATACATCGGTGTGTTGAAGACTCCGTTCTTCGCAGTCAGTAAAGAAGATGGCAGTTTCACTATCTCGGGCGTTCCCGCTGGTACATACACAGTTGTGGCCTGGAAAGAAGGCGGTCCGTCTGGAACCGAGAAGACGATGCAGGTAAAGGTTGATGCTAACGGAACCGCGAAGGCTGACTTTACCTTTGAAGCCGCTGCCGCAGCCGCGTCTGCACAGCCGACCTCGCTTCAGGTGCTACCCGCTGTTGAATTTCCGATGTTAGGAAGACCGCACTAGGAAATTGCTGATTTGCGATTGCTGATTGCTGATTGTCCGAAATGCTTCAGACGGTGAACCAGTCGACATACCGACAAGCTGAAGCATATCGGACATAAGCAAATCAGCAATCAGCGATCAGCAGTCAGCAATCGTCATGAGGGGTTTAAATCGATTCGCAATTCTCGTCGCTTGCGCGACGTTTTTCTTAATCATCGCTGGTGCACTTGTTACCAGTCATGATGCAGGCCTTGCAACATCCGACTGGCCACTCTCCAACGGTCAGGTCTTTCCCAAGATGGTTGGTAACCTTTTTTGGGAACACGGACACCGGATGGTCGCAACGACAGTGGGACTGCTGACCATCGTTCTGATGGTTTACGTGCTCGCTAAGGAAAAGCGTAGTTGGGTTCGTAAGCTTGGAGTTCTGGCGCTGGTTGGCGTGGTTGCGCAAGGCTTGCTGGGTGGTTTGACAGTGAAGCTGATGTTGCCTCTGGCTGTTTCCTCGGCACACGCAACACTGGCCCAGTTGTTCTTTTGCACGACTGTTAGTCTGGCGGTATTCACGTCGCGAAGCTGGATTCAGGCCACGCCGATCGGTGAAGAGAAGGGAAGTTTACCGCTTCGTTATTTGTGCACTGCTGCTTTGATTACGATCTTTCTACAACTGATACTTGGCGCCACGCTGAGGCATTCCGCAACGTGGGACAAACAGCTTCCTACGGAATTGATCCTTGCGCATGTCGGAGGAGCTTTCGCCGTCACGCTGATACTTGGAGGAACCGTCATCACTGTACTGCGTAGGCACAGGGGAATTAGGTTTCTCACCCAACCCGCGACAATCGCGCTTTCGTTTTTAGTTGTTCAGCTCTTTTTAGGTCTTGCTGCATATCTGGCAAGAGCCGCTTCGCCGAATGATCCGCAACCATTGAATCCGATGGTAGGCATCACAGTCGCCCACGTTGCGTGCGGTGCTTTGGTGTTCTCTTCAACCATCGTTTTGACGTTGAGAACGTATAGAGTTTTGCCCGCTTCAGACTCCAGCGTGGAGTTAGCAGCGAGACCGCAGGAGTCATAGTTTCGAATGGAAGAGTTTGCAATCAACTTACCTGGCACTAGTGTTTCCGACATCGAGCGACCTCGATTGACGGCACGTGAGCGTGTCAGTGCTTACATTGAACTAACGAAACCTCGAATCACCTTTTTGATCGTGCTGACATCAGCCGCTGGCTTTGGATTAGCGTCGAAACGTGCTGTCGACTATGTCGGACTGCTTAGCGCGTTGTTTGGAATTGCAGTGTTGTCGTCGGGGATCGCCACGCTCAACCAATACGCCGAACGAGAGCTTGATGGATTGATGCGTCGTACTGCCACGAGACCGTTGCCCACGGGAAAAATCGCGCCCTGGGAGGCTCTGGCATTTGGTGCAGGCTTAACGATCCTTGCTGAAGTGTACTTGCTTGTGCTCGTCAATCCGCTCAGTGCTCTACTTGGATTGACAGTGATCGCTGGGTATTTGTTCGGCTACACACCGCTGAAAACCCGCAGCTCTCTTTCAACTATTGTGGGTGCGTTTCCCGGGGCGGTGCCGCCATTGATCGGTTGGACCGCGGCGACTGGAACGCTCAGCATCGAAGCATGGGTTCTCTTTGCAATTCTTTTTCTCTGGCAGTTTCCGCACTTTCTTGCAATCGCCTGGATGTATCGCGAGGACTATAGTCGCGCCGGCATTCTGATGTTGCCCGTCGTTGAGCCGGATGGTCGGGTTACGGCGCAACAGATCGTTGTTTATACACTCATGCTCATCCCGGTGAGCTTACTGCCCACTGTCCTGGGCGTTTCGGGTCGAGTCTACTTTTTTGGCGCGCTTGTACTTGGTCTTCTCTTTCTCTACAGCAGTGTTCGGGCGGCATTCTCCATGTCTCGTCAGCGAGCCCGGCAATTATTGCTAGCTTCGGTTCTATATTTGCCATTGCTCTTTATCCTGATGGTGGCAAATAAGTAAGGTCAGTCGACCTTTAGTTTTTGTCGTCGTATTTGCGTCAGCAGTCACAACTAAGAGGATCGACAAACTAAGGTTTGTCGGACACTACCATAAGGAGAGGTAACCGATGGGACGAGCTCTGGCGGTTATTATCTGGATCATTACAGCACTGTCAGTGCTGATGTTCGTTTCCAAGAAATGGTGGTTCCCCACTGCCATCTCTGAGCACGGGCCTGCGCTCGATCGCCAATTCCTGATCACTATTATTGTTGTTGGTATCTCTTTTGCGGCGGCACAGATCGGTTTGGGATGGATGGTGTGGAAGTATCGCGATACCGGCAAGGCAGGCGATCGCGGACTCTATACGCATGGAAGTAACCGTCTCGAGATGATCTGGACCGTGGTCACAGCTGTCGTCTTCATTTCGCTGGGCATCATGGGTCAATCAGTCTGGGCATCACTTCGATTGCACGATGCCCCCGCGGGTTCTTACACCGTTGAGGTCGTCGCGCAACAGTTTCAGTGGAACTTTCATTACCCCGGCAAAGACAATGTCTTCGGCAAGACGGATCCAAAGTTGATCGACGATGGCTCGCTGAACTTCGTGGGTCTCGACGAGTCAGATCCAAACGCCAAAGACGATTCTGTAATAACCGCGCTGGCCATTCCAGTTAACAAACCTGTCGAACTACGTCTGCGTTCTAAAGATGTAATTCATAGTTTCTGGGTGCCGCCACTTCGTTTCAAACAGGACCTTGTTCCCGGCATGGAAATCAAAGTCCACTTTACCGCTACGAAGGTAGGACAGTATGAGTTGGCCTGTGCTGAACTCTGTGGACAGCTTCACTTCAAGATGAGGAGCTTCATGCTCGTGCTGCCCGACGATGAAATGGATAGTCTGAAAGGATTGCCGCAAGCACAATTTCAGGCTCGCATAAAAGAACTGCTGGCCAAGTATCCCATCACTACGGATTAGTGTGAAACGCTGAAGGTAGTCTGACAAAGCTAACCATGAGGAGATGACAGATGTCGGAAACTCACGAGGGAGTGCATCGGCACCCCGCACCAACAGGCTTCATACGTAAATACATCTTTAGCCTGGATCACAAGGTCATCGGAATTCAGTACATCCTCCTGGCCTTGGCCGCTGTTGCGGTCGGTATGACGATGTCGCTTCTGATGCGCATGAACCTCTCGTGGCCGGGAACCAGTTGGCCGATATTGGGCACATTGTTTCCGACGGGTGCACCCGGCGGCGTGATGAATCCCGAGTTCTATCTGTCGCTCGTCACGATGCACGGCACCATCATGGTGTTCTTCGTGTTGACGACTGCACCTCAGGGCGGATTCGGGAACTATTTTCTCCCGATTCAGATTGGCGCCGAAGATATGGCGTTCCCGGTGCTAAACATGATGTCGTTCTGGGTAACCCTGGTCGGTTTCATCGTCATCCTGCTCGCAATCGTCGTTGAAGGGAATCAATCGCTCGGAGAATGGTTTGGTGCGCTTGGGCCGTCATTTGTCGGCGGGAGTGGAACGGTAGGGCCTATTGGAGGGTGGACAGGTTATGCGCCTTTGAGTGCGCTCGGAAGAATCGCAGGCCCGGGTCAGGGTGCCGGCATGAACCTGTGGGTGATCAGTATCGCGATCTTCTGTGTCGGATCGCTCCTCGGTGCACTCAACTTCATCACGACGCTTCTGAATATGCGCACAAAGGGAATGTCGTTGATGCGGATGCCGCTTACGTGCTGGGCGTGGTTTACCACCGCAGTGCTTGCTTTGTTGTCGTTCCCGGTTCTACTCGGCGGTGGCATTCTGTTGCTACTGGATCGGATTGCTGGCACCAGCTTCTTTATTCCTGGCGGTCTCTACGTGAGCGGTGTCCTGTCAGGTACGAATCCAAACTTCCCGCTTCACACAGGCGGTTCGCCGATCTTATGGCAGCACCTCTTCTGGTTCTTTGGTCATCCCGAAGTCTACATCGCGATCCTGCCGGGAATGGGCGCAACATCGCACATCCTCGCGACCTTTGCTCGTAAACCCGTCTTCGGTTATCGGGCAATGGTGTTCGCGATTTTTGCCATCGGTCTGCTTGGCTTCTTCGTCTGGGGCCATCACATGTTCATCAGCGGCATGAGCCCTTACTCGGCGGTTGCGTTTTCAGTGCTGACGCTCTCGATTGGTGTTCCGTCGGCAGTGAAGACTTTTAACTGGATCGGTACCCTTTGGGGCGGTCGGATTCGTTTCACGACCGCAATGTTGTTTGCATTGGGTTTCGTTTCACTGTTTGTTGCCGGCGGCATCAGCGGACTGATACTCGGTCAAAGTTCACTCGACCTGGCAATGCACGACACGTATATCGTGCCGGCCCACTTCCATCTTGTGATGGGCGTGGCTTCGATCTTCGGCATGTTTGCCGCTCTCTACTTCTGGTTCCCGAAGATGTTTGGCCGTTTCATGAATGAGAGTCTTGGCAAGTTTCACTTCTGGATCACATTCATCGGCGTCTACTCCATCTTCATTCCCATGCATGTAATGGGCTTGGTAGGTATGCCGCGACGGTATTCGCAGTTCACCGAATACGCCTTTCTAAACAAACTTCATCCGCTAGTGCTGTTCGTCTCGATTTCAGCGATCATCACTATCAGTGTCCAACTGGTGTTCTACTTCAACGTATTCTGGAGCATGTTCAAAGGTGCGAAGGCCTCTGACAATCCCTGGGATGCCACGACACTCGAGTGGAATACTTCATCGCCACCGCCGCATGACAATTTTGCTGGAGTCTTGCCGACGGTTTACCACGGACCCTATGAATTTGCAGTGCCAGGTGCTCCGAATGATTTCGTAATGCAGACAGACGCGAGCGCCGAGGTGATAAGCAGTAATGGCCACAATGGTCACAAGCACTAAACCAATAGTTAAGAAAAGCGGTAGCGGTTCAGGCTTTCCGGGTCCCAACGGAAATGGTTCGAAGCGGAATGGGCATGACCATTTTCATCCCGACCCAGGCGCGAATCGTTACAGGATCGGGATGTGGGTTGGCCTGGCGTCAATCGCGATGTTGTTTACCGCGTTGAGCAGTGCCTACATTGTGCGTGCCGGTTCTTCGACTGACTGGACCGCGATATACATGCCTCGCGTGCTGTTACTGAGCACGGCCTTAATCCTGATTAGCAGCGTCACAATGGAGGCTTCTCGACGTAGTCTCAAAGCCTCTTCGTTCAGGGGTTATGCCAGGTGGTTGCTCGTGACTATGTTGCTCGGTCTGGCGTTTCTTGCGTCGCAGCTTGTGGCCTGGAAACAACTGTCGCGGCAAGGTGTGTACCTGGCAAGTAATCCACACAGTTCATTCTTCTACCTTTTAACGGCTACCCACGCACTTCACTTAGCGGTCGGATTGTTGGCGTTGATCTTCTTGTGGGTTCGTTCACGTTTTACGACCGAAGTCAGCGTTACGCCACGTCGCCAGGGCGCGGCGGACGCAGTCAGCATCTATTGGCATTTCATGGACGCTCTTTGGATCTACCTATTCCTACTCCTATTCCTTTGGAGGTGACAGGTGAGCACTGAAGCACGTGCAGGACATTTTCCGGCGATAGATTGGAACGGTGGGGCATTCCCCTATCGGGTTGGCCATCGCAAGTTGGGGATGTGGCTTTTTATTGTCTCCGACTCGTTGACGTTTTCGGCGCTGCTTATGGGTTATGCGTATCTGCGCGCTTCGAACAACTGGCCAACACCATTTCCGTTCTACCCAAGTATCGTTTTTTCATCAGTGATGACTTTTTGCCTTTTGTCTTCCAGTCTCACCATGGTGTTTGGTGTTTCGGCGTCGAGCAAAGGGGACAAGGCTAAAGCAAGGAAGTGGATACTCGCGACAATCTTTTTTGGTCTCGCGTTTATTGTGCTGCACTTGATTGAATGGAATCACCTTATTAGCGAAGGCTTGAGACCTTTCTATCTGCCTGAGCATTGGGCAAAGGTCTTTACTCTGGCGGATGGCACGCCTCCGACTTCACTTTTTGGCGCAACGTTCTTCGCGATAACCGGTCTGCACATGTTTCACGTTGCGACCGGTGCAATCTATCTTCTCGTTGTTGCCGCTCGTGTTAAGAAGCTAAAGCACGAAGACATAGAAATCAGTGGCTTGTACTGGCACTTTGTTGACCTGGTCTGGATGTTTGTTTTCCCGCTTATTTACATCATGTCAGTTGACATGCATGGAGCTTTGGGACACTAAGATCCAATGGAGGGTCGGACCATATGAACGCACACGCTGACGAGCACTTTGCCGGCAGTAACAAACTATTCACCTCTGTATGGGTGTGGCTGGTGGTGCTTACTCTTGTGGAGATTTTTCTTGCCTACAAGACGTTGCCGATTCATATCATGCTGACGATCTTGCTGGGTCTTTCAGTCATTAAGGCGGCACTGATCGTAGCGTACTTCATGCACTTGAAGTTTGAGCGACTCAGTCTCATCTTGACCGTGGTACCAATGTTGGTTGTTTGCATCTGCCTGCTGTTTGTGTTCTTCCCTGACAGTTTCCGTTCGTCCGAACTACGTTACAAGTTTCAGGAATCGGCACCAGTCGCGCCTGCGCCGGCGGAGGAACCTTAATGAAGTACAACCATCGTACGCTGTTGTTCATTGTGCTGGCGATTGGGATTCTGCTTGTTTGGAATCTCGACACTTACGCGCAGTGTTCGATGTGCAAGGCGGTCCTTTCCGGCTCAAATAATGGGAAGTTTATTCGCAATCTGAATATTGGAGTACTCGTGTTGTTACTGCCACCGGTTTCGATCTTTTGCTCAATCTTCATCATCTTGCGTCGGAATCGAGGAGCCGGAATTAAGGAGGATGAAGAGAGCCGTCGGATCTAGTTGCGGATTCGAGGTACGACGGTAAACGAAAGACTGATGCAAGAAAAACATTTGACGGATTCTGTAGCGATGAGTAAACAACTCAAAATTCTCAACATCATCTGCGTTCTTGCGGCAGTCGGTTTCCTTGTGATGATCGTAGTCACCGCCGTGACGAGCGGCGACATACTCACAACCGACACACTTTTTATAATGGTTGTGTGTTTGGTGATGGCCGTAATGTTTGCGGCAAGTCCGCTGTTGTACCTGAGATCTCAAGGCAAGTTAACAATACCTGAGTTGAAGAAGTTGATTGGGTCCAAGAGCGCTCCAGATCAAATTCCAGCAACAACCAGTGCCGGTGCCGAACACGTTGAAGCTGCAGATGCTCTAGTTGCAAATGTGGCTCATTCGTCCACGCATACAGCGCCGCATATCGAAGAGCACTTTGCCGGAACAAACAAGCTGTTCATTTCAATTTGGCTTTGGTTGGTTGGATTGACCCTGGTGGAGATTTTCCTGGCTTACATCACGATGCCAATCCACATCATGCTGACGGTCCTCTTAGGCTTGTCAATTATCAAGGCAGCATTGATTGTGGCTTATTTCATGCACTTGAAGTTTGAAAGACTTAGCCTGATTCTGACCGTGGTGCCGATGTTGGTCGTCTGCATTTGTTTACTGCTTGTGTTTTTCCCGGATAGTTTTCGTTCATCGGGCCTGCGCTATAAATTCCAGGAAACACCACCGGTTGCTCCCGCACCCGCCGAGGAGCCATGATAGGCAGGAAATGACGGAAGAACTTCTCGCAAAGATTGATGTAGAAAAGCGGACTACGAGAGGAAGATCGTGTCCTCGTTGCGGTGGGAAGATTATCCCGTCAATCCGCGCGGTGTATCAGGCAGCGGATCCCGAAGATTCATTTTCGATCTGGCAGTGCGAACGTTGCGGCTACGAAGAGATTGTTGCAAAGAAAGCGACCGCTGCTAAAGCGGTGAAAGCTGCGCCAGCCGTCAGTAGTTCAACCGGGGTCGCTAAAGCTAAGCCAACGCCCAAACCGCCGATGCTGGATGCTAAAGGCCGGGTTTTGCCCCCTGATGTCATGGAAATGGTTACAAGAATGGGTCAACCAGCATCAAAAGAAGTATGAGGTCTCTGGAAGAAGGCGTTTGCCCCGGCTAGTTTCCCATCACCGCTTAGGCATGAGTTTCATGTCGGCTCTAGTAGTAAATCCTGAAGTGGACGAACTCTCAAAAAAGGTTTTACAAAGCTTTTCGCACTGGCGGAAAGAAACGCTAGATCTGCATGAGTTATTTGAGGCAGGCGGAAACGATCCGAACGCGCGCACCGAGGTGTTTGATATTGTCGAGCGATTTGTGAAGGAGGGCGTACTTTCCGAAGAGGGCAACGATTTCTATTCACTAACCGACAAAGGAAAGGCACTGGCAAAGTCGACGGGAGGGTCTTCTCAGACGTAGCCGATGCCTGGATTCATTCCCTACCTGCCGCATGTCAATGCATGCTTGAACGCCACAAGCGCAGTGCTATTGCTTGCGGGTTTTTCATTTATTCGTTTGGGCAAAGTAGCGGCACATCGTGCCTGCCAGATATCAGCACTCGTAGTCTCAACTCTTTTTCTCGCCTCATATCTCACGTATCACTACTACCACGGCACAACGCGATTTCTGGGAAGCGGACTAGCTAGACCGATCTACTTCACGATTCTTACGAGCCACACAATACTTGCTATCGTGATTGTTCCTCTAATCGCTATAACATTTGTCCGTGCCTTTCGACTCGATTTCGTTCGTCACGCGAAGATAGCCAGAATTACGCTGCCGCTCTGGTTCTACGTGTCGATTACCGGCGTGATCGTTTACCTAATGCTCTATCAGATTTATCCCTCCTGAGTGAACACAGCAGGAATGAGCGAAAATACAGTTACAACTGAGGCTATAGTTGCCCGAACAGGCAATCGAATTCGTGCGTCTGGACCGATACTAATCCTGGCGGCACTTTTCGTAGCCGCAACTTTTTTAGCATGGTACTTCACCTGGTTTGGACGAGGGCTCTCAGACGCCGACATTACAAAGTATCTGAGTGATACAAAGAATCCACGACATGTCCAGCACGCTCTCCTTCAAATTCAGCAGCGAATCGAACGCGGTGATCCGTCGGCAAACAATTGGTATCCGCAAATAATCGTCCTGAGCGGAAGTTCAGAAACTGAGTTCCGACTCACCACGGCCTGGTTGATGGGATTTGATAACCACTCGAATGAGTTCCATAGTGCTTTAGTAAAGCTGGCTACTGATACCGAACCAATTGTGCGTCGTAATGCGGCGCTTGCCTTGGTTCGGTTCAATGATGCTGCAGGACATGATGAACTTGTTGCAGTTCTCAAATCCTACGCCGTGAAGTCCCCGGCAACGGGTTTGGTATCGAGTACCTTGCGTCAAGGTTCAGATGTTTCGCGTGGGACGTTGTTAGCGCGTGTGCAGCAAGCTGACGGTTTGATTGCAGAAGTGCGCTCGCCTCTGCCGGGGAAAATTGAAGCAATCTCAAAAGCAAATTCGTCTCACGTCACCACCGGAGAGGAGATTCTTCGGCTGAACTCAGACGAGGAAAGTGTTTGGGAAGCACTGCGCGGCTTATCTTTCATTGGGACAAACGCAGATCTTGAAACCGTGCAAGCATTCACCAGCTCGAGTTCTGTTACGGAACGCGTAAGGGAGCAGGCGAAGTTGACAGCAAAGGCGATTGGATTGAGGCGCTGAGCCTGGCAATCCTTTTCACTCTAAAAAGAAAACACCACGCGACAGAGAGCGTGGTGTTTCACTTTCTAATCTCGTTTGAGTCTTAAGCGGATGGTGGTGCAGGAGGTAAATCAGGTAGAACTATTCCATGAAGTGATTCCCAATCGTCAGTAGGAACCATTTCAATCGCGTCCCACGGACAACCGTCCAGAAACGCTCCATCAGGTCCTTTGCTCGTACATTTCTGACAACCAATACACAGGTATGGATCTACTTCGATGCGTCCAAATGGAGGATGATCTTCATCTGGCAGCCAGAACATGCATGCTTCAATGGGGCAATATTCAATGCAGGCAGGTGAACCCGCGCAACCGGTGCAGCAATCAGTCGTAATAGCCAAAATGCGTGGACGTTTTTTGCGGGCTGCCTTTCCGTCGCCCTCAGACATCGGCCAATGTTTTTCTACGATGTCGAACATTCGTTTTCTTGTCCTCTGATGCCCATCTCGGAGATCGATTCGACTCTAACATAGCTTTGCGGATTTCCTCAACGATTTGTGTCAGCAAGGTTTATGGCTCGACGGTTGATACGGATCTGGTCTAAAGACGTTAAGCAAACACAGACTAGGGAGGGGACAGCATGGAGATCGTAACTGGTGTTTTCGATTCGGATCAGCAGGCGCTAAATGCCGTTCGGGAGTTGCAAACGAGAGGATTCTCAGAGAAGCAAATCGGCTACGTTACACCGGACAGCAAATCAGACAAGGCTTCCGTCCGTGTGCCGGTTACCGACACAGAGGATTCGGGGATGGGCCAGGCAATGGGAGCGGCAGTCGGTGGCGCAATGGGCGCCGCGGGTGGTGCGACACTTGGATTGGCAGCCGCAACTTTTCTTGTACCAGGTGTTGGACCGGTGCTCGCCTTTGGCTTGTTAGGAGCGACATTGCTGGGAGCAACAGGCGCGGCGGTTGGATCGCTGTTTGGTGAGAAGCTCGAAGAAGGCCTCGGTGAAGGAATACCACACGAAGACATCTATCTGTATGAGGATGCCCTGCGACATGGCGATTCCATTATCATCTTCCACGCCCACGACGACAGCCAGGCAGACGGTGCGCGCGAAGTGTTGAAACGAGCCGGTGCTTTGGATCTCAATGAGGTTCGCGAGAGATGGTGGACGGAGTTGAGAGATCACGAATGGACCGACTACCAGTCAACAGGTATGGACTTTCATCGTGATGAGCTAAGCTATCGGAAAGGTTTTGAAGCAGCACAACATCCTGGACGGAGGGGCAAATCGTACTCCCAGTCCGAGTCGAGCTTGCGACAGGCTTACAATAATACTGAGCTCGATAATCCGTTTCGACGGGGCTATGAGCGCGGCCTTGCTTATCGCTCGAGATTGATGGAGAAGCGTAAAGATTGAAAGACTTTCTTTTGAACGCCGCCGTGCTAGTCGGCATACTCGGCGTCAGTGCTCTCATCACCGGCTGGTTCGCGCGCACGATGTACAGACGCTGCCTGGCTTGTGGCACACTCAACGCTCGACGACGTTCAGCGTGCCGTTCTTGCCAGGCAGAACTCTGAACCCCTGTATCCAAATCCTATGACACAGACACCTTCATCCCCTGAATGGCAGACACCTGCAGAAAGAACTAATTACCGCGACACACCTACCTACGCAGAGACAATCGCATTCGCAAAAAGACTTGCTGATGCATCACCAGCAATTGAGTTCACGAGTTTTGGTCGTAGCGGACAGGGAAGAGAACTGCCTTTGTTAATTGCCTCGGAGGCTTGCGTATTCTCTCCACAAGCCGCTGCTGAAATGGGTCTTGCAGTGGTTTTGATCCAGGCTTGTATTCACGCTGGAGAGCCGGACGGTAAAGACGCGGGATTTGCCTTGTTACGGGATATCGCGATTACTAAAACGAAGGCGGGCTTACTCAAGAACGTAGT
>Ga0134124_10000995_pt1 | contig 22768 bp, 23 predicted proteins | sample KB304_FD_96880 | JGI IMG/M metagenome (GOLD analysis project Ga0134124, IMG submission 96880) | Terrestrial soil microbial communities without Nitrogen fertilizer from Kellogg Biological Station, Michigan, USA - KB3-0-4 | ecosystem: Environmental > Terrestrial > Soil > Unclassified ... | reverse complement strand
GGTTCGCGCACACGCCGAACTGCAGCGATGTCGCTTGCTTGAACACGTGGATCCGCGATTTGAACCGCCACCCGTCCTTCGTCTTCACGTACTCGTCCTCGTAACCTCCTTGAAGCTCGATCAGGTGCGGGTAGCCGCAGACCCCAACCGTGACGAGCCGATGCTTGCCGACCGCGCCGTCTTTCGTCGGCACGATCAGGTGGTTGGTCACGATGTGCGTGAGGCCGTAGCCGAGCATCGTCTTCGGATCGACGCATCCGCCTTTGCCGTCGCCGCCGGCCGCCTTCGCAAGAGCCTCGCGGCCCTTGGTCACGAACCTGCGTTGCTCGTTCGACGTCGTGCCGAACTTGTCCGCGACCGAGAACTGGCCGTCGGCGACATACAGGTCCGCGTAGTCGTAACCGCCGTTCACGCAACGATCGAGCAGCCACGCGTAACGAACGGCGAGCTGCTCGATCTCGGCATAGTCGAGCGCGGTGAGCTTCATCGCGTCGGGCGGCGCCTTCGGCACGAGCTCTTGGGCAACCGTTAACGGCGCGCAGATCAGCACGAGTAGCCCCAGCAAGTATCGAACGTTCGCTGCGTTGCTCATTGGAATCACTCCCCTGTTCTTCGTTTTACGATTCCGCCGGACCCTCGAGCCCGGAAACGGTTGCATCACGGATTGATCTCGGTGAACGCGTGGCGGGACTTGAACTTCCAGGCGCCGCCTTCGCGGACCAATGTATCCTCGTAGTGGCCCGCCCTCTCGGGCTGCGGCTTGCCGTTCGCGCCGACGACCACCCAGGTCCAACGCGACCATGCTGTCGCCGTGTCGCCGTCGACGTCGATGTCGAAGCTCGTCATCACGTGATAGGAATTTTCGTAAAGAGCCGGCGACATTCGCCCGAAGCCCGCGGCCACCATCTTGGCGATCGCGTCCGGTCCGGTGGCCGTGCCCATGCCGCCCTGCCACGAGCCGTCGTGAGCAAACAGCGCGCCGTAAGCCGCGTAGTCGCGCTTGTCGAGCTCGCGCCCGTAGTGAACGAGCAGCGTCTGAATCGCCTCGACGTCCTCCATCTTCCGAACCCGCGCCTCGGTCGCATCGGCGCCTTCGGCCCTGTGCGCGAAATACCCGACCACGAACGACAGAACGACTGCCGCGGCCGCCGCGACGATGACTTGCTGATTCTTCATGCGTGTCTCCCCTCGAACGCCGCGCGGATTCGCGCACGCCGCACGATAACCCATGCGAACAGCCTGCGGCGCGCCCTAGAGACAGCGATCGAGCGTCGCCGGTGAACCCGCTGTGCCCGTTCTGACGTATCCTTCACGCACTGAAAACAAGAGGCAAAGAGCGTCCCATGAGCACCCCGCCACCCGTCCTCACCGAGCTGAAGCTATCCGCGCAGATGAAGAGCGCGGTCAACGCCGCGTTCGAGACCGGCCGAACGATATCGATCGCCTACGTCGACGAGACGGGCGGACCACAAATCTCTTACCGCGGCAGCACTCACGCGCACAGCGACACGCAGCTCGCGATCTGGGTTCGAAACCCACAGGGCAGGATCCTCGACTCGATACGCAAGAACCCGAGGGTTGCGCTGATCTACGGCAACTTCGATCCCGCGTCGCGAGGGTTCATGAATTTCCGTGGCCGCGCGCGAATCGACGAGAGTGCGGACGGCCGCAAGCGCGTTTACGACGAAGCGCCCGAGTTCGAGCGCAACCAAGACAAGGAGCGCAAGGGCGTCGCGCTGATCATCGACCTCGACAGCGTCGAGGGCTTCTTCGGCGGCGCGGTGCTTAAAATGAAGCGCTGAGAGAGGTCGGCGCCGAGCCACCGCCCGGCCTCGAGCACGATCCCGATTCCGCGCTTTCAGCCAGCGGTGCGGTTCAGAACTTGATCTTGTCGAGGAACCCGGTCAGATCGGCGTTGAACTCCTGCGGCTTCTCCATCATCACGAAGTGCCCCGTGCCAGCGACTTGCGTCGCGGAGAAGTTCGGCAGCACCTCGCGCGCCTTCGCGACATCCGGCACCTGCGAGGTCCCGGCATAGATCGCGAATGCCGGCGCGCGGATCGTGTCGGTCCAGCGAATCGACGGATCGAACATCGAGGCCATCGCGCCCGCGGCCGTCGCTTCGGGGGGCGCGAGCATCATTGCGAGGACGCTCTTTTGCACGGCCGGCGGCGTGTTCGGCGTGAACATCGAGCGAATCATCGTCTCGCGATTCTTCAAGCCGTCGGGGCCGGTGACCGGGGGCGGACCCTGGCCGGCGGCGGGTGTCCCGAACCCGCGCACGTCGAGCGGGCCGTCGACTGCGACGAGGCCCGCGACGCGATCCGGATAGAGATGCGCATACTGGCGAATCACCGGGGCACCCATGCTGTGCCCGATCAGCACGATCTGCTGCGCGTTCGACTCGACGCGCACGGCTTCCACTGCGCGCGCGAAGAGATCCATCGTGAACTTGCCGTCCTTGGGAGAGCCGCTCTGACCATGACCGGGCAAGTCGAGCGTGATGACTCGGTACTTCTTGTCGAACGCGGGCACCTGCGCCGCCCACGACGTGCTGTCGCACGTCCAGCCGTGCACGAACACGAGCACCGGGCCCGTTCCGGTCGCGCTCGAATGAATCGGAATGCCGTCGACGGTCGCCGCAGAAAGCGGCCGCGCGGCCGCGAGCACGAGCACGAGGCTCAAAGCGAAGAAAGCGCGTTGCATGATGTCCCCCTTCCAAGGTCAAACTCGGCCGGCCGGTCGATCGGCGCGGATGCTGAACCTTGCCCGCGTCGCGAGCGGTTGTCGAGATGCGCCGCGGCAATCCCGCGGTCGACGATCGTTGCCCCGGCCGGCGATCCGCGGCTAGCATGCCACGGCCTCGAGCCGCCAAAGGATCTATGGCCGCGATCAGCACGGTGTATCTACTCAAACGCGCGGAGCTCGCGGTTCGCGGCTGCGTGGAGGTCGCGCTCGGCGCGGTCGGTCTCACGCCGAGCCAATACTTCATCCTGTTCCTCGTGAAGTCCGGCGAGGCGACGTCGTCCGCCGAGCTCGCGCGGTCGATGGGCGTATTGCCGCAGTCGATGATCGAGCTGATCGCACCGCTCGAGAAGAGCGGCGCGATCGTTCGTCGCCCGGATCCCGCCAACAACAGGATTTTGCGCATCGAGGTCACAGCCGCGGGGGAAAAGCTGTTCGCAAAAGGGACAGAGGCGGCGATCCGGATCGAGAGGGAGCTGCTCCTGGACTTCGACGCGCGCGAGCTTGCGGCGGTGAACCGCTTTCTCGGCGCCCTTACGGCGAGCGCCGAGGGACACTCGTTCCACCCGAAGCTGCGCAGGCTCAGCAAGGTCGCCGCGAAGGCAAAGGGCGCCACGGGATCGAAGCCAAAGGGTGTCAAGACCCCCGGCCCCGCGAACGCTACCGTTCGACGCCGAGCGAGCCGCGGCTAGCCCGATCGCTTCCAGGCTAATATTCGGTTACCTTATACGCAACTGCAGACACCGATCGGCGGAAATCGTCCAAAGAAAGGGGGAATCACAACATGGCACGTCGTTTCTTCGCAGTCGCCGCCGCGCTTGCGCTCTTCGCGCTCCCGCTCGCGGCTCAAACCGGCGTCGCGGGTAAGTGGAACGCGAGCGTCGACACGCCGAACGGTCCGTTCGCGTTCGTCTTCGAGTTCATCGTCGACGCGGCCGGCAAGCTCACCGGCTCGATGCAGAACGAGTTCATCGGGTCTGTTCCGATCAAGGACGGCACGGTCAAAGGCAACGACATCACGTTCAAGCTCTCGATCGACGGCGGACCGAACGGCGCGATGAACATCGGCTACAAAGGCACCGTCAAAGGCGACGAGCTCGCGTTGACGAGCAAGTTCGAAGGCGAGGTTCCGGGCGGCGGCCCCGCCGAGCAGTCGTTCAAGGCGACGCGCGCGAAGTAGTCGCGCGTACTCTGCCCGAAGAACGCGCCGCATCGCGTCGCGAGGAGGTGACCATGGCCCCGAAAGGTGAATCGATTCGCGCGCGCCGCGCGGTGCCCGATGTCGTCGAGGCCACGATCAACTACGTGGCCGCGATGACCGAACGCCCGAAATTCCACGCCCAGGACCACGCGCGCGACAACCTACGCTTCGATCCGCAGCGCGTGTCGATCACGAACGCACGCGCGCTGCCCGAAGGTCCGACGCTCGCGCAAGAAGGCGTGACGCTCGCGAGCCACCGCTCGGACATCAAGGACTTCCGCGACGCGGCCGAGGTCCGCGCGAAGTACCCCCGCGAGCTCGAGCGGCTCATCGTGGAGCTCACGGGCGCGGTGCGCGCGAAGATGCTCGGCGGCGGCGGGCTCGTGCGCTACACGGAACGTTCGCCTTACTACAAGACGGGAATGAATACGCAGCCCGCGCGGTTCCCCCATGTCGACTTCACGCCGAACACCTCGCCCGGGCTCTCGGCGAACGTGTTCGGGTCCACACCGGAGTCGCTGAAGCCGGGCCAGCGCCTCGTCGGGTACAACATCTGGCGCGTGGTTTCGGAGCCGCCGCAGGACGTGCCGCTCGCCGTCGTCGATTCGCGCACGGTCGCGCGCGAAGACCTGCTGCCGGCCGATGGCGTCTACGACCAGGGCGACGACCCGTCGAAGTGGCTCGAGCTCGAGGCCTACGTGCTCCGTCACAATCCCGTTCACCGCTGGCTCTACTACCGCGACATGCGGCCGGACGAGGTGCTGATCTTCCGCGGATACGGCAACGAGCCCGTGTGGCGCGCGGGCGTGCCGCACAGCGCGTTCGACGACCCGACCTGCCCTCTCGGCGCCCCGCCGCGCGTGAGCATCGAAGCCCGCGTCTACGCCGTGTACGACTGACGCTTACCGCCGGGCGCTGCGATAATCACGCCTCTTCGAATCGGCTATCTCGAGAGGTAAACCATGACTTCGGCCGCACCACGCGCCGCCGTGACCGGCGCCGCGAGCGGAATCGGCGCGGCGACCGCGCGCCGCTTGCTCGCGGACGGCTGGCGGGTCGCGTGCCTCGACCGCAACCTCGCCGGCGCACGCGCGACGGCCGGAGCGAACGGTGTCGCGATCGAGATCGACGTGGCCGACGAGGCGTCGACCGTGCGCGCGTTCGCGGAAGCCGGCGCCGCATGGGGCGGGCTCGACGCCCTCGTGACAGCCGCCGGGGTAATCGAGACGACGCCGTTCCTCGACACGACGCCCGCCCAGTTCCGGCGCCTCTTCGACATCAACGTGATCGGCACGTTCTTGAGCGTGCGCGAAGCTGCAAAGCAGATGCAAAAAGGCGCGCGCATCTGCATCGTCGCGAGCATCTCGAGCTACACGGGCGGTGGCTACGTCGCGACCGGCGCGTACGCGACGAGCAAAGGCGCAGTGCTCACGATGATGAAGAGCTGCGCGCGCGCGCTCGGCGAGCGCGGCATCGCGGTTAACGCTGTCGCGCCGGGCTTCATCGACACGCCGTTCGTCGCGTCCGCGATGAGCGACCCCGTGCGCCGTCAAGAAGTCATCAAAGCCGTCGGCAAAGTCGGCACAGCCGAACAGATCGCGGAGTGCGCGGCCTGGCTCGTCTCGCCTGCCGCCGACTTCGTGCACGGCTCGACTCTGATCGCCGACGGCGGCGTCCTGATGCGCTGACCGCTCCCGGCTCCGAGGGCGTGCCCTCGCGCCGGGGCGGGTCAGCGCATCAGCTATTTGAACAACTGCGGCGCGAACTCGTGCAGGTAGTCGCGCCAGTTAGCCCAGACGTGGCCGCCGTCGCTGCCGTGGAAGACCGGGTGCAGGCCATGCTTCTCGAGCATCCCGACCGTCGCTTTCGAGGTCGGCAGCAGGAAGTCGTCCTTGCCGGTCGCGAACCAGACGAGCGCCAGCGACGCGCGCGCACTCTTGTCGTCCAGCTGCGCCGCATGCTGCGTGCCCCACGCGTCGACCGCGTCCGCGCCGTTGCCGCCGAGAACGCCCGAGCTGAACACGCCGACGTAGCCGAAGTCCTTGAGATGGCGCACCGCGATCTCGAGCGTCTGCGCGCCGCCCATCGAGAGCCCCGCAATCGCGGTCGACTTCGGCCCTGCCTGCGTCGTGTAGTGCTTCTCGATGTACGGACGGATGTCGCGGTCGAACTCTCGCACGAAACCCTCGAGACCCAGCGAGGCCACTCCGCCTGCGGCGTTGAACGGCCCTTGGTGGCCGGCCGGCATTGCAACGATCATCGGCGCCGCTTTGCTCTCCGCGATCAGGTTGTCGAGGATGTCGGCGGCGCGGCCGACGCTCGACCAAGAGTCGTCGCTGTCGAACGCGCCATGCAGGAGGTACAGCACCGGATAGCGCTTCTGCGCGAGGCCATAGCCGGGCGGAGTGTAGACGTGCATCCGGCGCCATTTGCCGAGCTCGGCGGAGAAGTAGCGCACCTCCGCGACCGTGCCGTGCGGCACGTCGAGCGTGTCCATGAATTTCGCACCGGAGACGTGGAATAGGCTCCAGGTGCTGTCGTTCGACTCGCTCACGCGCGGCTGCGCGGGATCCACCGTCGTCACGCCGTCGACGACGTACGCGTAGCGGTATGCGCCCGGCGCGACGGGACCGACCGTGAGCGACCAGACTCCGTCCGCACCTCTCGTCAGCGGCAATGTCTGCTGGAACGGGATTTGCGGCAAGTCGCCGCCGCTCGTGAGCGCGACGGCGCGCGCCTCGGCCGCGCGAATCCGGAACGTCACTTTGCCGTCGGCCGCAAGCTCGGGCGATACCAGGCGCGGCGGCGGGGGTTGTGCCGGCGCCTGCGCACGCGCCGCCATGCCAAGACCGAGCGCGAGCGACAGAATCAGGCAGCGAGTCGTTTTCATTCTTGCTTTCCCCGCGCGTGTCGACGGCTGCATGATACACGTCCGATCTACGGCGAGCGGAGCGCTCGAACACATGGCTAGGCTCATGGTCGCGGCATTCGCGGGCCTCTGCGCACTGCTCACATTCGGCGCCGCAGCGCATGGCGTAGCCGACGCCGACGCTCGCTTCATAGAGCACGCGCAGGGCATGCACCTCGTCCCGTTCATCTATCTCGGCGCGAAGCACATGGTCACGGGTTACGACCATCTGTTGTTCCTCGCCGGCGTCATTTTCTTCTTGTACCGACTCAAGGACGTCGCGCTGTACGTCACCCTGTTCGCGATCGGCCACAGCGCGACGCTGCTGTTAGGCGTGCTGGCGGGCATCCATGCGAACGCTTACGTCGTCGACGCGATCATCGGCCTCTCGGTCGTGTACAAAGCGTTCGAGAACCTCGGCGGGTTCAAGCGGCTCGGCATTCAGGTCGACACGCGAGCGGCGGTCCTGTTCTTCGGGCTCGCGCATGGTTTCGGCTTGTCGACGAAGCTGCAAGACCTCGCGCTGTCGAGCGACGGCCTCGTGCCCAACATGCTGGCGTTCAACGTCGGCGTGGAGCTCGGCCAGCTCGCGGCGCTCGCGCTGATCCTGATCGCGTTCGATGTTTGGCGGCGCAGCGGCACGTTCTTGAGAGGCGCGTTTGCCGCGAACACCGTGATCATGGCGCTCGGTTTCGTTCTGTTCGGTTACCAAGTTGCGGGCTACGCGACTTCTTGAGGACGGACTCCGCTCGGAGAAGAATTTATGACTCAGCCTACTTCCCCCTATGAAGCTCGGCCGCCGTCCGCACGGCGGCTGTTGCTCGCGACGATGATCGCGTTGGCCGGCGCGGCACTCGTGCTCGTGCTGTTCGTCCTGCCCGCGGAGTACGGCATCGATCCGACCGGTTTCGGCCGCGCAACCGGGCTCGCGGCGATGCGTGGGCCGGCCAAGACGTTCGAGATCAAGGACGTGGTTGGCGGCAACGAGTCATACCGCGACGTCGCGGTGCCCGACGCCGGCGAGCCCGTCCCGCTGCCGAACCCGGCCGTGCATCAAGACGAGCCTCAAACGTACACGACGCGAACGGTCGAGATCCGTCTCGGGCGCGAGCAGGAAACCGAGATGAAGACCGCGTTGCGAGCCGGCAAGATGATCCTCTACGAGTGGCACACCGATCGCGGCGCGGTGTACACCGACTTCCACGGCCACGATCCCGAGGCCGGCGACGAGTACTGGGTTCGCTACAAGGAGCAGAACGAGGGCGCCGGCAACAGCGGCTCGCTCGTTGCGCCGTTCACCGGCGAGCACGGTTGGTACTGGCTGAACTACAACGACTTCCCGGTGGTCATCACGCTCACGGTCGCCGGCTATTTCGACGACATCATCGACTACGGCGTGCACGGCGGCCTGCAGTAACCGAGGGACGCGGTCGCTCGCGTTCAGAGTGCTTCGTCGGCCTCAGCCTTCGGCGCCGCAGAACGCCCGCAGTGCCGCCGCGACTTCCTCAGGATGCGTGAGCAGCAGGTTGTGCGCCGCGCTGGGTAAGTCGAGGCCCCGGTGGCGGCCGACGAGAGCGCGCACGCGCGCGATGTCCGCCGCTGGAATCACCGCGTCCGCGCCGCCCGAGATCAAGAGCACGTCGAGGCCGAGCCCGCAGAGCGCCGCATAGCGCGGAGTTTGGTCGCCGAGCGTCTCGGCGCGGATCATCGACAGCAGCGCCCGGCCGAACCCGGCGAACGACACCTGCTCGATGAAGAGGTCCGCGAGCTGCGGCTGGCCGATCAACGCGTAGCGCCGCCGCCGGCGCCGCACGAGCGCGCGGACTCCGAACAGGCTCATCACGAGCTCGCCGGCCGCCGGCAGCCTGAATACGCGCGACCACGCCGACGTCGCGTTGAAGTCGAGCATCGGAGCGACGAGCACGAGCCGGTCGACCCAGGTAGGCTGCCGCGCCGCAACGGCCGACGCGACCGCCGCGCCGAGCGAATGGCCGAGCATCGCGGCGGGCCGCGGGAACTCGACCGCCGCGAGGAGCTCGAGCGTCTGACGCACGAAGAGCTCGAGCGTGTAGTCGACCGCAGGACGATCGGAAAGCCCGTGCCCGTAGAGATCGAAGCGCAGCGTCCGAAACCCGGCGCGCCCGAGCTCCGGCACGAGGAAATCGAACTCCCAGAGCGGCACCGTAGCGCCGTGCACGAGCACCAGCGGTAGCGCATCCGGGGACCCTTCGAGCCGATAGTGCGTGACGCCGTCACTGAGCCGCACACAGTGGCCGCCGTGCGCAAGGCGCGCGGCGTCGAGCCTCGCTCGATCACGCTCGCGCACGGCCCGTTAGATCCGGCCGCGCACCGATTGAAGCAAGCCGCGAAGACCGCGGGTGAGGAGGAGCGTACGACCCAGCAGCCGGAATGCGCGGCCGCGCCCGAGCACCGCGATGATGACTACGGCGGATCCGATCACGAGCGGATGCAGCAACACACGGCGTCCAATCGCGAGATAGTGGTCGGTGAGCTGGAGGCGCGCTTCGAGGCCGGCGACTTCGCGCGCGACCTCGCGCCGCTGCACGGCAGCGCGCAACATCAGCGCGGCGCGACGCTCGGAAAGCTCGAGCCGGCGATCGCTCACCGCAACACACCAGCGCTCATAGCCGCCGCTCGAGCTGCTTGCGATCTTTCGCCAGCTCCGCGAGCGTGTTCTCGAGGAGCTTCGGTCGGTTGCGGACTTTCGAGCGCAGAGTCAGCGCCGCGACGAGCGCGAGCAAGAAGAAAAACGCGGTTACCGCGAGTGATGCAAGCAGCCGGTGCGTGTCCCAGAACAGAAAGATTACGACGAGCGCGGCGAGGAACAGTCCGATTCCCGCGGCGAACACCGCGACGAGCGACCACATCAGGATCTCGGCGATGTTGTGCATCTCCTCCTGGAGCTCGGTGGTGAGCAGCTCGAGGCGCGTGTGCGCGATCGCGACGAAGGTCGCGAGGAGATTGGAAAGAGACTTGAACAGCGCGCTGATCGGACCGCGCTCCGGCGCGGGCGAATCGGCGCCGAGCGGAGTGTCGGCTTCGATACTCAAAGGATGCTCGCGACTGGCCGCTAGCGGCGGCCGATCAGGAGCCCGAGCACGAGACCGATCCCGGCGGCGACCGCGACGGCATTCCACGGCTTCTCTCGCACGTAGGCTTCGGCATCGTTCGCGAACTCGCGCGCGCGCTCGAGAGCGTCGTCCTCGAGCTCGGACAAGCGCTCCTTCGCTCCGCGCAGCGACTCCTGGGCGCGCTCGCGCGCCTCTTGCACCTTCTCCCCGGCCTGCGAGGCGGTGACCTTGAGCAACTCTTCGGCGTCGCGAACGACCGTATGCAGATCTTCGACGAGCTTGTCGGTGGTTATCGGCTTCGGTTTCGATTTGGCCATGGCGTTCTCCCGCACGGTGGCGCGTGAAGAATCACGGCCTTGTCCGATGTTATTCCGCTGCCGCATATGCGGGCAAGCGTGCCACTCGGCACATGGAAGTCGCGCTAACCGTCGACGATCTCGAAACGCAGGCGCTTGAGCAACTGCCCCTGCGGGGTCAGCAGATCAACGATCCACGCGCCGACGGGGTCCACCGGGAAGATCTTCTTGCGCGAGAACGCGCGCCAGCCCGACGTGCTGCCGCCGTGAATCGTCTCGGAGATCCGCTCGACGTCGCCGCCGTGGTGCCACTCGAAGATGACCTGCTGCGTGAGGCCGGCGGGCGCGCGGATCACGGCGTATGCGATTACCCCGTCCTCGAGCGCCGAGCGCGGCACCTCGGTCACAGCAGGGCCGGGGTTCAGACTCTCGATCGTCTGCGTGATGCGCGCGCGCGTCACGGCGAGACCTGCCGCGGGCACCTGCGCCCGGAGCTCCCAGACGACGATCGGCGCGACGACCACGCTCACGAGCCACACGGTGCGCGCGCGCCACGTGCGCAGCGAGCGCCACGACAACGGCAGCGTGAGCACGAGCCAGACGACGACGGTCGCAAGCGACAGCGGCAGCGCCTGCTCGAGCGGCACGAGCAGCACTATCGGCAACACGACGAGCGCCGCGATCCAGCTGCAATAGGCGTGGAACAGCAGCCGGCGAGCCGCACGCTTCGCGATCAACCGCTCGTAGAGCGGATCGATCGTGCTCACGAGCGCGGCCGCGCCGACGGAGCCCGCGAACACGATCTGGCCCAGGTCGCTCTGCGTCGCACCGATCACGAACGGCAGGCTGAAGAACAGAAGCTCCTGTTGCAGCGACTGGCTTACGAAGTTGGCGACGAAAACACCGAGCCGGCGCCGGCGCTGCTCGAGCAGACGGCGCACGACGGGCTCGATCAGCAGCCACGGCCAGCCGAGCAGCGCGAGCATCGCGACGAGCCGCGCCCAATCCGCGCCACGCCGCACCATCACAAAGCCGATCCAGCCCGCGATGAAGCTCGATACCGGGAGCAACCACGGCAGCTTCTCATGCCACTTAGCGAGGCGCCGCAGCCGCTCGGGCCAGCTCTTCCGCTGTATAGTCTGCGCGGCCGTCGGGCCATTCGTACTGCTTTGCACCGGGGAGACACTCACGATGTGCGACCAAGACCACTATGACGACGATCTTGCAAAATACCTCGAACGCTCGAATCTGTCGCGTCGCGATCTCGGGACGCTGTCTTTAGGCGTCGGTCTCGCGTGGCTGCTCCCGCGCGCCGCGGACGCGCTCGACGTCAAGGAGTCGGAGGTCGAGATCAAGACACCGGATGGCACGGCGGACGCCTACTTCGTCCATCCGGCCGCGGGCGCGCATGCGGGCGTCGTAGTTTGGCCGGACGTGCTCGGCCTACGTCCCGCGTTCCGCGCGATGGGGAAGCGGCTCGCCGAATCCGGCTACTCTGTGCTCGTCGTGAATCCGTTCTACCGGTCGAAGCGCGCGCCGGTGGTGCCCGACGGCGCGAGCTTCGCCGATCAGAAAGTCCGCGACGCGGTCCTACCGCTCGCGCAGGCGCTCAACGCGACGACGCACACGACCGACGCGAAAGCATTCGTCGCGTGGCTCGATACACAGTCCGCCGTCGACAAGAACAAGAAGATCGGCACGACGGGCTACTGCATGGGCGGCCCGATCACGATGCGCACGGCGGCCGCGGTGCCCGAGCGTGTCGGCGCGGGCGCTTCGTTCCACGGCGGCGGGCTCGCGACGAATGCGCCCGACAGCCCTCACCTGCTGGTGCCGAAGATCAAAGCGCGGTTCCTGTTCGCGATCGCGGACAACGACGACATGCGCGACCCTGACGCGAAGAACATGTTGCGCGACGCGTTCGCGAAAACGGGCGTGCCGGCAGAGATCGAGGTCTACAAGGGCGCGATGCACGGCTGGTGCGCGCTCGACGCGACCGTCTACGACAAGGACAAGGCGGAACGCGCGTGGAGCCGCCTGCTCGCATTGTTCGAGCAAGGGCTCGCCTGATCCCAAACGTTTCCGCGCGGCCGCCGAGAGCCGCGCGCGCCGCGGGGCTTCTAGAAGCGCGCTCAGCGCCCGGCGCTGAACCGAAGCGATTTGCTCGCGAGCGCCGCGCCGTCCGCGAGCGCCTTGAGCTTCGCCCACGCGATTTGCGGATGGCAGCGAAGCCCTAACCCGCAGTCCGTCGACGCGATTACGTTCTCGCGGCCGACGATGTTCGCGAAGCGCCGTATCCGCTGCGCAACGAGCTCGGGGTGCTCGATGAGCGGCGTCGAATGCGTGACGACGCCGGGCGCGAGGATCTTGCCGTCGGGCAAGTCGATCTCTTCCCACAGCGTGTACTCGTGCTCGTGGCGCGCATTCGCGGCTTCGAAGAGATACGTCTGCGCCTTGATCGCGAGCATCACGTCGACGAGGTCGGCGAGCGGGATGTCGTACGCGTGCGGCCCGTGCCAGCTGCCCCAGCAGAGGTGATAGCGGATCTGCTCCTCGGGCACGTTCTTCAGCGCGTGGTTCAGCGCCTCGACACGCAGCATGCAGTACTTCTTGTACGCGGCGAGGCCCATCTTGACGCCGATGCGGTCCCAGAGCGCCGCGAGCCACGCGTCGTCGACCTGCACGAGGAAGCCGGCTTTCGCGATCGTCTCGTATTCCACGCGCAGCGCGTCGGCGAGCGCGTAGACGAACTCTTCCTCGGTCGCGTAGTGCTCGTTCGCGCGCCCGACCTCGACACTCGCGGGCGCGGTGGTCGTGATGAACGCGTCCGCCGCGGCGTGCGGACCGAGCGAAGAGCGCAGCAGGTCGAGCTCGCGCTTCAGCGCGGCCTCACCCGTGTAGCGGATCGGCGCGGTGCACACCCAGTCCATGCGGCTCGCCGTTTGGTTCGGGGTGCTGCGCGTCTGCTCGAACAGCGTGCCGCCTTCGAGCGCCTTCTTGTAGAAGTCGTCGAACTCTTGCCAATCGACGCTGCCGACGAGCAGCGCGTACGTAGCGCCGGGTTGACTTGCAGGCTCGAAGCCCGACAGCCGCGAATTGATGAACGCGACCCAATTGCCGCCCTTCGTGAGCTCGCCTTCGTTCACGATGTCGACGCCCGCGCTTAGCTGCGCGTCGACGACGTCGCGAACGGCCGCACGGAGGTCCGCCTCGGACGATTGTCCGGTCCAAGCCTCGTGCGGGCCCGGCAGCGCGCCGACGTGCGTCGTGAGGATCTTCTCCGTGCTGCGCCGCATCGAAACTCTGGCGGCTAACCGCGTCAGTCCGCGCCGCCCGGCAACGGGAACTCGACGCCGAAGGAGCTCGACTCGCCCTGAAGCTCGAGGTCGGGGCGAAGCTCGCGGAGCCGCGCCATGCCCTTCTCGGTGACACTGGTGTTCCAGACGTCGAGCCGCTTGAGCTCAGGCAAGCCAGCGAGCACTTCGACGCTCGCGTCCGTGATGCCCGGGTTCGAGTAGAGGTTCAGCCGCTCGAGCTTCTTCAAGCCCGCGAGCCTCGCGACCGTGCGATCCGTGAGCTCGTTGTGACTGAGTCGTAGCCGCGTGAGCTCGGTGAACTTGCCGATGTCCATGAGCACCGAGTCCTCGAGCAACGCGTCCTGAAGATTCAGCTCGACGATCTGATCCGCGGCCGTGAGCAGCACGGCGATGTGCTGGTCGGCCACGCGAGCGCCGGGCGAGTAGACGCTCACGACGAGGTGCGGATCACTGTCCGAGACCTGACGCACTAGAAAGCCCGAGCGATACAGCCGCTCGACGACCGCAGGGTCTGCGCCTGCGTTCGTCGCAGAGGTCTTCGCAGCCGTCGCGCTGGCCGGCGTGGCGGCGGCATGCTCGACGGAGCTCGCGCTCGGCTCCGCGCTCTCACCGAGCGAGTGGAGCGGGCCCGGTGCGTACTGCCAGAGGAACGACGAGCCGTGCGTGAGGTTGCCGCCGTAGTGCCCTGTGATCGCGACGAGCGCGAGCGCGACGACGCCCGTCGCGACGTTGATCCTCTTATATAGCTCCGGCCGCTGCGACAGCCACCAAATGATGACCGCGAAGGCCGCCACGCTCGTGCCGAAGAAGCGATGCGCCGCCACCGCATCGGCGCTGAATCCGCCCTCCGCAGCGTGCATGTAGCCGAGCGCCGCCGTCGCGACGGCACTGACGGCCGCGAGCGCCCAGAGGAACGGCGACACGCGGCCGAGCGCGCGGAAGCGCTCGCTACGGGCAATCCAATCGACGGCGACGGCCGCGAGGATGATGCCGATCGGCAGATGCAGCACGAGGACGTGGAATCGGCCGAGGAAATAGATGAAGTCTTGCATTCGTGTTGGCGTGTCGCGGCCCCTTCGCGACCTCCCCTAGGAATGCGGCATTAGGCCAGGATCCGATGGACGACTTTACCGTGGACGTCCGTCAGGCGGTAGTCGCGGCCCTGGAAGCGGTAGGTCAGCCGCTCGTGGTCGATGCCTAGGATGTACAGCAATGTCGCATTCAAATCATGGATGTGCACAGGATCGCGCACGATGTTGTAGCTGAAATCGTCGGTCTCACCGTATGTGAGACCCGCTTTGACCCCTCCCCCGGCGAGCCACCACGTAAAGCACCCGCCGTGATGGTCGCGGCCCACGAGCGGGTTGTCGATCTGCCCCTGCGCGAACGGAGTGCGGCCGAACTCGCTGCCGAACATCACGAGCGTGTCGTCGAGCAGACCGCGCTGCTTCAAGTCCATCACGAGGGCCGCGCTCGGCTGATCGATCTCTCGGCACCGGACCGGCAGGACGGGCTTGATCGCGAGATGCAGATCCCAGCCCATCGCGAAGAGCGTCTGGTACTTCACGCCCCGCTCGGCGAGCCGCCGAGCGATCAGGCAGTTGCGAGCGAACGTACCTGGCTTCTTCACGTCAGGGCCGTACATCGCGAGCACGTGCTCGGGCTCGTCGGAGATGTCAGCTACCTCGGGCACCGACGCCTGCATCCGGTAAGCCATCTCGTACTGGCTCACGCGCGACAGGATCTCGGGATCGTGCGACTCGTCGTATTGAAGGCGCGCGAGCTCGCCGAGCGCGTCGAGCAGCGCGCGCCGATCCGCTCGATCGACTCCCGGCGGGTTGTTCACGTACAGCACCGGATCGCTAGCCGCGCGAAATTCCACGCCCTGGTGATGCGACGGCAAGAAGCCCGGGCCCCAGATCGCCGCGTCCTGCGGCACGCCCTGCGAAACGCCCGAGTTCATCACTACGAAGTTCGGCAGGTCGCGGTTGTCGGAGCCGAGCGCGTAGCTCACCCAGGCGCCGGCGGACGGCCGCCCCGCGAGCTGGAAGCCCGTGTGCAGGAATTTCGACGCGGGATCGTGATTCACGTGCTCGGTGTGCAGCGTCTTCACGAAGCAGAGCTCGTCGGCAACCTTGGCTGTGTACGGTAGAAGGTCGCTGACCCAGGCGCCGCTTTCGCCACGGCGCTTGAATGGCGCGAGCGGACCGATGATCGGGAACGCCGACTGGCCGCCGGACATCGTCGAGAGCCGTTGCGTCTCGCGCACCGACTGCGGAAGCTCCTGGCCGGTCATCTTCTCGAGCATCGGCTTGTAGTCGAACGTGTCGACGTGCGAGATCGCGCCGAGCATGTGCAGCATGATCACGCGCTTCGCTCGCGCGGGATATTGGCCGGCGCCGAGCACGCCGACGTTCATCGACTCGCTCGTGACCGTCTGCGCAGCCGCGCGCGCGCCGCCGAGCACGTCGAGAACGGACAACGCGCCGAGGCCGAGGCCCGCACCCAACACGAATCGGCGCGCGTGGTCGACGGTGCAGCATTCGGCTCGCGCTGCGGCGTTCGCCGTCTGCGTCGTCGCACTGTCGACGGCGCCGGGCGATTCGTTGCGTGTCTTCATGCTCGCCTCATCATCTCACCGTGTACGCGTCGGGCGAGCTCATCACGAGCGCTGCCACGCTCGCCATCGCGGCGATTGACGCTCGGTCGAGCGCAGGATCCGGCTTCGCCACACCGACGCCGAGCAGCGCCGCCGCCTTTGACTCGTCGCGCGCGAAGACCTCGCGCTGCGCTCGGTAGAAACGGCGCAGAAGGTCGACATGTGCCTGCGAAGGCGTCTCGCGCGCGGCGAGCCGATACAGCCGCGCGAGCTGCTCGCCCTCCTCGCCCGACGAGTGCAACGCTTGCTGCGCGAGCGCGCGGTACGCTTCGACGAACTGCGGATCGTTTTCGAGCGCGAGCGCTTGCAGCGGCGTGTTCGAGCTCCGCCGCCGCGCGATGCTCTCGGTGCGGTTCCTGAAGTCGAAGATCTTGAGCTCGGGATGCGTCGCGTTGCGTTTCACGAACGTGTAGATCGTGCGCCGATGCAGATCGTCCTCGGGCACGTCGGCCGGCGCGGGATATTCGTAGAAGCTGTTCAACGGGTTCCAGATTCCCGACGGCTGGTAAGGGCGCACGCTAGGACCGCCGACCTTCGCGACGAGCAGACCGCTCGCCGTGAGCGCGCTGTCGCGAACCATCTCGGCCGTCATCCGCCAGCGCGGACCGCGCGCGTAGAGCTCGTTCCGCGCGTCGCGCGCGAGCAAGTCATCGCTGAGCTCGGAGGCTTGCTTGTAAGTAGCCGAAGTCACGATCAGCCGATGCAGCGCCTTCACGTCCCAGCCCGACTCGACGAAGCGCAGGGCGAGCCAGTCGAGCAGCTCCGGGTGCGTCGGGATCGAGCCCTGCGAGCCGAAGTCCTCCGCGGTCTCGACGATGCCGCGCCCGAAGTGCATCTGCCAGATCCGGTTCACGAACACGCGCGCGGTGAGCGGATTGCGCGGATCGAACAGCCACTTCGCGAGCCCGAGTCGATTGCGCGGCAGCGACTCGTCCCACGGCAGCACCGCGTCGAGCCCGTGCGGTGTGACCTCCTCCCCCGGCGCGCTATAGACGCCGCGGTTCAATACGAAGGTCGGGATCGGCGCGGGTGCGTCTCCCATTACGAGGACCTGCGGTATGGCCGTCGCGACCTCGTTCTCCGCGGCGCGCGCCTTCGCTAACGCAGCCTGCGCGCGTGCGACACTCGGCTCGGCCGTGAGCAATAAGGGCGCGAGATCTGCACGGGCCGCGGACTTCTCGTCGTGCAGGAACGCGACCTCGGCGGGCGCGAGATCGCGCGAATAGAACCTGAGCTCGTCGAGCGCGCTGCCGACCGGCGCCTTCTCGCGAAAGCGCGTGCCGATCTCGACGCCGAGGTAGGGATCGAAAACGTCGCCGGTCGTGAACGGCAGGATGCTGCGCGTGAGGTGGTCGTGCTTCACGTCGACGGCAGCGGGCGCGCCGTCGACATAGAGGCGCATCCCGGCCGCGCGGCTCGAGCCGTCGTACGTGAACGCGATGTGCGTCCACGCATGCACCGGCAGCGGGTCCTTGCTCTCGATCGCAATCATGTTCGCCGGCGGCGAATGCGCGAGCGAGATCCAGAGCTTGCCGTGATCGATCGTGAAGCGGTAACCCGTGCGGCCCGAGTTCTGCTCGGCGAGATTGTTGAGCACGGGCACGTTCTCGTAGTCGTCACCGACGTAGAACCAAAAATCGATCGAGAACCGATCCGTGCGGTCGTAGTAGCCGACGCCGCGGCCGAGGAAGCCGCGATTCGTCTCGTCGAACCAGAGTGCGTTGCCGCGCACGCCGTCTCGCAGCAGCGGCGACTGGATGACCGCCGGCACGACGCCGGGCGTTGGCGAGGGCGACAGCGTGAGCGACTCGGCGTTGTAATTGCGCGGCACGCGCGCCGCAAGCTGCGCCTGCTCGCGAGCGCGGCGCTGCTCGGGCGTCTCGTCCTTCGGCGGCGGTGGCGGTCCACCGTACGCGTTGCGCCGGAAGACGGTCAGCGTCGCGGGCGGGATGTGCGGAGCGCGCGGCTCGGGCAGATCGGCCAGCGCGGCTGGACGCGCGGAATCGAACGGGTAATACGCAGTCTCGCTGTTCGCGAGCGACGCACGCAGCGCCGTCGCGACCGCTCCGGCGCCCGATGCTGCGAGCTTGCGCGCGGCACCCATCGCGCCCGGTGTCGCCGCCGCGACGGCCCGCTCATGCTCGGCCTCGCGCATCGCAAGCTCGCGCGTCGCCGCGTCGAGCTTCGCTCGTGCTTCCTGATCCGGCCACGGCAACGTCGGCCCGCCTTGGATGCCGCTGAATCCGGGCGCATACGCGCCCGGCTCGTCGTTGCTATTGAAGAATGCGCCGAGCGAGTAGTAATCGCGCTGCTTGATGGGATCGTACTTGTGGTCGTGGCAGCGCGCGCAGCCGACGGTAAGCCCCAGGAACGCGACCCCGAGCGCATTGTCGGTGCGCTCGACCATGTACTCCGCTTTGTATTCGGCGTCGATCGCACCGTTCTCGGTCGTGCGCTTGCCGACGCGTAGGAACGCCGTCGCGAGCAACTGTTCCTTCGTCGCATCGGGCAAAAGATCGCCTGCGAGCTGCTCGGTGCCGAAGCGATCGAACGGCATGTCGTTCTGAAAGGCCGCGATCGCCCAATCCCGCCACGGCCACAAGAAGCGATCATGGTGATCGTCGAGGAAGCCATCGGTTTCACTGAAACGCGCGAGGTCGAGCCAGTATTCGGCCATGTGCTCCGCGTACGCCGGGGACGCGAGCAACCGATCGACGACCCGCTCGTACGCGTCGGGCGCCGAATCCTTCAAGAACGCGTCGACGTCCTCGATCTTCGGCGGCAAACCGGTGAGCGTGAGCGTCACACGGTTGATCAGCGTTTCCTTGTCCGCCTCGCGTGACGGCGCGAGTGCGTTCCGCTCGAGCTTTGCAAACACGAACCGATCGACGTCGTTCGCGACGCGGCTCGCGAACGCGGGCTGCGGGACAATGGGCTGCTTCGGCGCGATGAACGCCCAGTGCGCTTCGTACTCGGCGCCGTTGTCGATCCACTGACGCAAGATCGCGATCTGTGGCGCGGTCAGCGTCTTGTGCGTCGACTCGGGCGGCATGCGCTCGTCCGGGTCGCGCGAGGTGATTCTGCGGATCAGCTCGCTGCGCTCGGGATGCCGCGGCACGATCGCGAACTTACCCTTCGACTCGGGCAACTCGCCCTTAGCGACCTCGCCGACGTCGAGGCGCAGCTTCGCCTTGCGCGACGACGGGTCGGGGCCGTGGCACTTGAAGCAGTTCTCCGAGAGGATCGGCCGGACGTGCCAGTTGTAGTCGATCTCGTTGGCGCGCAGCCCGCCGAGATCGGGCGCAGAGCTCGAGCAGCCCGCGATCCAAGCGGCGGCCGCGCCCGCGAGCACGAGCGCGCGCGGCGCGCGGCTGCGCCGAGATCGACCAGACGATCCGTCGCGCTCGACGACCATCACTCCCCCTCGAATGCGACGACTGTAATAGAAGCAATTTACGGTCGTCAACGCGCAGCGGCGCCGAGGTCGGCGCGCATTATCGCGAGGGCTGACTTGGCCGCGCCGGTGCTGATAGGCTGCCTGCCCATGCCCTCGCCTCGACCGAGCAGCTCATCCGACCGCAGCAACCGCGCCCGCCTTTTACAGGCGGCAACGGACTCGTTCGCGGAGCTCGGCTACGAGGGCACCTCGCTGCGCACCATCGCCGAAGACGCCGGAGTGTCGTTCCAGCTCATCACCTACTACTTCGGCTCGAAGGAAGAGCTCTGGGTCGCGACCGTCGACTATCTCTTCGAGCGCTATCTCGAGACCGGCAAAGGCCTCGGCTTCACGCCGACCGGCAACTTGCACGAGCAATTCCACAATCACCTGCGACTGCTGCTGACCGACATGCTGCAGCGGCCGCAGCTCCGCAAGATTTGGGTGCAGGAGTACCTCGCGGGCAGCGAACGCTATACGAACGTCATCCAACCGAAGATCAAGCATTTTCACGACAGCCTGTCGTTCCCCTACTTCGAGGAAGTCGTTCGGCTCGGAATCGTCGGGCGATTCACCGCGGCCGAGATCGCGCTGCTATGGTCTTCGCTCGTGCAGAACAACGTCGTGAACCCGTACTTCGTCGAGCTGCTGCTCGGCGTGCCGACGGGGTCTCCGAAATCCGTCGAACGGCAGGTCGACTTGCTATTCGCGGTGTTGGTAGACGATGCCGTGGACCAAGACGGCACCGTGCCGACGCGCCTCGTGACGACCGGCGATGATGCGGCCGCCGCGACCGAGCGCGGCGCCGTCGTCTACGATTGGGGCGACGCGAAGGAGCTCTCGCCCGCGGCCAATCGGCTCAAGCAGCTCGAGCACGAGAATCTGCAGCTCAAGCAGCTCGTCGGCAGCTTGTCGCTCGAGAAGAAGCTCTTGCTCGATCGCCTGAGCGCGATCGAGCGTGGACAGTAGGGGAACCGACATGACCGAACGAACGATCGAACGACGAGAGCTTCTGCGCACGTGCGGGACCGGCGCCGCAATGCTTGCGCTCGTCGCGGCCGATGGACGCGCCGGCGCCGCGGAGCTCAGCGAGAGCGAGGCCGCGAACGTGAAGCTCGTGACGGCGTTCTGCGCCGCTTGGTCGTCGCGCAATCTCGCCAACGTCACGGCGCTCATGAGCGACGATGCCGTCTACCGGATGTCGCAGACCACGCCGCCGGTGACGGGGCACGCGGGGCTCGTGGGGCAGATGCAGCCGTGGGTCGACACGTCGGACACGATCGAGTTCAAGATTCTCGAGACGATGGCCAAAGGTCCGATCGTGATGAACCATCGGATCGACCGCTTCGCGTCGAAGACGCGGCCGGTGACTTGGGAAGGCGTCGGCGTGTTCTATGTGGAGAACGGCAAGATCAAGGAGTGGTCCGACTACACGATTCGCGTCGAGCGTGGCTGAGGATTCGACGATGATCTTCCGCTCGTCTTTGCTCTCGGGATCCCGCTTCGTATCGCTCGTTGCAGCTCTCGGCTCGCTCGCCGCGCTAGCCCAGCCGCCGCCCGGCGACGGGTTGATCAAGCCCGAGGCCGGCAAAAAGGTCTCGGAGCACGTGCACGTGATCCTCGATCAGGATCGCGCGTTCGTGCCGAACGTGGGGCTAGTGATCGGCAGCAAGGCCACGCTGATCGTCGACACGGGCCTCGGCGACAAGAACGGCAAGATCGTGCTCGACGAGGCGCGCAAGCTCGGCCGCAACGCGCAGTTCTACCTTACGGCGACACACTTCCATCCCGAGCACGACCTCGGCGCCAACGCGTTTCCGGCCGATGCGAAGATGCTGCGGTGGACGGCCCAACAAGCCGAGGCCGACGCCGACGGCGTGCGCATGATCGAGCAGTTCAAGGGCTTCTCGGCAGCGACCAAGACGCTGCTCGAGGGCGCAAGCTTCCGCGCGCCGGACGTGCTGTTCGAAGGCCCGATCACGGTCGACCTCGGCGGCGTGCACGTGCGGATTTTCGGCGTCGGACCGAATCACACGCGTGGCGACACCGCGTTCTTCGTCGTGGAGGACAAAGTGCTGTTCACGGGCGACACGGTGATGTCCGTGTTGCCCGCCGTGAACGGCCAGTCGGCGAGCATCGCGAAATGGCTCGAGAACCTGGCGACCTATGAGAGCCTGCAGCCGGGCGTGGTCGTGCCTGCGCACGGCAAGCTCGTCGACGTCGCGACCGTGCGCCGCTACCGCACCTACTTCAGCATGGTGCAGACGCGCACCGCAGCGGCCAAGAAGGCCGGAACGTCCGCCGAGGCAGCGGGCGCGGCTCTGGGCGATCCGATCGCGAAGGAATTCGCGGACCTCGCGCCCGCGAACGGTGCGGCCGGCCGCGTCAACGCGGCGGTCCAGGCGGCCTACCGCGAGGCGCCCTGATCGCGCGGATTCGCCCCGGCGAGCGTGGCCGGCGACTCCAAACGGCGGATTTGCGCACGACGCACGGAAGCGCGAAGCTCTAGCCCGTAACGACGCGCGGCGCTGCGGCGCCGGCGAGCGGCTCGGGGGAGCACAGGGGCTGTGGATCGGGGCACGGCACGGGCAACGGGAATCTCGATTGCGCTGCACGCAGTCGCGCTCGGGGGCGCGCTGCTGATCCGTTCGCACTTGCCCGACGGGCCGACCAACGGCACCGTCATCAATGCCGAAATCGTATTCGAGGCGGGCTTTTTCTCGTCGGCCGCGAGCGTGCCGGCGGCGACCGACGCCACCGGCGCGCCACCCGCCGCGCCGCCGCTTCCGCGCGACGACTCGCCGCCGTCTAGCCGCGAGCCCGCGGCGAACGCCGCGTTAGCAGAGATCGCGTCGGCTCCGGCAAGCGAGCAGCACGCGGACGACTCCTCGCCGCCGGACGCCTCCGCGGCGACGGCTTCGACGACTGAATCGGCCGAGCCGCTCGACGACGCCTCGGACAGCGCGCGCGAGACCGCGATCGCGGTCACTGCCGCGAGCGACGCCGCCGCCGTCGACGAGCGGCTCGCGCCCGAACCCGAGCCCGAGCCCTCTTCCCTCGCGGCAGCCGCAACGGTTTCGACCGGCGAGCTTACCGGCGCCAGCCCCAAGGAGG
>Ga0134124_10000994_pt1 | contig 22778 bp, 15 predicted proteins | sample KB304_FD_96880 | JGI IMG/M metagenome (GOLD analysis project Ga0134124, IMG submission 96880) | Terrestrial soil microbial communities without Nitrogen fertilizer from Kellogg Biological Station, Michigan, USA - KB3-0-4 | ecosystem: Environmental > Terrestrial > Soil > Unclassified ... | reverse complement strand
TCATCGGCAACAAAGAGTTCTTTGCGCGAGCGGCCGAGCTGGTAGTTCAAATGATCGGGCGAAGCTCGGAGGAAGGCGCGGTCTATCGTATCGACCTCAGATTGCGGCCGTATGGACGCGACGGCGATCTGGTTTGGGACATCGAACGCGCGGCGGACTACTATCGTAATCGTGCTCACAACTGGGAACGTCAGGCGCTGATTCGCGCGCGCGCGTCCGCCGGAAGCGAAGCCGTTGTCGCGGGCTTCCTGGAAAAAGTCCGCGATGCAATCTTCTCGAAGGACGCGCTTCCGGAAACGCTCGAGGGTGTGCGCCGCGCAAAGGAAAAGATCGATCGAAAAGAGGCTGCGCGGGGGCGCGGGTTCAACGTCAAGCTGGGACGGGGCGGCATTCGCGAGATCGAATTCATCGCCCAGGCGCTTCAGCTCAAGCACGGCGGGCGCGAACCCTGGGTACGTTCAGCTCAAACATTGATCGTGCTCGCCAGGCTCGCGGAGAAGAATTACCTTTCCGAGATAGAGCGCGCCAGATTGGCGGCTGCGTACACCTTCCTGCGAACCGTCGAGCACCGTTTGCAGATGGAACACGGCGCGCAAATTCATACGCTGCCGGCCTCGCAGGAAAGGCTGGCGATACTCGCGAGACGTTGTGGCTACGCACAAGCCGGTGATTCCGTTGCTCCCTTTAGTGGTGATCTTCAGAAACACACCTCAGAAGTACGAGCGGTGTACAACCGGGTCTTTGTCGACGCACCGCCAACCGAAATTCGCAGCGAACCGCCGCCAAGAGTCGCTCCTCCAAACGAGAACGCGCGCCTGATCCGGGAAGCCGCCACCCGGCTGAGCAAGGTGATCGCGGCCCCTGCCGTCGCCGCACACGATGTCGAGCGGACTCTCTTGTCTGCCCTTCCAAACGCGATAAACGCTTCGCGGTCGCTTCGAAATCTGGCTGCGTGGGCCACCTCGTATGCGACGTTTGCGGTCGATCAAACCGCCTCGGCAGAGTTGAAACCCGGCGACGAATGGTCAACCCTGATTGAGCGATTAACGCTCGTGCTCAGCAGTCCGTACCTTGCGCACCTGCTGATAGCGCGGCCGACGCTTGCGCGCGCCCTCTCAGGCGATACGCAAGGTCAGGGCGCAGCCGGCTTCATGAAAGAGCTGCGCGGCGCGGTGACCGCGGAGAGTGATCCGTCTCACAAGGCGGACGCTTTACGCCGGGCGTGGCATCGCATTCTGATTGAGCTTGGCTATGCGGATATGTCAGTAGTCCGTAGTCCGTGGTCCGTAGTTAGCAGCTCGAAGGCGTTGACCGAGCACGATCTCCAGACTACGGACCACGGACTACGAACTACGGACTATCTCCGAGCCAGCAACCTCTCGCAGACCGCACTCGCCGAAGCGGTTTTGAAGACAGGCCTGGAGATCGCGCTCGAATCAATGAGTTCTCAACGGTCCGATGGCGATTCAACGCCGAGCACGGAATTGCCGTTCGCGATCCTCGGGCTCGGGAGACTGGGACACGCGGGCATGGACTATGGTTCTGACCTTGATCTTCTAGTCGTGTTTGACGACGAAAGCGCGTGGCCTCCGGCTTCGCTGGAGACGACGGCAGAGGTGAGCGCCCCGCAGGAGTTTTATGCGAAGCTAACGTCGAAGCTTGTGTATGTGCTGTCGTCGCTCACTCGGGAAGGACTCCTCTATCGAACCGATCTTCGGCTGCGGCCCGAGGGTAAAAGCGGGCCTGTCGTGGTGGGTCTCAAAGGCCTGGTTACCTATCTCACCGAGCGAGCTTCTGCGTGGGAACACTCGGCCTATCTGAAGGCCCGCGAAGTCGCGGGCAACCTGGAGTTTGGCGCGCGAGCGCGAACCTTGATTAGCGACGCTTGCTTTGACGCCGCCCGGCGCAATCAGGCGCTTCAACAGGAGCTTCGCGACATGCGCGCTCGTCAGTTGAAGGAGAAAGTGCGAAACACCCGGGCGAACATCAAGTGGGGCCGCGGTGGGATGAACGACGTCTATTTCGTGACCCGATACTTACAGCTTCGCGATCGAATCTATTTTCCGACCGAACAAGGCACATCAGCGCTGGTTACGCACCTGGGTCGGGTGGGCGCACTTGACCCTCAATCAATGAAGGAGTTGTTTGAAGGATACAACTTTCTCAGGAGCCTCGATCATTGGATGAGAATTCTTCTAGATAGGCCGAGTTCAACGCTGCCTGCTTCGTCGATCGCGATTCGAGATATCAGTCGAGCGCTGGAGATGCCGGAGGCTGCGGTTCTCGAAGAATCAATGGCACACCACACGAGCGCGATTCGCAAGGTATATGATCGTGTTTTTGAATAAGCTCGAATGTCAACGAAGTTAAACCAGAACGCGCCTCGAGGCTTCCGCCGATATTGCCGCGCCGAATACTGCGTGAGCTTCTAGCACAAGATTCTTCCAACCAGCTCTCGTCTCGCGCATGGAGTCAGCAAAATGCTGGGACAAATAGACAGCGACCTGCCTCGAAAAGGAAGGCCGGGTGATTTGAGCGAGCTGTTTCCTTTTGGGGCTAGTTTTTCTTGCTGACGCAGTACCATCCCTGGAGGGCGCTGATCATAGCGATTACAAAGATTGGAATTCCCGCAATGTACAAAATCGACAAAACATCCCGGCGGAACATTATCTCATCAGCATTCCAGACGCGATTGGGATCCTGCTCGGCGCGTTCAATCAGTTTGCAGTCTGGCGTCGCTGATAGTATTGAACGCGCCTCATCCTCGGAAATGTTGCGGCCAGAGAGAATCTCTTCGTTGGCCTGGGCGCCCTTAATTACGCTGGGCGTAAAGGTCCTTCCGACCGGAAACTGCCGGTTCAGGAGATCTGAGTGGCAAGTCCAACGGGCATACAGTTGGGACTGCGCTATCCAGATTGTAATCGCACAAAGGAACATCGGAATACTAAACCAGAACCATTTCCACGCATGATTCTTCCGAGAAAAAATGCGTGCGGGAACGGACATAATCAACCAGACAATCGGAATGAGGAATACTCTTGTTAGGTTCAAGAGCAGATTAGAGTCCCCGAGGGCAATTCCGTCCGACGGTGGTACGCTGAAACTCAGCACCGCCCCTGCCAGGGCCGTTACGCCCTGAGCCGGATGATTCCAGTTATTCTTCAACCAATCAGGAGGTTTCATTGCCTTTTCTTGATCAGGATATTCGGTGGTTCGAGCTTACCTTTACTAACGATATGCCTTTCACCAAGACTGCGCTCTCCTTCTTTCTCGGCAAAGAAAATCCATTCACCGGGCATCAATTCACCTGCTACAGGAGTGCTGGGATTTCCCACTCTTTTCACTTCATTAGCCAGAGAGACAGCGTAAACAACCCAGTTTGGCAGTTTCGTATTGTTAGCGTCGATTGTATCAACCGTAAACTGAGTTGGCTGGTCCGCCCTTTGACCGGTTGTCCGGCAGTGCTCCTTCATAATCCTCAAGTCGGTTGCGAGGAGGTTTAACATTAGGGAGTCGCTGGTGAGTTGATAGTCCGCGAGCAATTGAAACAGACCAACGAAACTTGGTCGAGAAGCGGGATTAAGCCTCTCAAGGGAGGCGCCATCCAGATTCTGGTTGATCCAACTGGCATTATCAGCAGCCTCAAGCAAAGTGGGCCGGTCGGCTAAAAGCGTGCTGGATTCAGCCATTTCTTTGAGTGTCTTCGAAAAGTCTGAAAGCGTCCCACGAGGCGGAGGGTTATAGCGGCCCTTGGCATCGTTGATAGCCTGGAGGAGGTTGATCAGATTCTTCGTTGAGCCCGAATCTCCCCATTTATCATAGAACTTGGAAAATGAGGTGAGCGTCCTTCTTTCCATCGCGCCAAATCTTCGTTCCGGATCCTTTTTCGCAAGCATTGCCTTAAAGCGGGCCCGCTCCGCATGGGCGTCGACCGGATTCTGCAACTCCATACGAGCCTGGGCTTGAACTTCGTAAAGCCCGATTATCGCGTTCCGACGTGCTTCAGTTGACAGTTCAACTTGCCCATCGGCTATGGCCGCGACCGTAAACAAGCTGAGCAAACCAGTAATTGAGAGTAGTGACTGTCTCATACTTTCACCTCCGTCCTTAGCCATCAGAGATTCTGGAGACGCGATTATCGAGTCTCCTCGTTGAGAGCCGTTAGTTTATCGAAAGCCACAGTACATGGCCGTTGTCTCAACGTGAAAGAGAGCCGAGGTGCCCCTGCTATCAAAGACACGGGAATCCTATCGCCAATGGCACAGGTAATCAAGATGACATCAGTCCATTCTCATAGAAGAGATCGTCGAATACATTCGAATTGTTTCTTGCCATTCCCGATGAGACAAACGACGACGTTCTTGGCGTGACCTTCGGTCTCACGGCTGCAGTGGTGAATGATGCTCATAGCTCCTTCTTGCCACTGGCGTGAGACCCCGAAGTCAAAAGAGTCTGCTCTGCGTGGGCTCGAGGGCGCGAATGAATTCGCGACTACATGGTGTGAGTCTCATCTTGCCGCATCGATCAGGAGGCGCTGAGCTGCGGTGTATACGTCGTCTACTTCGACTCGGGTCATACAGCGATGATCGATTGGGCACTCGCGCAACATACACGGCGAGCATTCGACATCATGGCGCACGACGATGGCTGAGTCTGAAAGCGGGCGAGTTGCAAAGTGCTCGGTAGGTCCGAACACAACGACCGTCGGCACACCTAATGCCGCCGCAACGTGAGCGGTGCCGGTGTCGTTTGATAACACCAATGAAGCGCACGCGAGAACCGCTTTCAGCTCTGCGATGGATGTTCGGCCCGCAAGAACGATGGCGCCCGTCTTCATCCGTGCCGCGACTTCGTTTGCGACCTCGACATCGCCCGTGGTTCCTACAATCACAGTTTGAAAACCGTCGCTCTCGGCGAGTCGATCCGCGGTGGCGGCAAACCGCTCGGCGAGCCAACGCTTAGCGAGGCTGTTAGTCGCGCCCGGACTGAGAGCGAGCAGGGGAGACGGGGCGACAGACGGGGCCACAGGGCGATGCGGCGACGCGGCGACAACCTGACCAGCCCCGTCACCCGGTCGACCAGCCGCCGGGACATTCTCGATGCTGAATTCTTCGAGCATCCTGCGTCCAAGCCGGCGTTGATCATCGCTGGCGTGAAGCCGGGGCTGGGCCCGCGCGAAGTCGACGCGCGTCTCGCCGGTTGCTTCTACCTCGAGCGCCGCGGCGATGTTCAGGTAATAACGAACCTGATGTGCAGTTTTGTAATTGGGTTCAAACGGAACGGCGAGGTCGAGCAGCGGGCCTCGCCGGTCAGTACCGTAGCCGGCGATCTTCTTCGCACCCGCGACGCGCGCCAGCAACGCGGCGCCGAACGAGTTTTGAAACAAAACGGCGAGATCGAATTTCTCTCGGCCCAACCGGCGCGCTTCGGCGACGAAGTTGCGGGCGCTTTGATAGACGCCCCGCGCGTCGTGAACTGGAATCAGGTTATCGGACAGTCCCTCGCCCTCAAATAAGCCGGCTACCCAGGGCCGCGCTACCAGAGTAATTTCCGCATTCGCGAAAATGCGGCGCAGCTCCCTCAAGGCGGGCAAGGCCATCACGGCGTCGCCGACCCAGTTCGGAGCGCGAACCATGATAGTCCGTGGTCCGTAGTCCGTAGTCCGTAGTCCGTAGTCAGTAGTCCGTGGTCCGTAGTCAGTAGTCAGTAGTCCGTTGTCAGTAGTCAGTAGTCCGTTGTCCGTAGTTCGTGGTCCCCCATTCTTTGTTGTACGATTGCTCATTGTAGGTTGAGATGCTACTGACTACTGACTACGGACGGACTACGGACTACGGACTACGGACTACGGACTACGGACTACGGACTACGGACTACGGACTACGGACTACGGACTACGGACTACTGACTACTGACTACCGACTACCGAGTAATCACTGACGACGGACTTGTCGCCGAGCACCGAGCCGTTTCCGATTTCAACGGCCCGCCCGATGTGACAACCCTTACCAATTACCGCGCCCCTGACAATCGAGTCTGCGCCGATGCGAGTGCCGCCGCGCACGACTGAATTCTCGATTCGCGCGCGCTCTTCGATGTAGCAATTCCGGCTCACCACTGAGTTGACTATCTGAACGCCCGGCTTCAAGGTGCAGCTCGGATCGACCGCCGAAGGAGGTTCGATCTCGGCCGTCGCGTCGAACTTCTCGCCGTGTTCGCTCGCCAGAGGCGCGAGCAAATTCACACGGCCTGCGATTACGTCGAGATTCGCCGCCAGATAACTCGACGACGTTCCAATGTCTTTCCAGTAGCCCTGCCAGGTGTATGCGAAGAACGGCTCTTCTCGCTCGAGCAACCGAGGGAAGACACCGTACTCGAACATGAATGGTTCGCCTTCGGGAATGTAGTCCAGCACCCGCGGTTCCAGGATGTAGATGCCCGCATTGATCGTATCGCACGTTACTTCTTCCGGTTTTGGTTTCTCCAGGAATCGGCGCACTCGACCGTCTTTCTGATCCGTTTCTACCAGGCCATAGGCGGTGGGGTTCGGCACGGGCGTCAGCACGATAGTAGCCGCAGCCTTACGTTGGCGATGAAAACGAATGACCTCATTCATATCTATGTCGGTCAGAACGTCGCCGTTGAATACCACCGTTGTTTCGGTTATGAGGCCGGCGGCGTTTTTGTAAGCCCCGGCCGTGCCGAGAGGCGATGCTTCAACAGCATAGCTTATCCGAACGCCGTAGTCGGTTCCGTCGCCCATCTTGTCTTCGATCTTCTGCGGTTGATACGAAAGCGACAGAATTACATTTCGAACGCCGGCTCGCTTAAGCAGCTCGAGCTGGTAAAGCAGAAAAGGCTGATTGGCAATGGGAACGATGGGTTTGGGCGTGTGCATCGTTAGCGGGCGAAGCCGAGTGCCCTTGCCGCCCGCCAGTATTAATCCCTGCATTTGTAGCCGCTGCTCCTAACTAGAATTTGGTCAGTTTGGCGAATCCAATTAATAGTGTCAGGCGTCTGCTGAGTGTTGGGAGTCTAGCACCGCGCCGTTTGATCTGACAAACTTTGGTAGTGTTCCGATTCCGCGTTGAATAACCTCCGCGTGCTTTGCGGTCCTTTGCGTCTTTGCGTTGAGTATTCGGTCTTACTACTTCAATACTCAACGCAAAGTCGCAAAGGACCGCAAAGCACGCGAAGGTTGTGATAAAATCACATCACTGCTGGAAACAAGCACACCCTTGTGAAAGGAATCATATGACAGACGTATTCATACTTTCCGGCGCAAGGACGCCGGTGGGAAAGCTCCTTGGGGCGCTCAAGGATTTCAGCGCGGTTGATCTGGGAGTGGTCGCCGCTCGCGCCGCAATCGAACGGGCCGGCATCGATGCCGCCGCCGTCGATGAAGTCATAATGGGCAACGTCGTTCAGGCGGGCAACGGGCAAAATCCGGCCAGGCAAGTGGCGTTGCGAGCAGGTGCTCCTGACAGTGTGGCCGCGCTTACAATCAACAAAGTTTGCGGCTCCGGTTTGAAAGCGGTGATGCTCGCCGCCAACGGCATAAAAGTCGGCGAGATTGACATCGCCGTAGCCGGCGGAATGGAGTCGATGACCAACGCGCCTTACCTGCTGAAGGGAGCGCGGCAAGGCTACAGGCTCGGCAACGGTGAGTTGATCGACTCGATGATCCAGGACGGCTTGTGGTGCGCGTTCGACAACTGGCATATGGGCTGCACCGGAGAGGTGGTCGCGGACCGGTATCACATCGGCCGAGAGGAACAGGATGAATACGCGGTCAACTCTCATCGCAAGGCTCTGGCCGCGATTAAAGAAGGTCGCTTCGATCGCGAGGTCGTCCCGATCCAGATCCCGCAAAAGAAAGGCGCGGCGATGATCGTCGAAACGGACGAGGGGCCTCGCGAGGACACATCGATTGAATCTCTGGCGAGACTAAAGCCGGCTTTCAAGAAGGACGGAACGGTTACGGCGGGAAACGCGCCCGGGGTGAACGACGGCGCCGCGGCGCTTGTGGTTGCCTCTGCCGAAACGGCGCGTAAACTTGGACGCAAACCTATGGCTCGCATTGTCGCCCAGGCTACAAGTGGGGTCGAACCAAAACTCGTAATGATGGCTCCAGTGACTGCGATTCAAAAGACCCTGGAACGAGCCGGCTGGGACCTTGCTGACGTCGACCTTATAGAACTGAACGAAGCGTTCTCGGTCCAGGCCGTCGCTGTTTCGCGTGAACTGGGAATCGATCCCGCGAAGCTCAATGTCAACGGCGGCGCGGTAGCACTCGGGCATCCGATTGGCGCGAGCGGCGCGCGAATACTTGTGACGCTGCTTCATGAGATGGAACGGCGCGACGTTAAGCGCGGGCTGGCGGCGTTATGTCTCGGAGGCGGCAACGCGGTGGCGATGGCCGTCGAGCGGTAAAATATCCGTGTTCAATCCGTCAGACCTGTAAGGGCGGTCCTCCGTGGCCGCCCTTACAGGTCTGACGGATTAAACGCGGATAAAGGCGCCCCTCTAAAAACAATGCACGCAACCCGTCAAAGGCGCTTCTTGACCGGAGTGCTCGTTACATTTTCCATACTGATGAGCGCCGCGATAACCGCGCCTTTCTTCTATTCGAACCGCACTCAACCCCCACAGCTCGAAATCAGGCAAACCAAGGACATGGGAATCCATCTGGCGGTGATGGAGCAGTTCGACAAGGTGCTCCGGTCGGGCGCTTTGTATCCTCGATGGCTGCCGGAAACTAATTATGGATATGGGAATGCCTGGCCGAACTTCTACCAGCCGGGTTTCTATTATTTGACATCTCTGGTCTACGCCGTAACGGATAACTGGGTCGACACGCTGTTTGTCATAACGGCTCTCGGTCTGTTCGCGTCGGGATTGGCCTTCTACGTTCTGGCGCGTCTCTTCTTCGGCAAGCCCGCAAGCGCGATCGCGGCGGCGGTGTACATGTTGCTGCCGTATCACCTTCTCGATGTTTTTGTTCGCGGCGCGATCCCCGAGTACCTGAGCTTCGTGTTATTGCCGCTGATTCTGTGCTTCTTCTACAGACTCGGCAATGAAGGCCGCGCGCGTTATTACGCAGGACTCGGCGTGTGCTACGGCGCGTGTCTGATGATCCATATTCCAATCGCTTATTTGCTTTCATTTATTATCGTCATCTACGCGCTGGTGTGGTCAGCCGCGCAACGAGATTGGAGAATCGCTCTTAGGATCGGTTTAGGAATGACGGTTGGCGTCTTGCTGAGCGCGATCTACTGGGTTCCTGCCGTTAGCGAAATCAAGTATGCAGTCGAGACCGTAACAACACTGTTCCAATACGATCAGAACTACATCAGTCTGCTATACGCAGATTCATACGGGGAAGTGTTGGGAGAAACATTTGCGATCCAGGCATCGGCGCTCCTCATTGTGATTGCCGCTGTGCTTTGGTTGAAGCTCAGTGAATCGCGTCGTCTCAAGTCGTCCCTGCCGCCGCTGAGAGCGGGAACGGCGAGCGCGTTCTTTCATGAGAGTGTCTGGATCGGCATGGGCGTGTTTTCCTTATTCATGAATCTGCCGGTTTCTTATTATGTTGCCCGATTGATTCCGAGAATAAATGTAGTTGCGTTCCCATACCGATGGCTGGTCTTCGTATGTCTTTTTACGGCGCTCGTGACCGCAGCACTGATCGATCGATTGCACGGCCGCATTCGCGAGGCGGGAAAACCAGGTTTGGCAAGACTCGGCACGCCCGATCGAATGGCGCTGGCCTCAGCCGTCGCGATTCTGGCTTTGAAGGTTTGGTTTTCAGCTTACGGTGTTGTCATCGCGTCGCTTTCAAGTCCGATGATCACGCGTGAAATGAACTTCCTTTGTGATACGTATTGCCCGGCTGGCGCTCCGGCCGCGGGGAAGTTGCCTCTGACCGAGCGGATAGTACTCGAGTCCAGTAGTGGACGCAGCGATATACTCGAATGGTCGCCCCTGTTTCGAAAAGCCGTCATCACCACCGATGAGCCGACCACCGCAAGATTCAAGACCTTCAAGTTCCCGGGCTGGACTGCTCGCGTTGATGGGGCGGATGTTGAAATACTCAGCGACCCAATCGAAGCGCAGGTGATCAACGTGCCGCAGGGTGAGCATACGGTCGAGATCACCTACGGCAGCACACCTGCGCGTAATCTTGGCGCGGCGATTTCAGTTTCAGGCTTGTTTCTTGTATTCATATTAATGCTGAGCGACGGTCTGCGGCTTTGGAAGCGGCGACAAAGTCCGTAAGCGAATGGACGGCCTTTGCGTGCTTTGCGGTCCTTTGCGTCTTTGCGTTGAGTATTCCCTGCAACATTGGGAATACTCAACGCAAAGACGCAAAGGACCGCAAAGCACGCAAAGAAGTCGGATTCGACGGAGACAAGAACGACTGAACAGGAGAAACGAAATGCACGCACGAAGACTCACAGGCGTAGTTCAAATCCTTTTGATGGTCCTATTGGTTGCGCTGCCCGGCGCATCCGGCAAAACCTCAAAGGGTGTTCCACCGCCGCCAGTGTCGTCCGGACCCTTCCCGGTGGGCGTGATGACTACCGTGTTCGTCGACAAGAGCCGTACCGACAGCTTCACCAAACAGCCGCGCACGCTTGTGACTGAGATATGGTATCCGGCTACCGACGATGCTCGGCGCATGCCTGCGAACAGGTACTCGGATTTTATTCCGGGCGGCGTTACTCCTGAGATCGATCAACTGATCAAGAAGACCTACAAGATGAGCGCGGCGGAAATCGACAAGATCTACTGGAATGAATCGCACCGCAACGCGCCGGTGCGCAAAGGGCGATTCCCGCTGGTGGTCTTCTCACACGGCAACGGAGGCTCGAGAAATCAAAACACTTTCTGGTGCGACTATCTTGCGAGCCACGGTTATGTGATCGTTTCAGCGGATCACACGGGCAACGCGAGTTTGACGATCATTGACGGCAAACCGATTTCGTTTCAAGGCGGCGAGCGTGCCAACTCCGCTAAGGATCGGCCGCTCGATGTGAGCTTCCTGCTCGACCAGATGATCAAGTGGGACAGGGGCGCGGACAAGCGATTCGCGGGCCGGATCGACACCGATCACGCGGCGATCACCGGCATGTCCTTCGGGTCTTACACGGCGCATTGGGCGTCGGATCACGATTCGCGATTCAAGGCAGTGATAGCCATGTCGGGCGCTCCGCCTTCTCACACGAATCTGACGGTGCCTTCGCTGCGGATGCTTGGGACTGAGGATCGAACGATCGGCGTTGCGGGCAACAAAGCGATACGCGAGAACCATGCGATGCATACCGGCCCGTCGTATTTGCTCGAGTTGAAGAACGGCGGACACTATTCGTTCACCGACATGTTCAAGATCAACAAGACGTTTGGCGACGGCGTAGGGGCAGGGAAGAGACGAGAAACAAGCGAGCCGTTTGAGTTCACCTCGATGGAGACGACTTACAAGATCGTTGACTCCTACAGCGTGGCGTTTCTGGGTTACTACTTGAAGGGTGAGCCTTCTTATCTGAGTTTCTTGAATGAAAACCACTGGCCGGAAGTGATGAAGTGGGAAGTGACGGGCACGGGCCCCCGAGAAGTTCACGAAAGATGATTGCCCCATTGTCCGACAAACTTCAGTTTGTCGTTTTGGTCTGCACCTTTCTAACCGGCATTAGTGCAGACAAAGTGGCCGAATAACAGGTTGGGAAGAGGGACTTGTCCCCGCTCCGTTGTACTAAAGTAGTGAACAACATTGGCGGGGACAAGTCCCTCTTCCCAACCTGTTAATCCTTTGATGTCACCGGGCGGATCAATGTGTTGGTTCGTCAGTGTCATATTCATAGTTGATTGCCTCAACCCCTGAGTTGTGATAATTACCTCGCGGCTTCATCAGGTGTGAGATGTCCGACATAAAAGTAATGATCAGCAGCACAGCTCGCGACTTGCCTGAACATCGCAAGGAAGTGATGGATGCCTGTCAGCGGCAGGGAATGGTCCCCGCGATGATGGAGCATTTGCCCGCCGCCGACGCCGATGCGATTGAAGAATCACTAAGACTGGTTGATGAAGCGAATATCTATCTGGGAGTGTTTGCTCATCGGTATGGCTACGTGCCCAAGGGCTACGATATTTCGATAACCGAAATGGAATACGACCGAGCCGTCGAACGAGGCATCCCGCGCCTGATATTCGTGATGCACGATGACCATCCGGTCAAAGCGTCAGATGTTGAAACAGGCGAAGGTGCGATCAAGTTGAAGAACTTCAAAGAGCGAGTGACGACTGACCGGGTTGTGAACTTCTTCAAATCGCCGGCGGAGTTGCGCGCCAATGTCATCGACAGCCTCTCGCACTATCGCGAACGCAAAGTGACTGAGTTTCACTACGTCAGCGATATTCCCAAGCCGCCTGAGATCTACATCGCGCATCCTTATACGCTCTTGCAGACGCGCGATCTGATCGGAAGGCAAGAAGAATTGAACCTACTGACCGATTGGGTAGCCAAGCCGGGCTCGCAGGTTTATCAAGCGCGCATCTTCAACGTCGTTGCGATCGGCGGCATGGGCAAGAGTGCGCTTACGTGGAAGTGGTTCAACGACATCGCTCCGAATGAAATGAAACCGTTGGCCGGGCGCATGTGGTGGAGCTTCTACGAAAGCGACGCCACATTTGAAAACTTCGTCATCCGCGGGCTGGCTTACGTGAGCGGCCGCGCCAGAGAAGACATCGAGAAGAACACAAAGCCAGGCGAGCGCGAAGACTTGTTGCTGACGGCGCTTGACCGCGAACCGTTCTTGTTAGTGCTGGATGGGCTCGAGCGAATCTTGATTGCTTATGCGCGAATGGACGCGAACCGGCTTGCCGATGACGATCTCGATCAGCAGACCGCTAATGTTGTAGCAGGGGTAATGGGGCTACCCGAAAGCGCGGCGCAGTCTTTCATTGGGCAGCACCGTTTGCGCAAGACTGCCGACCCGCGCGCGGGCAACTTCCTGCGCAAGCTGGCGCGCGTTCGAGCCTCGCGGGTATTGGTCAGCACTCGGCTTTACCCTGCGGACTTGCAGATCGTGACGGGCATGCCTTTGCCGGGAAGCTTCGCATACTTCATTGAAGGACTCGGCGACGATGACGCGCTGAATCTGTGGCGCTCATTCGGAGTCAGCGGCTCGCGAGAAGAGTTGCTGCGTTTGTTTCATAGCGTTGGCAGTCATCCGCTGCTGATTCAGGCATTGGCCGGCGAGATCGCTCAGTATCATCGCGCGCCCGGCGACTTCAACGTTTGGCAAAGCAATCATCCTGATTTCAATCCATTCAACTTGTCACTAGTGCCGGCCAGATCGCATATCCTGGAATTCGCCTTGCGCGGGTTGAAACAGTCTACGCTGAAGTTGCTGCACACCGTTGCGGCTTTTCGCATGCCTGCGACGTATGACACGCTGGCCGCATTGCTGATAGGGGAAGACAAGGTTTTCTCGAATGAAAATGAGTTAGACGTTACGCTGATGGAATTGGAAGATCGGGGTCTGTTGGGATGGGACAAGCGTGGCAATCGTTACGACCTGCACCCGATTGTGCGCGGCGTTGTATGGGCCGGATTGACCGAGGATATGCGGCGCGGTGTTTACGCAGCCTTGCACGCGCACTTTGAGGCAATGCCCAAGATTGAGGAGTCTGAAGTGGAGAGCCTTGAAGATCTGACGCCCGCAATCGAGCTATACAACACGCTGATCGGCCTGGGCCGCTACAATGGTGCCTTTGTTGTATTTCGAGATCGTATAAGCGATGCGATCCTTTATCGTCTAAGCGCCAGCCGCCAACGGGTTGAACTCTTGGAGATGCTTTTTCCCGATAAGTTGGATCAACTGCCGCACTTGAGCAATCCATCACACCAAAGCTATACGCTCAGTGGGCTGGCAGTGGGATACCATTTGAGTGGGAGGCCGGGAGTTGCTGTGCCGCTATTCCGCCGAAGTATTGTCATAATTGACAAAGGGGTTGCTGGGACAGAGGGCAGCCAGGAGAGTATGCGCAACGACTTGATGAATCTATCGATGGCGTATCGCTTGTCTGGTTCGTTGAACGAATCTCAGCATGTGGCAATCCAGTCCTTAGCTATCGAGCGCAAAGGGTTTGATCTTGGGGGGGACGCAATGGCTCTACGCGAGGTTGGACTGACGCTAGCTGCGCTAGGGCTAATCGGCCAAGCAAACACGACTCTTCAAAGGGCATTGCACATACTCTCGGCACAGAAGCAAAGACAACTGGAAGGATTCGTCAATGCCGTTATGGCCCAATTGAGCGTTTGGCAAGCAGACCATCGCGCCGCTTCTCAGTTGGCAAACCGTGCCTGGGACCTGGCTGGTGTTAAGCGATACGAATGGGATTTCATTCGGGCGGCGCGTCTCCAAGGAGCGGCGTCTCTGGGATTGAATGATCTGGCAACCGCGGACGAGCGCCTGCATCACGCGCTTACTCGTGCGCGGGCAGTCAATCTTGTTGAAGAAGAACTCCCCGCGCTTGTCGCGCTCGCGGAGTTGCGGCGAAGGCAGGGAGACTTACCTGCAGCCCGAGAATTGCTCGACGATGTCTGGGAAGCTGCTGAGCGTGGGCCGTATCCGCTTTATCACGCCGATGCGCTGAACGTGCTGGCCCAAATTGAGCGCGACGCAGGCAATACCGCCGCGGCGATTGAAGCGGCCACCCAAGCGTATCGTAAAGCATGGTGCGACGGGCCGCCTTTCGCTTATCACTGGGGATTGGAGGCCGCCCGCGCTCACCTCAAGGCATTGGCTGCGCCTGAGCCGTCAGACCTCCCGCCTTACGATGAGTCTAAGCACGAGCCGATGCCTGACGTCGAAATCGATCCGCTTGATTTGCCCGTAGAATCAAACTCAATAGAAGAATAGCCGGCTCTCGTCTCAAGGAAGCAGAATTTGGAGTGCGCCGCCAAAGCTGAGCCATGCGGCCCGAAGTTTCAGAGGCGGCGCTTTGGCTTAACGTGCGTCGAAGAAGAAACGCGATTCCATGTTGCGATTCTGCCCAAAACCAACAGAATCCAAAGCGCCGCCTCGAAGACTTAGGGTCTCACGTCTAAGCGTCGGCGGCGCACTCCATATTGAAGATGATGCTCTTGCAGGTGACGCCGCCTTCGGCTTTTTGAAACTCTGAAACGTCTATCGCTTTTACGATGAAGCCTCGAGCTTCGAGCAGAGCGATCGTTTGCGGGAACGCAAGCGGAACAATCACGACATCTTCAATCATTAGAGCATTCGAGGCGTTGGGTTCCGATGCAGGAACGTCGATCAACTCAAATTCCGCGAGCCGCGTTACGTCTATCATCTCGCGGTTCACGAGAATCGAATCCCTGCCGATATAAGAACACCCGCTCTTGAGATGAAGACATAGGCGGACATCCACTGCGATCACTTCGTAATCGAACGGCGAGAGAAAGGCGCGTAGTTGGGCAATGCCTTCGGCGTTGGTGCGACTCGACGCGCCGACAAAGAGTCTTCGTCCGATGCGCATAACGTCTCCGCCATCGAGAGTGGCTGGTGGCTGCATGAAATGTAACTGACGGTAGGCAGAAAGTGTTCCGGCGAGACTCTTGGTTTCGGGTCGCCTGCTAGCGGCTCCCATGATTGGAATCACTGCTACTTCGTCGACGACGATGGCTGCGTCTTCTACGAACACTGCGTCGGGTAAGTCGGGCTCGGGTGGAAGCGAAATAACTCGAAGGCCGAGTTGACGGAGGCATTCTTCGTAAGCTTCGTGTTGACGGATCGCTTTGGTTAGGTCTATTGGCGTCTTGGCGTGGAATGTCAGTTCGCAGTGGTTGATGCTGGGACTGACTTGACGGGTTATAGCAGTTAGCATGAGTAATGTAGAAAACGTTTAGCGCAAAGCTCGCAAAGGACCGCAAAGCACGCTAAGAACTGCAAAGCTCGCGGAGAGGCTACTTCTTACAAGCCGCCGAATCGGGAGTCTTTCCGTCGAGTAGCGCCGCCGCTACGCAGGCCCACCGAGGCGCGAGCTGCGAGCTTGCCGAGTTCGTCTCGTGATAATGATCGGGAGAGCCCGCCTTCTTACAGGGATCCTGAGCCTGACGAAGCCCCCGCGCCGGGTCGGGCGACGGCGCCAGGAAATCATAACCCGGCACGATGTAGCCGAACTCGTCCGGGCACAGCCCAAATACAAACTTGTACTTCTTCGTCATTCGATCGCGTACCCCGGGTTCGGCCGGTCGTTTCGTGTCCGCGTCGGCGCAGTCGCGGCGCCGATTCTTCTCGACACCATAAAAGACCTCCGGAAATAATTCTCCGGGCGTAGTGATGATCTGAGCGTCTCCAATCGTGATGGCGTAGACCGTCGATTCAAGCTCGAGCTGTTCGCCTTCGCGAGGCGCCGGCATCGTATCGAGCACACCCTTGCTGGCCAGGAACGCGTAGCCCGCGTTGTCCATCGGCGCCCGCAACGTGGCTTTCTTCAGGTCCATTCCAAGCGCGCCGCTCCATTCCGCGCCGTCGATAGCTGTGAATGCCGCTTTGGCCACGTCGCGGCCAATTGCTTCAGTACGCTCAAAGGTGTAGTCGGGCCGCTTATTGTTGGGCTTCATTGGATATTCTTTGCCGTCGAAGTTGACGCGATCAGTCGGCTTGATGTTCGAGTCGCCGATGATCTCGACCGCGCCGATGTCGCCGCTGATGTAAATAGCCGTCCCGCCGTACTTCTTCTCGACCGCTTCTCGAACGGCGTTTGGAAAGTCCGAAGTGATTATTGTGTTTCCGCTCTCCATCGATTCAGGGTGAGTGTTCCAGTTGATGAGGGTGGCGATCACTCGATCGAGCCGTGTGCCCGAACCATCCCAGAACTGCATGACGCGCATCTCTGGATCGAAGAAATCCGGAGGCCGCCCGTGTGTTCGGGTCTGCATTCCGGCGATCGACGGAGACGCCTGAGGGTCGGTGCGCCCAAGCTTCATCACCGCCCGCACGGTTGAAGCCGCGGCGTTGTTGATGGCTTTAGCGATCTGGCGATCGACGAATCGAAGGTATTTGGGATACTTACCGTCGCTGAGCGGATTCGGTCCCCACGCTCCGATGGTATCGGGGCCTTCGTGATTGTGGGTGCTTGCGATCAGGATTTCGCTGACACCGAGCTTCGGGTCTATGAGTTTTCTGATTTCACCAAGACCGTAGTAGTTTGCCTTCGAGTAATAGCCTATGACGTCGATTGCGACTATTGCGATCCTCGTCTCGTTGGATTCAAGTATAAGCGCTCTCGCCCAGAGGTCGTCGTGCTTGCCGGTCGCCGGGCGGTTGTTTCCGAAGCCCGCCAGATATATCCCGTCGTATTTGCCCTTCGAGCTTGCGTCAATAGCATCATTGCCGGGGTCGTCGGCAAATGGTTCGCCCGGGTCCCAGCGCCCGTTGTGATTTACATCGGTGAACTTCTCGCCCCACACGCCGGATTCGGTGATCGTTCCGTCCCAATCGGCGTTCGGTCCGAAGGGTGTGATTGGGACCGCGGCAACTCCGACTTTCAGTCCGCGCTTCGGGGTTCGCTGGGCAGGCTCGAGAGCGCCAACTTCTGTGAGCAGGAACACCAATGTAAGCGCCGAGATAACGGATTTCCTCATCCTTTCCTCCGTGCGGCTCCACGACTGATTGATCAGGTGATCCGATCATAGCCCTGGCGATGTGTGCGCTCAAGGACGGTCCACGTAGTAACGAGTTTATTCGTCGGGATTCTCAGCAACGAATAAATTCGTTACTACGTGGCGCTGTCCGTTGCAAGTCCCGCTCTTAATCACACCCCGCGGAACAATGGGCGGTGGGATGGGCCGAATCGTGGGTCGCACGAACGCCCGCCGGGGCGGTTGCCGTGCAAAATCAACTTGACAATCGGACGCGAAAAAATAATCATATGCGCGTCTACGGGCTTCCTAGCTGTAAATTAATAGTATCGGTCATAAACGTAAAACGAGTGCGTTGTAGAAGCGCTTCTATATGATTACGGTCGTACCCGGCCTTATGCGCGCAACCGACCTCGGGCAACTGGAATACGCCTTTCCCGTGCGTCCATACGCCGAGTCAGGTTGGAACTTTAGCTCGCTCCGCCTACTGAGCGGAGCTGGAATTGAACTTGAAACCACCCGCTCACAGGAATTGAAAGGAGACAAGCATGCACACAAAGTTTAAACTCTTGCTGCTGGCGATTGCACTAATTACGCTGGCGGCAAGGACCGCCCTCCCCGTTATGGCGCAAAATCCGACGGGCTCTATTCGCGGAATCGTGACTGATCAACACGGCGCCGTGATTCAGAACGCAACCGTCACCGTGACCAACAAAGCAACCGGAGATACCAGAAAAATCAACGCCGGCAGCGACGGCATCTACGCCGTTGAGAATCTTCTGCCTGGCTCATACGACGTGAAAGTCGAAGCCCAGGGCTTCGCCACGCAAAACATTACGTCACTCGTAGTGCAAACCGGCAGCACCAGCACGGGTGACGCGACGCTTCGCGCTGGAGCAGTAGGCGAGGTGGTCGACGTAGTGGCCGAAGCTCCGATCATCGACAAGCAAAACTTCAAGATTGACGGCGTAGTCACTCGCCAGAAGATAGACGCGCTGCCGCTCAATGGGCGGAACTTCTTGCAGCTTGCGTTGTTGGAACCTGGAGTTGGAGTTTCGGTTTCAGCGCCTGGAAACGCCAACAGTCTCTTTAACGTGTCGATCGGAGGCGCTGATTCAGCGCTGACGAGGATCACCGTCGATGGCGGCAGCGTGCTCGATCCGGTAACCGGCGGAGCAGCGCAAAACTTCTCGACTGAGTCGATCCAGGAATTCCAGATATCGACGTTTAACTTTGACCTTTCGACCGGCGTAACTTCGGTCGGCGCGGTCAACATCATCACGCGAACCGGGACCAATGCCTATCACGGAAACGGATTCATCTTCTTCCGAGACAAATCTTTCGCCGCGCTCCCGACCTTCTTCCGTCCAGCCGGCGTCTTCGATCCCGACTTCCGGCGATACCAGTCGGGGGGATCGTTCGGCGGCCCGATAAAGAAAGACCGGGCGTTCTTCTTCGCCAATTTCGAGAAGCTGAATCAGACTTCGGCGATCTCGACCTTTATCACTGGAGCGCCGGCGCTTGCGGCGTTCAACACCAGCTTCACTTCACCGTATACCGGATACTTGTTTAACGTCCGGGGCGACATCAAGATCAGCGACAAGAACAACATGTTTGCGCGCTTTAGCCGTGACAAAAATGATGCCTTCTCGCCCAACGGCAGCAGCTCGGGTCTGATGCCCTCGATTTGGAGAGCGAACAGAAATCGCGACAACAACATCCAGGCCGGGTTGACCACCGTGTTCACGCAGAATCTTGTGAACGATGTTCGGTTCAACTATCAACGAATAAACAACACAAGCGACATACCGTCTGACTCAGACTGCCCGCCCTCCAACCCGGCTTGCATTGGTCTGCGCGGACCGCAGATTTCGATAAACAACAGCAACTTCCTGATCGGTAATGAGACTAACGCTCCTCAGAACCGATTATTGGATCGCTACCAGACGCGCGACGATATGAACTGGCAGAAAGGCTCGCACCGAATTCGATACGGCGCCGAGTGGGAGCACAACTATGGCGTGGGAAGCTGGGACTTCTTCGATCCGGCGCTGATCGTGTTGCACGATCCGCGTGACGTCGAAGCGACCAATGTGGGGTTGATAGCAGCCACCGCCGCTGTTCCCGAACCTTTCAGAACGGCGATCCGAACCAACCTTTTCATACCGGTGCCGGCTTCTTTGGCAACGGGCTCGACCACGCGGCCTACATTGGCTGACATCCTGCAACTTCCGTTCATCGCGGGCGTCGCCGGAATCGGCGATAAGGTACAACCGCCTTCGTTCCACACCGACATCGCCCGTCAGGGCAACCGCTATCGCTTCTACGGACAGGATTCGTGGCTGGCGAAGCCGGGCTTCACTTTCTCGTTTGGAGCCTCGTATCAATACGAGACCAATCTTGGGAATCACGATCTGAATCACCCCGCGCTGCTTGCGGCGCTGATCGGGGATCTCGGAAAGTCGAAGAAGGACAAGAACAACATCGCTCCTTCGGCCGGATTCGCCTGGGACGTCAAGAATAATGGCAAGACGGTCGTTCGCGGCGGCGCCGGAATCTACTACGACACGATTCTGTTCGTCACCAGGCTGCTCGAGCGACCGCTGCTTGGACCGGCCGGGGACGGACGGTTGTCGATACCGACTGCGTTCTTCAAGAACACGATCGCTTTCCCGCGGCTAGCCCCGCTGCCCGGCGCGCTGGCGGCGTTCAACGCGTACAGCAACGCTATCAACCCGGCAGTTGGTCAGGGATTGGACATTCAACGTAACCTGATCGGGCTCTCTGCTATTCCGAGCACTCTGCCGAGCAAGCTTACCGCGCAGAATTTTCTCGACATGCTTGCCGTACAAGGACCTGCAACTCAGGCGCTGCTCAATGCGGGCGCTGCGGCGGGCTTCGACAGTCTGCAGTTCATAAAGGCGTCTCAACTTCCAGGCACTCTGCTGGATCCGAATCTCGAGGTTCCATACTCGGAGCAGTTCACGATCGGAGTCCAGCACCAGTTGCCGCATAACATGGCCATCTCGGTTGACTTCGTCGAACGTAATCGATTCCACAATACGCAGGGTCTGGCGGCGGCGATCGATTACAATCACTTCAACCGAAGCGCGGCGCGCGGTGGTCCGGTGCTTCCGAAGTGCACCGCGGCCCAGGCAGTCGATCCGAACGCAATCTGCGCAAACGGACCGATCTTCATCATCAACAGCGTTGATCGCAACCACTACAAAGCGCTTCTCGTAAAAGTGGACAAGCGCTTCTCGAATCGTTACCAGTTCACCGCTTCCTATGCGTTGTCGAACCTGACGGGTTTCTTCACCAAGGGCGGAACACCGGAAGATGCCGACAAGTGGTTCGGGAGCAGCGGACCCTTATCCTCGGATGCGAAGCATCGATTCACCTTCAGCGGAGTCGTGAGCCTGCCCGTAGGGATCCAGGCATCGCTGATAACTGTTCTTTCGAGCAGGGCCCCGTTCAACGCTCGCGTCGGCGGCACCGTCGATCTGAACGGAGACGGGCAAGGCGGCGATACTCTTCCGGATCTGAAGGTCAACGATCTTGGACGCGGCACCAGCAAGGCGGACTTGTTCAAGCTCGTCGGGCTTTACAACCAGAATGTAGTCAAGCCGACCTGCAACGCTACATTCACCACCTGCACGCTCAATCCGGTGGTGCTTCCTCCGACTTTCGAGTTCGGCGACATATTCCAGTCTGAAGACGTCAGAGTCTCGAAGGTCTTCAAGTTCAAGGAGCGCTACTCCATTGAAGCGATCGCCGAGGTCTTCAACATCTTCAACATCGCAAACCTGACCGGATATTCGTCGACGCTCGACTCCTCGAAGTTCGACACTGCCGGTAACGTCCTTCCGAAAGCCAGCTACGCCTTTGGACAACCGAGCCAGAGACTTGGGCTGGGCGGATTCGGTACTGGCGCGCCGCGAGCGCTTCAGCTCGCTGCTCGCTTCTCCTTCTAACCTGATACTCACGAGCGTGCGAGAGAGCAACTCTCTCGCACGCTCGCTTCTTGCCTTTCAAATCTAACAACAGGATCTAACTGCTATGTTCATCGAGCGGGAATTCCATCGCCGTGTCCTTTGGCTTTCGCTGCTGCTGATTCTTTTGTGCGGCTCGCTCAGTGTCGCCGCTTCGGGTCAGGCGGCTTCCTCAACTACGCCGCAGCCGGCTCAGAGTTCGAAACAACTCGAGCTGATGGTTCCAATGCGAGACGGTGTGAAGCTTGCGACGGGCATTTACCTCCCCGAGGGCAACGGCCGCTGGTCTGCAGTGCTGATTCGAACACCGTACGGGAAGAACACACAGTCGACCAGCAACGCTCTGTGGACCGCTCGCGGGTTTGTGCTTGTGGTGCAGGACTGCAGAGGCAAATTCAAAAGCGAAGGCGAGTATCGGCCGTTCGTTGATGACGGAACCGACGGTTACGACACCGTGGAATGGATCGCCAAACAATCCTGGTCAAACGGCAAAGTCGGAATGTTCGGCGCGTCTGCGATGGGCATCACCGCGAACCTTGCGGCGATGATGGATCCGCCTCACCTTGCAGCTAACTTTGTAATGGTGGCGCGGTCGAGCATCTACTCTCAGTCGGCGTTCATGGGAGGAGCTTATCGCAAGGAGTTGAACGACCGCTGGCTAAAATCACAGAACGCCGAATCGGTGATCACCGAAACGCTGAAGCATAACGTCTACGATGGATTCTACGACTCTAACGAGATGTCCAAACACTGGCACACAATTCGAATACCGGTCTACAACTGGGGTGGCTGGTACGACATTTTCAATCAGGGCAACATCGATAACTTCGTCGGCTTGCAGCAAACCGGCGGCGGGCTGGCCGCGGGCAATCAGAAACTCATAATGGGACCGTGGGGACACGGCCAGATCGATGAAGTGAAATACCCTGAGAATTCGGGAAGCGTGTTTGGAAAATCGTCCGTCGAAACCGCGATGCGTTGGTTCGATTACTGGCTGCAGGGAAAAGACGACGGGATTATGGATGAACCGCCCGTTCGGTACTACGTGATGGGTGATGTGACCGACCCGAAGGCGCCAGGCAACGAGTGGCGTACGGCGTGGGCGTGGCCGGTGCCGGCGCGAACGACCTCTTACTTTC
>Ga0134124_10000993_pt1 | contig 22783 bp, 20 predicted proteins | sample KB304_FD_96880 | JGI IMG/M metagenome (GOLD analysis project Ga0134124, IMG submission 96880) | Terrestrial soil microbial communities without Nitrogen fertilizer from Kellogg Biological Station, Michigan, USA - KB3-0-4 | ecosystem: Environmental > Terrestrial > Soil > Unclassified ... | reverse complement strand
GCTGGCCAGCAGGCGGCTGCTGAACGGGTTCATCGCGCGTCGAAGTGCCGGCGCTCGGCCGTCGTCAGATCGGTCGGCAAGGCCGCGTCGATCGCGTCGAGCATCTCATAGCGGCGACGGTACATTGAGCGCTTCTTGGCGGCAACTTCCTCCAGCGGGCGCCGCGACCCGGCGAGCGGAAGCTCGAAATGGGTCGGCGCCACGCGCGTGCCCCCACGGTCCGCCCAGACGTCGTCGTAGAACATTCCGGCGGCGCCCTTGTCGCCGAAATACTTGTGGCGGACGATCTTCTGGTCGTCGGCCACGGCATAGATGTGGCGGACGCCAATCTTGAGCGCGAAGAGCCGCAGCGCCTCGAGCAGGAAATCGCGCGGGCGCATGCCGGCGAAGTCCTTGGTGAGGTCGCGATAGAGGTCGAGAATCTCGTCCGACTGCCGCCCCTGAAGTCCCCCAATGAACATTGAGAGGTCGGGATCATGGAACAGCGAGAAGGATGCAGTGAAGGCACGGAAATCGTCCTTGAACAGGCTTAGCGTCAGCTGCCCTTCGCGGGCCAGCCACGGCGCGCGGTCGAGGATGAGCGAAACACCAGGGCTGAGCGACGACAAGTCGGCGAGGACCAGCTTGTCGTCGGGCGCGAGGTCGATCCCGGGGATCTGCCGGATGGCCTCGAGGTGCTGGGAGATGCGGTCGAAGCGCGTTGCCGGGTCCCAGGCCGCGCACTGGTACGGCCAGACCATCGTCCCGATCGTCTCTGGCCACTCGGCGAGGAGCTTGCCGAGCGGCGTTCCGTCTGCGGCGGCGAGCTTCTTGGTGAGCGAGGGCGCGCCAAGGGCAGCAGCGACGAACTTGGCGCGCATCTTCAGGCCGGAATCCACCTGCTTGCTGGCGTTCCACGCCCACGACAGGATCATTGCAAAGCCACCCTCGCCATGCGCCCATCAATCGCATGGGTTGGTTGCGATTTCGAGGGGGTTAGCGCCGTTTTGCCCTGCCCTGATCCCTTTTGGAACAGGCTGATGCGAACGACGCACAGCTGCTGTTGGAGCGCTCAGAGCTTCGCTAAGACGCGTTATGGCCGACGATCAGCCCAGGGTCAGCGTCCTCATGCCGATGCGCAATGCCGCTGCATATGTCGAAGCGGCGCTGCGCAGCGTGCTCGTCGAGCGCGACGTGCCGCTGGAGGTCGTGATCACGGACGACGGGTCCACGGACTGCTCTCGCGCGGTGGTCGAGGGGATAGGAGATCCGCGGGTTCGCGTGATCGACGGTCCTCGCAAAGGGATAGCTGCAGCCTTCAATGCCGCTTTCGACGCAGCGCGTGGCGACGTCATCATGCGCTGCGACGCCGACGACCTGTACCCGGCGGGACGGATCTCCCGACAGCTGGCCTGGTTGGACTCCAATCCCGAATTCGGAGCCATTTGCGGTGCGTTCGCGGCCATGAACGCGCGTGGCGGAGCTCAGCTGCCGCTCAGTGGGAGCGAGCAAGACGAGGAAATCACGGCCGAGCTCCGGGCCGCCGAAACGAGAACCCATTTCTGTACCTTCGCCGTTCGCGCCGAAGTGCTGGGCGCGACGGGCGGCATGCGCAGCTTTTTCCAGACGGGGGAAGACATCGACCTGCAGCTGCGCATCGGCGAGGCCTGCCGCGTCTGGTACTCGCCCGAAATCGCCTATTTCTACCGGCTCCACGATACGTCGGTCACGCACCTGCGGCACGAGCGGGAGAACCAGTTCTTCGAGAATCTCGCCCGTGAATTCCAGCGCCAGCGCGGGAGCAAAGGCGCGGACGACCTCAGCCTGGGCAAAGCTCCTCAGGTGCCCGACTTCGGTGCCGCGGATGGGGGGAGCGCGCGCGAGCATCTGCAGGGGATGCACATCGGCGCGACCTGGGCAGCGGCGGCCGAGGGCGATCCTCGACGGGCGTTGAACCATGCCTGGCTTGCCGCCTGGGCGTCGCCCCGATCGCTTGCGGGCTGGCGAAACCTGTTCGTCGCGATGATCAAGCTCGGGCCTTCTTCGCTGCGGGCGCACTAGTTCGGGACAGGCGGCGTCATGCGCTTGTTGACCGCGACGGCGCTTGTTACCTGCTAAATTCCTCTGTGAGCGAGACATTCGATGGACTCGGTTGAAGCGGTCGTTCCCCCGAAGAGCTTCAGTTGGCTAAGACCCTTCATTCCGAAGCGGCTGCAGCCGTACCTCCGGGGATTGCGGAAGCGAGTCAGCGGCGGCGCGAAGAATCTGCCCGAGCCGTATCGGACGGTGTTTCCGTACACGCAGGGGCATCCGATCCGGCAGCAGACGCTGGTCGAGCTTGGGACGAGGGTTGAAAAGGACGATATCCCGGGCGCCGTCGTCGAGTGCGGGGTGCTGGATGGCGGCTCGGCCGGGTTGATGGCCTGGGCGACGCGCGGTTCCGGGCGGCCGGTCCACCTGTTCGACGCATGGCAGGGCCTTCCTGACATCACCCCCGAGGACGGCGAGGAGTCGGCGCTGTGGGTCGGCGAGGTCGTCGGCAGCCCGACGCGGGTGTTGTCGGTGATGAAAGCGCTTGGCATCCCGCGCGAACGCGTGACGCTTCATCGCGGCTGGTTCCACGAGACCTTCCCGGATGCCGACGTGAAGCCGGTCGCGCTGCTTCACATCGATTGTGATTTCTACGAGCCGGCCAAGCTCTGCCTGGAGAAATGGTACCCGCTGCTGAGCGCCGGCGGCTACGTGCAGCTCGACGATTATTCGGTATTCCCGGGCTTCAAGAAGGCCGTCGACGAGTTCCTGGCCGAGCGGCCCGAGATCAAGCTCGAGGCGGTGGCGGGAGGGGGTGCACAGGCATTCTACTTCCAGAAGCCGACGGCCTGAAGCTTGGCCCGGTCGAGCACACGGACGGCGCCAAGCCGCAAGCGCTCGACCAAGCGCAGCAGCGACTATTGCCTGATCAGCCCCGCGCGGAACGAGGCCGAGTTCATCCGCGACACGCTTGACTCCGTGCTGGCGCAGACTCTGCTCCCGAAGCGCTGGATCATCATCGACGACGGCTCGACCGACGACACGCCGCGCATCCTCGCGAATTATGCAAAGAAGCATAAGTTCATCGAGGTCCACAGGCGGGAAGATCGAGGTAAGCGCGCGCTGGGCGGCGGCGTGGTCGAGGTGTTCAACCAGGGGATGGAGATCCTCGGCGACGACCCGGTTGAGTTCATCTGCAAGCTGGACGTCGACCTGATCCTGCCGCCGCGCTACTTCGAACGCCTGCTTGAGGAGATGGCGAAGGATGAGCGTCTCGGTTCGGTGTCGGGCAAGCCCTATTATCGCGCCGGCGACGAGCTGAAGAGCGAGCGGATTGGCGACGACGTCTCTGCCGGAATGACCAAATTCTACCGCCGCGCCTTCCTCGATGACATTGGCGGGTTGGTGAAGGGCCTGATCTGGGACGGCATAGACTGCTATCGCGGGCGAATGCTCGGATGGCGTTCCAAATCGATCGAGGACGCGGAGCTGCGCTTCATCCACCTTCGGCCCATGGGGTCGAGCGATAAGGGGATCATGACCGGGCGGCGCCGGCTGGGCGAGGGTTACTGGTTCCTGGGCGCCGCACCGTCCTTTGTCTTGGCCTCGGCGGTCTATCGGCTGCAGCATCGGCCGGCGCTGATCGGCAGCATCGCGACCCTGCAAGGTTATGCGCGGGCCTGGCTGAAGCGGATGCCGCGGTACGACGACCTCGAATTCCGCAAATATCTGCGGCGCTACCATCGCGCGATGCTGACCAAGGGCAGGGCGCGGGCGGCCGAGCTGTTCGACCGGGAGGCGGCGGAAGCGTGGGCGAAACGGAAGCGCGGCGGGCGCAAGACCGCCAAGGCCTGACCGGCGATGTGCGGCATTTCAGGAGCGATCGGGGCCCTTCGACCCGGTGACGTCGAACGATGCGAGGCGATGAGCGCGCGCCTGCAGCACCGTGGGCCTGACGACAACGGAACATGGACCTGGCGCGTCGGTGAGGGGTTCGGCGCCGTCCTCTGTCATCGCCGCCTGTCGATCATCGATCTGAGGCACATCGCGGCCGAGCCGATGGTCAGCAAGGCGACGGGCACGACGCTGGTGTTCAACGGCGAAATCTACAATTTCCAGGCGATCCGTGCCGAGCTCGAGGCCGGCGGCGCCAAGTTCCTCACCAACGGCGATACCGAGGTCATCCTCCACGGCTACGACCGTTGGGGCGTCGACATTTTCGCACGGCTGCGGGGGATGTTCGCGCTGGTCCTGGTCGACCCGCGCAACGAGCGCGTGGTGCTGGCCCGCGATGGCTACGGGATCAAGCCGCTCTATTGGGCGCGCTTCGCCGGGGCAGAGGGCCGTCCTGCAATCGCCTTCGCGTCCGAAGGGCGAGCGCTGGTGGAGGCGGGTTTTGCGGAGCGGCGCACCAGCTCGGATCGGGTTGGGCAGTACCTCTGGAATGGCTTCATGCCCGGGCCGCACACGATCTGGACCGATGTCCAGGAGGTGCCCCGTGGCAGCTACGCGGTGCTGGACAAGCAATATTCGGAGCCGCGGTTCGAGCGGTTCTGGAACATCGGCTCGAGCTTCCGCAACGGCTTGGTGATCGATGCCGAGGAGGCCGACCGGCTGATAGCCGAGGACGTCAGGCTTCACCTCATCGCCGACGTGCCTTTGGCGGTTTTTCTGTCCGGCGGCGTGGACTCGACGGCTGTCGCTGCAGCGGCCGCATCACAGGCCGGCGAGGTGCATACCATCTCCGTCGCGTTCACCGAGGCCGATGCCGACGAACGGCGCTTCGCGGCAGCAGCAGCGAAGGCGATCGGAACCAGCCACCATGTGGTGGAGCTTTCCGCCTCGAGCATCCTCGCCGACATCGAGGATGCGGTCGGCGCGCTCGACCAGCCGAGCTTCGATGGGATCAACAGCTGGTTTGTGAGCCGCGAGGCGGTCCGTCTCGGCTTCAAGGTCGCGTTGTCGGGAGCAGGGGGCGACGAGCTCGCCGGGGGCTACAGCTCATTCCGCAGGGTCTTGCGGGCGCATCCGCTAATGAAGATGCCGGGCAGCGGCCTGGCGGCAGGCTTGGCGGGCGCCGTGCTGCGCCAACTCAGGCCAGCGTCCAAGACCGGGCAGCTGGGCCAAGCATTCGGCGCCCTCGAGCGGATGTACCAAACGCAATATGCGCTGTTCAGCACGGACACGCTGCGAGGGCTTCTCAGCGATCCAACCTCGGCGCCGACATGGGGTGTCGACCGTGAGCGCGAGGCGATGCTGGCTCAAGAGATTGCCTCATTGCCGCCTCTCCAGGCCGTGACGGCCTTGGAGTCGGAGATGTTCCTCGGTGACCGGCTGCTCCGCGACATGGACAGCGTCAGCATGGCGCATTCTCTCGAGGTCCGTGTTCCGTTCGTCGACACGGTGCTCTCCGACCGGCTCGCCGGCCTGAGCGACGCAGACCGCTATTTGCCCATCGGGCAGAAACAGCTCCTGCGGCGGCAGAGCCGCGCCGTCCTTCCGGAGAACTTCTTCTCGCGGCCCAAGCGCGGCTTCGAGTTTCCGATGGACGAGTGGATACGCGGCCCGCTTCGCTCGATGGTCGAGGGCCGGTTGCTCGACGCGAATCAATGCGCGGCTATGGGCCTCAACGCGCCGGCCGTCGCGGCCATCTGGCAGCAGTTCCTGAGCAAGCCCGGAGCGATCTATTGGACCCGGCCGTGGGCCATATTTGCGCTGCTGCAGTGGGCCGCAAGAAACGAGGTCACCGGGGGCTGAGCATCTTGTTTACTTCGCGTTAAATTCTGAGCGGGTTACGACGAACCGTTTAACAGCCGCTTTCTCTCGGAGAAGAGTGCGTTCGGTCGGGCTTTAGAATCGCTCTATCGTAAACAAATATTAACTATCTCCCCCCAACCTCCCACAGAGTGCAAAAGGGGTCTCGAATCCCGGGGGTGGGGAAATTTGTTGTCTGAATTCAAGCTGCAACGCGAGGCAGCGCAATATCGTGCAAGGCTTCGCCTGAGCGCGGGAGCCCTAGCGCTCGCCGCGGCATTTTTCGCATCCCCCGCACAGGCGCAGGTGATGGACATCGCGACGGACGGTACGGTTTCCGTCCGCAATGGTGCCGGTGCCGCGACGTGGGAAGTCGTCACCAGCCCCGCTTCCGACAAGATGGTCGACCAGGACGGCCAGCCGGTCGTGCCGGCCTGGGCCTATACCGACAACACTCCACCCCCCGTACCGCCCCAGTTCGAAGCCCTTCTGAAGCAGGCTGCGGCCGCAGCGAACCTCAGCCCGACGCTACTTTCGGCGCTCGTGTGGCAAGAGAGCCGCTGGAACCCGCAGGCGGTTTCGCCCAAGGGCGCGATGGGCCTTGCGCAGCTAATGCCGGCAACCGCGCGCGACCTTGGCGTCAACCCAGCCGACCCCGCCCAGAACCTTACCGGCGGTGCGCGCTACCTGCGGTCGCTGCTCGACCAGTTCAACGGCGACGTCGAGAAGGCGCTTGCCGCCTACAATGCCGGCCCCGCCCGGGTTCAACGTGCGGGCGGCGTCCCTGCCATCGCCGAGACCAGAGCCTACGTCGCGTCGATCGTGCGCCGCATTTCATTCCTCGGAGGAAATCCATGAACCTGAAGCATAGCCTTGCTGCCTTGCCGCTGCTCGCCATGAGCGCGCCGGCGGCGGCGGCGACCGACCCGCAGGGGTCGGGCCCCATCGTCGCCGCCCTGGCGTGGATGCAGGGTACGCTGCTCGGCAATGTCGCGACGGCGGTTGCAGTGATCGCGGTGGCGATGGTCGGCTTCATGATGCTGACGGGTCGCATGAACTGGCGCTTCGGCGCTACCGTCATCATCGGCTGCTTCATCCTCTTCGGCGCGGGCACGATCGTCGCCGGAATCCAGTCGGCGTCGGCGGGCTAAGCCATGGCACTCGCCAAGTCCCCCGTATTTCGCGCCCTGACCCGCCCGCAGATGTTCGCGGGCGTGACCTACAGCTATTTCGTGATCAACGCGGCGGTGACCACCGAGGCGTTCCTGATCACCCGCAGCTACCTCGCGCTTCCGGTGGCGCTCGCCGTCCATGTGGTCGGCTATTTCGCCTGCCTCCGCGAACCGCGCGTCTTCGATTTGTGGATCACCAAGGTCAGCCGTTGCCCGCGCACCAAGAATTGGAAGCGCTGGGGCTGCAACAGCTACGCTCCGTGAGAGGAAGAAAGTCGAACATGACCAAATGGTTGGGACCTGCGGCGTGGGGCAAGAAAGAAGCCAAGGCTGGCGCCCGGCTGCCTTATGCGTGCCACGTCGACGCAGCGACCCTTCGTCTCCGCGACGGCTCGCTGATGCGCTCGATGAAGCTCGCCGGTTTTCCGTTCGAGACCGAGGACGATGATGTTCTCAATCATCTGCTCGCTGTCCGCGACGTTGTGCTGCGCAGCGCGCTTAACTCGAAGGCGGTCCTCTACCACCATGTGATCCGCCGCACGGTCGAGGTCGACCTCGGCGCCCGCAACCCTGACCCTGTCTCGACCGAGATCGACCGCCGCTGGACCCACCAGCTCAACCAGGGCCGGCTGTTCCTCAACGAGCAGTTCCTGACGATCGTGATCCGTCCGCCACGCGGCAAGGCTGGTCTGCCGGAACGTCTCGGCAAGATGGGCGCCAAGCCGGAAGGCGCGCTGACGAGCGCCGAGGCGATGGAACTCGACTCCGCGACAGCCGCGCTGACCGCTGCGCTGCAATCGTATGGGGTGCGCGTGCTCGGCACCTACGAGACCGAGACCGGCGTCTATTCGGAGCCGCTGGAGCTCTTGTCCGCAATCTACAACGGCGAGACCCGCCCCGTTCTCCTGCCGCGTCCTGAACAGGACCTCGGCCAGCACCTGCCGTATTCGCGCGTCAGCTTCGGCCTGGACGCGCTCGAAGTGCGCGGGCCCTCTCAGCGCAGCTTCGCCAGCATGATCGGCATCAAGGAATATCCGGATGCGAGCCGCGCGGGGCTGCTGGATTCGCTCCTCCGCGTCCCCCACGAGCTGGTCATCACCGAGAGCTTCGCTCCAATCGAGCGTCAAACTGCTCGCGAGCGGATCGACCTCTCCCTTCGCCGCCTCAAGAGCGCGGACGAAGGCGCCGCGACCGAGCGCGCCGAGATGCTCGCCGCGCGCGACGCTGTGGGTGCCGGGCAGCTGAGCTTCGGCGACCATCACCTGAGCCTTCTCGTTCGCAGCAGCTCACCCGAAGCGCTGGAGAGCGCGACTGCCGACGCGGCGGCAGCCCTCGCTGACATCGGCGCGGTCGCGGTGCGCGAGGACGTCAATCTCGAGCCGGCCTTCTGGGGCCAGTTCCCTGGCAACGAACAATATGTCGTCCGCCGGGCGCTCATCTCAAGCTCGAACGCCGCGGGCTTCATCTCGCTTCACGGCTTCCCGATGGGCCGCGCCACGGGCAACCATTGGGGTGAGGCGGTCACCGTTCTCGAGACGACCAGCTCGACGCCCTTCTTCTTCAACTTCCACGAGGGTGATCTCGGCAACTTCACGATCATCGGTCCGTCCGGATCGGGCAAGACTGTGGTGCTGAACTTCCTCGCCGCCCAGGCGCAGAAGTACGCGCCGCGCACGATCCTGTTCGACAAGGACCGCGGCTCGGAGATCTTCCTGCGCTCGCTCGGCGGTCGCTACGAGCGGATTACACGCGGCGCTGCGACGGGCTTCAACCCACTCGCACTGCCGGACTCCGCAGTGAACCGCGCCTTCCTCAAGGAGTGGCTCGCCAACCTGTTGCAGGCGCAGGGCGCCGAGGAAGAGACTGCGATTGCCAAGGCGATCGACGAGATTTTCGCTCACGGTCCGGAGCTCCGCCGCCTGCGCTTCCTGCGCGACCTGCTGGGCGGTGGGCGCCGTCCACAGGCAGGCGACCTGCCGTCGCGGCTCGACCAGTGGATATTTGACGGCGAGCATGCCTGGCTATTCGACAATCGCGACGACGAGCTCGATTTCGACAATCGGGTGATCGGCTTCGACATGACCGAGCTGCTCGAGGACCGGCGGCTTCGCACCCCCGTGCTGCTCTACCTCTTCCATCGGATTGAGGATCGGCTGGACGGCAATCCGACGATGATCCTGATCGACGAAGCCTGGAAGGCGCTCGACGATCCGATGTTCGCGGCGCGCATCCGCAACTGGATGAAAACGCTTCGTAAGCGGAACGCGATGATCGGCTTCGCGACACAGTCGGCCGCCGATGCACTCGACAGCTCAATCGCGTCGGCGATTGTCGAGCAGACCGCGACCGCGATCTTCATGCCCAACACCAAGGCGCGCGAGGAGCATTATTGCACCGGCTTCGGCCTAAGTGGGCAGGAACTGGACTTCATCCGTTCGCTGCCCGCCCACAGCCACTGCTTCCTAGTGCGGCAGGCGAACCGTTCGGTCGTGGTCCGGCTCGACCTCGGCGGAATGCCGGACCTGCTGACCGTCCTGTCGGGCCGCGAGTCCAGCGTCCGCAAGCTCGACGAGCTGCGGGCGTCGGTCGGTGACGATCCGGCTGCCTGGTATCCGCTGCTGACGCGCTCGCCCTGGCCCGGCTCACCGCCGAGCAGCGGCGACGATTACTGGCTGGAAGCCGCCGAATGAGCCAGTGCACGCCCTTCACCGCGGACGGGCCTTCGGGCGTCGCCGATGCGCTGGGCAAGGTGGATTGCCTTGCCAGCGACGCGACCGCCGTGTCGTTCGGGCGGCTGTTCGGCGCGCATGGCAGCTTCCAGACTGCGCTGACGATCATTCTCACCCTGTACGTCGCGCTCCTGGCCTTCAACCTGCTGACAGGCCGCTCGGCGCTGCGCCTCTCGGTTCTGACGCCGAAGATGATGACGCTTGGGCTGGTGCTGACCTTCGCCACTTCGTGGATCGCTTATCAGTCGGTGGTGTGGAACCTTGCCACCGGCGCGCCGGACGAGATTGCCAGCGTGCTGGTCGGCACCAACGGTTCGGCGACGACGATCTTCGCCGAGCGGCTGGACGGCGTGTTCACCGCGATCAGCAATGCTGCAACGGTATCGACGCCCCTGCCGCCGCCACCTCAAACTACCGTTCCCGATGCGCCAAACCTGATCGCCGCTGCTCCCGCAGCCGGTATGGCCTCACCCGCCAACATCCTGTCGATCGCCGGCCTGATCCTGCTGCTTGGCACCGTCGGCGTGTTGGTCGTCTGCCGGCTGGCACTTGCCGCGCTGTTGATCATCGGCCCCGTCTTCATCGTGCTCGCGTTGTTCGAAGGGACACGCGGCTTGTTCGAAGGCTGGCTGAAGAGCGTCGCAATGTTCGCCTTGGTGCCGCTTCTGACCGTGATCATGGGCAGCGGCGCGCTGGTCGCGATCACTCCGATGGTTGCGGGCCTCGGAAATGGTCCCGCGCCGGTTGAGCTCAAGACCGCAGTATCGGTCCTCGTGGCGTCGATCATCTACGTCGCGTTGATGCTGGTCGTGGCCAAGGTCGCCGCCTCGCTGACGCGCGGCTGGCGCATGAGCCGCGCTCAGGCGGCGCAAGGTCAGGTTGGCGGTAGTTTCACGGGTCACCAGGAGCGGCCGTTGAACGCGGCGGCCGCCGCTGCAGCAGCGGCGATCGGCTCCGACCGAGTCCGCAGCGCTGTAACCAGCCTGGAAACGATGAGCTCGACGCATCGCGTGCTGACCAGCAGCCCAGCGCTCGCGGCTGTCGGGACCTCCGCTCAGCGATTGGCGCTTGCCGGTCCGGCCGACGCCCGGAACCAACTCCGTTATCTCCACCACCGGGTCGCCGGTGTCGCTTCCACCCAATCGCGAGAAATGCTTCGATGATCCGCAAGGTTAGTTTTGCCGCGTTGGCGGTTCTGGGCTGCACTACCGCGAGCGCGGCGGCGGATAACCGCATCCGCTCGCTCGCCTATGAGCCCGACCACATTGTCCAGGTCGTTGGGCGCATGGGCATCCAATCGACCATCCAGTTCGACGGCAACGAGCGGATTCAGAACGTCGCGATCGGCGATTCGTCGAAGTGGCAGGTCACGCCCAATCACGGCGCGACCCTCTTGTTCGTGAAGCCTCTGGCGCCGCGAGTCCGCACCAACATGACTGTGGTCACCGATCGGCGGACGTATATGTTCGACCTGGTCGCCGGCGACCGGTTCTCAACGCCCGTCTACGCGCTGAAGTTCAGCTATCCGAATGAGAAGCCGGTCCAGGTCGCGGCAAGTCCAGCGGAGACGACACAGCAGGTCACTGTCGAGGCGGCCACCCAGCAACCCGCGACCATAACCGCGGAAAAGCTGCACTTCGACTGGCAGAGCAAGGGCGAGCACAAGCTCGTCCCGTCGCGGATTTTCGACGATGGCACGTCGGTGTTCCTGGCCTGGAACCGCGAGACGCCTCTTCCGGCGATCCTCACCGTCTCCGAAGACCGCAAGGAAGGGCCGCTCAGCTACAAGATGAGCGGGGATTATATCGTCGTCAGTCCGATCCCGCAGAACATGGTCCTTCGCTACGGCGACCGCATGGCGCTGCTGTGGACGACGCGGCGCATCGTTCCCCAGGCGCAGCAGCCCGCGCGGGTCAATGTGCCGCCGGCCCAGATCGCCCAGCGCATGGCAGTGACCCCGACGACCCAACCCGCAGCGGCCCAGCCCGCTCCGCCCCAGCAGAACGGCGCGATCAAGGTCGCGAACGTGACGGCGCTCTACAGCGATAAACTGACGGATGGCCGAGAATGACCAGCGATCGCGCAACCATCGAAGCCACCGGCAACACCGTCCGCGGGCCTTGGGAAGAAACCGTTCGCCCGGCGCTGCCCGTCGCGGTGCAGCCCACCGACCCGCGTCTGGAGCTGACCGAGAACGCCTTGGTGCTCGCCAGCCAGAACGCCTTTCCGATTGTCGCCACCCGCAAGACACGTCGTGACAACCTTGGCCTGGCCGCAGGCGGTGCGATTGCGCTGGTGCTTGGTGTGGTGACCTTCGTTTCGCTGAGCAACAGTCGTCATCCGGCGGTGGCCCCGGCAGCTTCGGCTGTCACTGCCCCAGCCCCGCAGGGTGGGCTGCCGGTGCCGGCGACGGTTCCCGGCAGGTCGCTGGCTATTCCGCCCTCTGCCATCACGCCGCTGACCCCGCAGGCGGGGACGCTGCCGGCGACCGGCAACATGCCTGTCGCCGTACCGGGCATGGGTGCGCAGGGCGCGCCGGTGCTGGTCTTCGACGGCAGCTCGGCGCCCAGCTCCGTGATGGCCTCCAACACGCCCCGCGATGCGGTCGGGGCTCCGGCCCTTCTTGGTGGGGGCACCGAGCCCAATGCGCGTGGTTTCGCCAGCGACAACAGTTCCGTCCGCTCTACGAGGCTGGCAGAGCCGGCGAACACCGTCATCCAGGGCACCCTCATCCCGGCAGTCCTCGAGACTGCGATCGACACCGACGTGCCCGGCTATGTTCGCGCGGTCGTAAGCCAAGACGTGAAATCGTTCGACGGCAGCCGAGTGCTCATCCCGCGCTCGTCGCGCCTGATCGGCGAGTACAAGGGCGCGACCCAGGCCGGGCAGCGTCGTGCCTATTTGATGTGGACGCGGCTGGTTCGCCCGGACGGCGTGTCGATTGCGCTCGCGTCGCCCGCAGCCGACTTTTCCGGTCAAGCCGGCGTAGGTGGTCAGGTCAACAGTCACTTTTTCTCGCGCTTCGGCTCGTCCATCCTGCTGTCGATCCTCGGCGGCGCGGGCGGGCTCGTAACCGGCGGCGCTTCGACGGTAATCGTCGGCGGGGCAGGGCAGAGCGCGGCATCGGTCGCCGCGCAGCATGACGGCAACCGCGGTCCGACGATCAAGGTGCGGCAGGGTGAGCCGATCCGCGTCTTCACCGCGCGCGACTTGGTCTTCTCCGGCGACGGGGCGGCGGGATGAGCGAGGCTGAAACCTCGATTCCGGAGGACGGGATCGACCCGTTCCTCGACGCATATCTCGAGCCATTCCGCGCCTGGTTGGCGCAGGACGACGTCACCGAGCTCCTGGTCAATCGTCCCGGCGAGGTGTGGATCGAACAGCGTGGGCAGATGAGCCGTCACGCAGCACCTGCGGTGGACGACGCCCTGCTGCAGCGGCTTGCCGAACAGGTGGCCCGGATCAGTCACCAGGGGATCAGCCGCGAGCGGCCGCTACTTGCGGCGATGCTGCCCAATGGTGCGCGCGTTCAGTTCGTAGCGCCGACAGCGACACGGGCGCACTGGGCGCTGGCCATTCGCCGCCACTGTCTCCTCGACCTGCCGCTCGACGCCTACGGCAACGGGCCGCTCAAGCCCTTGCAGAAGACGCGGTCCAGCGCGCCGGATGCTGATCCGATCGGTTTCCTTCGTGAGGCTGTCGCAGACCGAAAGACCATCCTGATCAGCGGCGGCACATCGACCGGTAAGACGACCTTCCTCAACGCACTCCTTCGCGAAGTGCCGGCCGAAGAGCGGGTGATCGTTGTCGAGGACACCGCCGAAGTTCAGCTGCACGGCCCGAACGACTTGGGCCTGATCGCAGTCAAGGGCGAGCTTGGCGAGGCCCTGATCAATACCGACGACCTGCTCCAGGCCGCCTTGCGCCTGAGGCCTGACCGGATCCTTCTCGGCGAGCTGCGTGGCAAGGAAGCGGTAAGCTTCCTGCGTGCCGTCAACACCGGCCACCCCGGATCGTTCAGCACCATCCACGCCAATTCCACGAGCGGCGCGCTCGAGCAGCTGGCCTTGATGGTCATGCAATCGGGCCTCGGCCTCTCGCGCGCCGAGACGATCGAATATGCCCGTTCGGTGATCGACGTCGTGGTCCAGCTTGGCCGCGAAGGTGCAGAGCGCAAGATCGTCGCAATCGAAGAGCTGTCGGCGAGTGCGGAACCGCGCGAACCCCGCGATACGACGCTTCGCGGAGCGCTCGACAAACTTCGCGCCGCCTAGGCGGGACTGACCCAAACTAGTTCAGACCTTCGAGCTGAGTTGCCTGGGGGCGCAGCAGCCGCCACAACCCATCCTCGCGGCCCATGACTGAACACGCGCCATCGACGGCAGGAGCCACGTCGGTCCGCGACAGCAATGTCGCGGTCGTCACCGTCAATTACCGCACGCCGGAGCTCACCGAACTGTGCATCGCTGCGCTTGCGAAGGAGCGTGAGGCGCTGCCGCGGCTTAGGGTGGTGGTTGTCGATGGCGGTTCTGGCGACGGCTCGGCTGATCGGCTGGCGAAGACCTTCAGTCGGCCCGAATATTTGGATTGGGTCGAGTTTCTCCCGATGCCGATCAATGGCGGCTTCGGCTGGGCGAACAATCAGGGAATTCGGGCCTTGCTGCGAGGAACCCAGCCCCCCGACTACATCCAGCTTCTGAACCCCGACGCTGAAGTGATGCTTGGAGCCGTTGAAGCGCTGGTGAAGTACCTCGCCACCAATCGTCGAGTAGCCGCAGTCGGTAGCCAGCTGATCGATCCAGACGGAACGCCAGCCGGAAGCGCATTCTCGTTTCCGTCGATCCGCGGCGAGTTTTCGCGCGGTGCCCGGACCGGCGCGCTCGATCGGCTGCTTAGGGTGCCACCGATCTCGATCGAGGCGACCGAGCCATTGGAAGTCGATTGGGTGACCGGCGGCAGCGTCATGTTTCGCGTCGAGGCGTTGAAGCAGGTCGGCCTCTTCGATGAAGGTTTCTTCCTGTACAACGAGGAGATCGAGCTGATGTGGCGGCTGCGAAAAGCCGGCTGGATCATCGCGACCGAGCCCCGAAGCCGTGTTCGCCACGTCGGCGGAGTGGCGACAGGGGTTCATGACCGCGAGGTACCCGGCCCAGTCGAACCGCGCCGTCCGGCGTACCTTTATCGATCGCGAGCCCGCTTCTTCGGGTTGGCGCGGGGGCGGACCGGTGCTGCGATCGCATTTGCGGCGTTCCTCGCCGGGCACCTCATCTGGAAGGGGCGCCGCCTCCTGCGTGTGTCGAGCGGCAAGCCCGTGGATCATGAATTCAGGGATCATGTGAGGCTAGGACGCCCGCATCTCAGCGATTTCACAGCGGCGGTCGCGTCACCGGACGCCGAGATCGGACAGGCGCCCGCGTGGATGGAACGCCGATGGCTGTAGCCGGGACCAATGTCGCTGCGGTCGTCATCGGCCGGAACGAGGGGGAACTGCTGCGGCTGAGCCTGGGCTCCGTTCAAAGCGCGGGACTCCCCACCGTTTACTCCGATTCGGGCTCCACCGACGGAAGTCCCGACCTGGCTCGCGAACTCGGTGCCGCGACAGTCGAGCTCGAACCGTCTCGCCCATTCTCTGCGGCGCGCGGCCGCAATGAGGGCGTGGACGAGGTACTCCGTCGCTGGCCGGATACTGCCTTTGTCATGTTCATCGATGGGGATTGCGAACTCGAGCCCGGGTTCGTGCCGGCCGCGCTTGAGGCCTTTGCCAGGGACCCGAAGTGCGCGGTCGTCACCGGTCACTTGGCGGAGCGCCATCCCGAGGCCTCGGTCTACAATCGCCTGTGCTCCATCGAATGGCGATCGCCCGCGGGGGAGATCGAAAATATGAGCGGCCTCGGCGGGATCATGATGATCCGCGTTTCGGCATTCCGTGACGTCGGCGGTTTCGACGAGCAGGCGATCGCCGGCGAGGAGCCTGATCTCGGAGTCCGTCTCGGCCTCGCGGGCTATTCGATCATCAAGATCGACCAGCCGATGGCGACCCACGACGCGCAGATCAGGCGCTTCGGCCAGTGGTGGACGAGAGCCGTTCGTGGCGGTCACGCGCTGGCTCATCGCTATGCACGACATGGGGGCTCGAAGTATCGAGACGGGCGCCGCGAGCTCAGGAGCACATTGTTTTGGGGGTTCGCCTTGCCCGCGCTGGTCCTTCTCACATTGCTGCCGACGCACGGCCTCTCGTTGTTGTTGCTTGGCGGGTACGGCCTGCTCGCCTGGCGCGTCTTTCGTCACTATTCGCACACCGGGCTTCCCCGTTCGGACGCGTGGCTTGCGACGCGCTTCATCCTCTACGGCAAGTTCGCCGAGTTCATCGGGGTGCTGCGGTATTGCGTGAACCGGCTCAGGGGCCGGTTTCACATCATCGAATATCGCTAGGGCCGCGCGATCCGTTCAAGAAGCGCGGCCGCATTGCGGTCGGCGTCGTGCATCTCGAGCACGCGCTTCCGACCGACTTCGCCCTTCTTTGACAAATCCTCGGCTTCAGCGCGAAGCGCAGCGGTCATTGCACCGACGAGCGCGTCCTCCGACCCCGCCGGGATCAGCCAGCCGCAGGCGCCATCTACGAGTTCGGGAATACCGGCCACGGCGGTGGCAATGACGGGCCGCCCGAGGGCGAGCGCCTCCATGATCACGACAGGCAGGCCCTCGGCAAAGCTGGGGAGGACGAAGGCGCGGCATCGCTTCAAATGGTCGCGGATCTCGTCAGAGGTCTGAATGCCGGCGAGCGTCACGATACCGCCAAGGTTGCGCCGTGCCACCTCGGCCTCGAGTTCCTCCCGCATCTCGCCATCCCCGACGATCGTCAGGGAGAAGCGCTCGCCCTCGGCGCGGAGCCGCTCGGAGGCGGCGATCAACAAGGGCAGGCCTTTCTGCGCCGAGAGGCGCGCAACGCAGACGAACTCGGTCGAGCTGGCAGCCACAGGCTCTGCGGCCGCATCCAGGAATTCCCGGTCGAGGCCGCACCGGACGATGCCGATCCTGTCCCAGTGGTCCGGACTGCTCCAGCGCATCAGTTGGCTGCGGCCGAAGCTGCTGATGGCGGCGACGAAGCTGGCTGCTCCGACCTTCGCCGGCAAGGAAAGGGTGACGGGTGCATCGAACTCGTCAGGGCCGTGAGCCGTGAAGCTGAAGCTCGGGCCTCCCCATGACCTGACGATGGCGGCGACCGCTGCGGGGTTGGTGCCGAAGTGCGCGTGGAGGTGCTGAACCCCCAGCTGGTCGAACCGCCGAACCAGCCAAGCGGCCTCCAGCCAGTAGGCGAGGTGCCGGATCTTGGCTCGGACGCCTGGACCGCTCAACATGCTGGCCGAGGCAATTGCATCTAGCGTTTTGATTGGCCGCGAAAGCAGCAGGAGGAGCGCCGCCAGCAGGAGACGCGGAGCGCCCTGGCCGAGGACTACCTCGGTCTGCTCCGCTTCGCGCCGATCGGCCGGGTCCTTTAAGTCGGCGCGCGGCGGGCGGATCGAGAAACGATGGATCTCATGGCCGGCGCGCTCGACGGCGTCGATCTCGCGCCTCACGAAGGAGTGGCTGACCGCGGGATAGAGATTGCACAGATAGGCTAGGCGCACTCTCACTCCGTTGCGGCTGTTCCCCGCGCGCAGCCATAGCAAAGCTGCGGCGGAAGGAGAGAGGCGTTAATTAGAGGTGGCCGCCGGCGAGCGCCTTGGCGACCAAGTGCGGCTTGTTCTTGGCGTTGAGCTTGTTGCGAAGGTTCTCGACGTGCCTCTCGACCGTTCGAGGTGCGATACCCAGCTGCTGCGCACATTGCTTCGAGGACAAGCCGCCGGCGATGCATTGCAGCACCTCGCGCTCACGCTCCGACAAGGTGACGAAATCTTCCTGTTGCCGCGGAAAATTCACCATCCACTCCGTATTTGAGGCTCGTATCACTCCGTCTTGCTAATAGTCTTGGTAATCACGGGCTTACAGCAAGTTGAACGGTTTGTCCCAATTCCGGACGGATAACGATCCTGGCAAGCAGTTTCATCCAAAATGCGGAGCATCTTCGTTCAGCAGGCGGACGACGAACTCCCGGCCCGCAGGTCGGCTTTGCCCATCGGCGACAGCTGCCTACTGTCACCACTGGCGGGGCAATCCGAAGATGATTTCGGTTTCTTAGACGGCGGCGCGACCGGCGTGCCTCCATCGACAAGAAGCGATCCCTTGCCCAAGTCCGCGGCAAGCGGCGGGGCGGCTGCCTGACCCGCCTTCTCGACGTCTTTTGCCGGACCATTCACGTTGTCGCTGAGCAACGCGCCGGCCAGCTGCGCACTTTCTGCTTCCGGCAGGACAAGCGCCGCATCTGGCGGCTTCACCTCAGGCTCGGTCCCTGCATATCGCTGAGAAAAGGCATTTCGTTCGCCGAGCGTGCCGCGCAGGCGGTAAAAGATATGCTGACCAATCTGGACCGCTTTATCGAGTGAATCAGCCCAGTACGGCAGCACGTAGGCCGCGTGGTAGTGCGTGGCGTGCCCGATCTGGCCGAACACCTTCCCGGAGAGCGCGTCCTGCGCGATCTTTCGCGCGCGTGACCATAAGTCCGGGGCCGGGGTGCGTAGCAGCGAGCCGTCGCAGGTGAAAGTGAACTGGCAGCCAGTGCCGCGCTCCGAGCCTTGATAGACCACCCCGCAGACGGTCGCCGGGAAGCCCGGATGATGCATTCGATTGATCACCACCTGGGCGACGGCCCGTTCACCGTCGCTCCCTTCACCGGCAGCCTCATAGTAGACGGCCTGGGTGAGGCAGTTGAGGGCGCGGTCATGGTCCTCGGGAGCAGCCTTGAGCACGAATTTGGCTGCAGGTGTATCGGGCCTGTTGACGAACGGCCGCTCGGCATTCTCCTTGGCCGCTTCCTCGGGCGACAAGGGGCGGAGCAGGTCGGGCGGCGGAAGGTTGAGCGGCTGCGAAAGCGCAGGCGGCACCGTGGTCCTGCCCATATTTGACTGCCCCGGTGAATCCGGGAAATCTGGGCTGCCACGAAGTGCGAAACCCATTGCGACAGCGATGATTAGCAGGGCAGCGGCGAACCACCACTTGCGAGATCCGCGCAAGAGCCAAGCAAAGTAGATTGGAAAGATCCGCGGTCCTTCGACGAGATAGCGGCGCCATAATCGGCGGGGATTGGTCGCCAGCCGGTGCGCCCATTCGAGGCCCAGTAACTGAAGCTGACGGGGGGCCCGCCTCTGGTCTCCGGTCAGGAACTCGAGACCGGCACCAACGCAAAGGGCCGTTCCGCCCGCGCCGGGAAGCTTGCCCGCCTCGTGGGCGATCATTTCCTGCTGGGGAGATCCGACCGTAATGAATGTGAAACGCGCCTTCGATCCTGCGATGAACTCCGCGGCTTTCCGGCGCGCCTTCGCGTCGGTGCGCAACCCCATCGGTGGCGCATGGTGGAGGAACTCTACGTCGGGATACCGCTCCCTCAGCCTTTGCAGGAAAGACGGAGTGGCACCCACTACGGCGATCCGGTCACCGGGCTTGATGACGTCCTGAAGCAATGTTGCCGAAAGGTCGCTGCCGGCAACGAGGGGCAAATCGAGACTGCTGAGCCGTGCAAGCAAGCGCAAGACCCGGCTGTCGCAGAGGCAGAGGTCCGCTCCTTCGTACAGCGGCCGCAGGCGTGGTTCGCGGTGAAGCCGGACCGTGTGGTCGACATTCGGCGTGACGATGTAGCCGTAAGGCGCTTCGGGACGAACCGCCTGCAGCTTGCCCTTCACTTTGCTGAAGGTCAGGCGGTCGAATTGAAGGTCTAGGAAGTCGACGCGGTCAGTACGCATCACGATCGAACAGGACAGCGCGGACGGTGGCGAAGAGGATGTAGATGTCGAGCCAGAAGGACCAGTGATCGACATAATATTTGTCGAGCTCGACCCGCCGCTTGGCCCGCTCGATGGTGCGAACTTCGCCGCGCAGCCCCTTAACCTGGGCGTAGCCGGTGATGCCCGGTTTGACGCGATGGCGACCGGCGTAGCCTCGTACCGCCTCGTGATAGAAGCGTTCGCCGACCATCATCGCGGTGCCATGCGGGCGTGGCCCGACCAACGACATGCTGCCCTGAAGCACATTGAGCAGTTGCGGAAGCTCGTCGATGCTGAAGCGGCGGAGGAAACGTCCGACGGGTGTCACGCGGGGGTCATCGCGGGTCGTGGTCTTCTTGGCGCCGAGGTCGGCCATGTGCGTGTACATGGTCCGGAACTTGTAGACGTCGATCGCTTCGTTGTTGAAGCCGACGCGAGGCTGGACGAACAGCACAGGACCGGGGCTCGTCAAGCGGATGAGCAGCGCAGTCACAAGCAAGATCGGCGACAGCAGTATCAGCCCGATCGCGCTCAGGAGCAGGTCCTCCGCGCGCTTCACCACCTGGTTCATGTCGCGGAACGGGCGCTGCCAAAGGGTCAGAACCGGGACGGCGCCGAGCAGGTTCACCCGATATTTCGGAGCAAGCTCGATCGCCTGAGCGGGGATCAGCGACACGTCAACGCACACCTCGCTTAAGCCTTCGACGATCTGCTCTAGCCGCTTTGGCGTGAAGTGCGCGCCGCTGATCAGGACCTGATCGATCTCGCCCCTTCGGGCGGCGTCACACAGCGCCGCAAGATCGCCGATCATCGGCAGGTCCAGATTGGTGGACCTTGCGCGGTCGTCGGCAATCCCGACGAACCGGAGATGCGGGAACTTGAGTGATTCGAGCAGCTGGCGCGTCAATGACACCGAGTCCGGGTCGGCTCCGTAAAAGGCGATGCGTTGCTCAATTTGTCCGCGTTCCGCGAGCCTCGTGATCAGGCGATTGAGGAGCGGCCGCGAGACGGACAGGCATATGACCACCGTCAGCAGGAACAGCAGGGTGATGCCGCGCGAATAGTCCTCGACCAATCCCGCCTGCCAGATCAGCGCAGAAGCGATGAGGCTGCTGATCACTGCGTCGAAGGTCGTGTCGCTGTTATCGCTGAGGTCGAGCAGGCTGCGGCGATAGGCCTGTCGGGACGAACGGATCAGCAGGAAGCTGCCAAGCATCAGGATGAACGCCGTGACATGCACCGGAACTGCCAGCCGGGCTCCCCGAACAAGCGAATAAGCCGCGAGCGTAATCGGCGCAGCGAGGATGAAGCAGACGATGTCCGTGAGAAGGAAGAGCGAGCCCACGACGTTCGACGTGAACCGGAGGCCGCCGGAATTCGGCCGCGCTGCCGCCGGGACCGTCAAAGGGTCCGCTTCGGGTGCGCTGTCGGCGGGCAGGAGTTCATCCATACGCATTACAGCATACCCCGATTGAGCTTGGCGTCTCGCTGTCTGGTGAATTCCGCGTTCAGGTCGGCGATTGCGTCTGCATTACCCTTCCTCGTCGATTGAAGCGCGGTAAAGATCTGCTCGTTCGCGGGTATGTCCTGAAAGGCCGACCACAAGGTTCGATCCATCCATGACTTGTTTCCGGCCGCCGCGAAGGCGCGCGCGAGCAGTAATCGGTCCTCTGCCGAATCCGGAAGAACCGTGACTAATTTCTGGGCGTCGACAATTGCGGCGGCGGGATCGCCGGTCCGAAGGGCGAGCTGCGACCGGCCGCGCAACGCGGTCGCATTTCCAGGATCGAATGCGAGCACTGCATCGAAGCGTGACTTGGCGGCAGGAAGATTGCCACTTCGTGACAGCGCATCGGCGAGAGCTGCGTTCGCCTCGGCGGATTCAGCCCTGACCGGCAGTGTCGCTGCAGGGGTTGCCAGGTTGATTGCGGAAGCGGGATCGCCGGATTGGGTCAGGAATTCCGCATAGATTAGCCGTTGCCCTGTCGTCGTTGCGGCCTCGCCCAGCCGCCGCGCGTCGGCGAGCCGCTGGGGTGACCGCCAGTAATCGGTCCAAAGGTCGAGGACTTTTGAGATGGTCGTGGGATCGGCGCCGGGCTGCAACAGCCGCAAGCTAGTCTTTCGTCCCAGCTCGACGTTGCCGGAGCGGAAAGCGGCCTGGACCAACAGCAAGGAATTCTGGTCGTCCGAGGGAGCGAGCGCTTGGATGCGCTGAGCAAGTTCGGCCACTTTGGGCCAATTATCCTGCCGCTGATACATCTTCGCCAACAGGTTCATGCTGCCGCCGTCATTCGGTTGCGCCTGGATCTGCCTGGTGAGCAGTTCAATGGCTTCGTCCTGCCGCCGCAGTGAATATAGCGCGCGCGCTTTCAGAACTGTCGCGGATGGATCGAACGGTGAATTGGCGAGCATGGAATCGCTGATCGCGAGCGCGTCGTCGAAACGTAGTTCGGTATAGGCCGTCCAGCCCTTCACCAATTTGATCCAAGGATCGCCCGGCGAGAGGACCTCGAGTTCCTCGACTCGCGCCTGAGCCTGGGTCAGGTCACCAGCGCGAAGAGCAAGCTCGGTAAGAGCTCGGACCAGCCCTGGGTCACTACGGTTCAGCTCGTAGGCGCGGGTGAAGGCGTAATAGGCGTCATTGTAACTGCCCATTGCGGCCTGCACCTTCCCGAGCTCGGCCCAATATTCCGAGACGTCGTCCTTGGCCCGAACGAGCTCCAGGAGCGCCTTCCTCGCTGCGGGAAGATCGTTTGCCGCGCTCGCCGTCTGATATTCGCCGAGCGCCGCCCGGGCTTTCGAATCCGAAGAACTGCACCCGGAAACCACGACTGCCGCGGATAGCCAAGCGACTGCGCGCAATATAGGATGCGACGGCAAGTGCATCGAAAGGCTACTCCAGGGCAGGGGATTATCCTTTTCTAAATTTAACAACGCAATAGACTCGTGCAACCGAATCGCCGGCGGGACGTCTCGCTGTCGGCGGCCATGTGTCAGAAGGGGACAGCTGGTGATTGTAAGGCTTTTGGCGCGCATCGTGATGGCATGTGCGCTGACTAGTGTCTCTCTTGCTGTTGCGGCGCAGGGTCCGTTGTCGGTTCCTCCTTCAGCGACCGTCGCCGGCACTCCGTATCGGATCAATCCCGGGGACGAGCTCGAAGTGCTCGTTTGGGGAGATGAGCGGCTGCAGCGCAGCGTTCTGGTCCTGCCGGATGGCACGTTCGCCTTCCCGCTGGTTGGCCAAGTCAACGCGGCCGGCCGT
>Ga0134124_10000990_pt1 | contig 22806 bp, 13 predicted proteins | sample KB304_FD_96880 | JGI IMG/M metagenome (GOLD analysis project Ga0134124, IMG submission 96880) | Terrestrial soil microbial communities without Nitrogen fertilizer from Kellogg Biological Station, Michigan, USA - KB3-0-4 | ecosystem: Environmental > Terrestrial > Soil > Unclassified ... | reverse complement strand
CGCGCATGTCGCTCGGCGGCGATTTTCACGGCGCCGATGCGCACATTGTCGAGCGGTTTCAAATGCTCGACGCGAACACGATCAAGTGGACGATGACGATTGACAACCCGAAAGTATTCACGCGTCCATGGACGATGACGTCGCCGGCGCCGATGAAACGGCTCCAGCCGGCGCCCGACTTCGATGTCGAAGACACCTGCCACGAGGGGAACGTCGATCTCGTGCACCTGAAGAACACCTACGAGAAGGCTCACGGGCCGGGCTGGCCGCCGAAGGCTGTGCGATAGGAGATTTGAAAATGAACAGGGCCATCCGCTATGTGGAGTTGATCATCGTCGCCTTCGTCGCCGTGATGGTCCTCAGCCAGTTGCCCGCGCTTGGTCAGGAAGGGCGCGGCCGCGGAGGCGAGGGACGACAGGGTGGTCAGGCCCAGAACTTGCCGGAGGCGCCAGCGATTGGATTTTTCGGGAGCTACCGCGTGGCAGGCGAGAAGACGGATCCGTCGAAGCTGCCGATCATCGGCGCGTGGCGGATCAATTTCGATCGATCCGATCCGGCGCTGAAGCTCGCGAATCGTTTCAAGGACACGGGAACGCTGATCTACACGGCGGAGAAGGGGGGCATCAAGCAGGAGGTGTTTCTGTACTGGCCGCCGACGAAGGTGGACTACAAGAACGTCTTCACCGACGACGCCCGTGAGTTCTGGTTCAAACTCGACGGCAAGAACATCTACCCGAATCCGCAGGGCCCGAACGGCCTCGGACAGACCGTGGCCATGTGGCTGGTCGATCGCAACACGCTTTATCGCGAGCGTGCGACCAAGGGAGTTGTCGACGAACGCGTGATATACCGCGTCGCGCCAGACGGCAACACGCTCGTCTGGACCAACTTCAACGCCGACGGGAACAGCGGCCATCAGGTCTGGAATCGGATCCCGATTCCCGCACGTTAACCGCGTCCGACCCATCACGGCAGCCGCATTGCACGCCTCATGCGGGGGTTTGCATTGCTATGGCTGAAGTACTTGCCTCGTTCTCCGCGCCGGTCACGGACCAGTTTGGCTCGTACTATCCGCGAGCTGTGGGTCGTCTTGCGCCAGACAACATGTGGGAAGGATGGATTGAGTTCGTGCCCATCGACGGCGGGGACGACGTGCTGGTGACGCCGGTGGAGAGCCGCCAGCCCGAGCGGCAGCATCTGGTCTATTGGGCGACCGGTTTAAGTCACGTCTATATGGAAGGTGCGCTGCGACGCGCACGAAACCCAGTGACAGTTCGGGTTCCGGTGATCGACGAGCCAATATCGGATCAACCTGCCCCGCGGCGCGTGGTCGTCGAGCGCGTGATTCCCAAGCCTGAGCCGGTGCTCGATCCGTTCGAGATTGGTGCACGCAATATCGACATCCTGCGGCAGCAGCTGACGGCGCTGAATCGGCCGCGGCTGCTGAACATCATTTCCGCGTTCGATCTCGCAGGGGACGCAGACGTGACACGGATGACCGACTCTGAGCTCATCGGGTTCATCGTCGCTGCCGTCGAGACGCGTCTTTCGCGCGCGCGCTGATTCTCGGTTGACGCCCGCGACTACGCCGAGGCGACGACGCCGGCGACAAGCTTGCGGCACGCGACGCATCGAAAACTGATCGGTCCGTCTGTGGTTGACACGTTCACGGAATTCAAATGGAAGCAGTGGGGACACCGCAGCCGCTCAGAAGGCGTTTCAGCCTTGAGCATGCGCGTGGCGGAAGGAAAAGCAATGAACGCCCCCGATGGCGTCTGGTAGAGAAACCCTTCCGCTCGCAGTTCGTCGAGCGCTGCGCCGCATGCGGTGGCGGACAGATTCCACAAGCGACACGCCTGCTGCAGACTGAGTTTCAAGCCCGGCATCTCGAGGAACTCACCACGAATGCGGCCGATCAATTCGCGGGACATGGGCGTCTCCTCGCAGCATCAAAGATGTTTTGTGATCGACGAGTCGACGCGTCGCAGGAGAGCTGCAGCGCTCCGCAATGGTGCCACGCGAGATGTGGCGATAACAAGCGAACGTGACACGAATTTATTCTCCGCCGAATGCCCGAAACATTTCTTGGGGGCAGTTCCCCTACAAGGGCGAAGGTACTGAAATCGTCACTCAGCGATTGCCGCGGTGATGCCACATGACGGCACTAATTCCCGAGAGCAGCGTGCCCACGACGACGGTTTGCACTCCGACGCCGATGACGGAAATGTGAACGAGCAGTGCGCCCACCATTGTGGAGGCTAGGAATAGACCCGACACCATCGTTGCTGAGGGCACGATCATCAGCATGCCGCCAACGATCTCCACCAGTGCAGTGAAGTATCGAAACCATTGTCCGAAGCCGATTCGCTCGAACAACCGCACCCACATCGGGTGAATCGAGCCCGGAATCTTCACGAATCCGACAATGACGAAGATCGACGCAAGGGCAACGCGCAAGATCCACACGGCGGCATCGCTCCGTCGTGCCCGACGCTCCGCGATCGTCATGTTCATCGGCGTCGAATAGATCCAGTAAGACACCGGAAGCGCGATCGCACAGGCGACGGCGGCCACACTGACGGCGGCCTGAATGCCGTGGCGAGAGAGGAACGCGCCCGCCAACGCAACGACAGTTCCGAAGCCGACGGCCAGATAACCGCACGTTCGATGAATACGCGTCCACAATTCGCGATCGTCCAGGGTGCGAGCGGTGCGGATGCCAATCAGCAGGTTGGGCCTGGTACGGGGAAGCAGGTTGCCGACACCGACGAAGAAAAGACCAACCAGGACCGCGACAGCGCGAGGCGCGATGGCGCGCGCGCCGCGCACATCGGCGAGTGTCGCCAGCGCGAGTGCCTGCAGCACCAGCACAAAAAGAATCGCCTGAAGGGTCATCGCTCTGTATGTCCCGGCGATTTCGGACGGCCCAGTCGCGTTGCGCCACAGCGGACGGAAGGTGACGTAGATGACCGCCGCGGTGGCTGGGAGCGCGAAGGCAATCAGCAGCGGGATGACCATGTCAGCTCTCCTGCGAGCGACGAGCTCGCGGCAATGACGTGCGAGCAGACGGTTGCACCCATTCCATCAGGTGACGAACGAGGTCCTGAAACACGGATGTGTTCAGCTCGTAGTAGATCTCCTGGCCTTTCCGCTCGGTGATCACCAGGCCGCCTTCGCGCAGCACCGCCAGGTGGCGCGAAATCGTCGGCCAGCTCGAATGGAACCGGTCGGCGAGCTCGCCGGAGGTCTTCGGTCCGGAGCGCAGCAGCTTCAGAATCTCGCGCCGGGTCTCGTCCGCAAGTGCCTTGAAGAGCGCATTCGATGGCGTCGATGGCATTTAGATGATTAGCACATTAGCTAATAATGGCCGCCGAGTCAACGCGCTGCGGCGTTCCGTGAGTCCGGGAATGCTCCACCCCTTGCCGTAGAATGCGCCGCGGGTGGCGCTGGCCTTCGGTTCTCGCATCGTTGCGATCGTCGACGCTTTGTACTACCCGCCAGGGCTTGCAGAAACCAAGTCCGAAAACAGTGTCCGGTCGGAAACGTGGTCACGACGCCACGGATGGGAGAAACATGCACTGGGTCACGAGTCGCAAGATCAAAATCAACCGCGCTGCCACTGCGTGGCTCATTCGCAGGTTCATCGACCCCGAAGCGACGTTCGTGTTCGCCGCTCCCGGCGAGGTGGCTGCCGAGGCGCAGCGCCTGAATGGAGTCGGCTTTCACGCACCTGGCACGCGCTATCCCGCCCGCGACAGTGAGGGACGGACGCCGTTCGAGGCACTGGTGGACGAACGGTGCTCCGACGATGCAGCGCTAGGCCGAATGCGCGTCATCATCCGCGACGCGGACGTGCCCCGCGCACGCGAAGTTCCTGAAGCGGCCGGCGTGCGGTTGATTACGGGTGCATTTCCGCTGGTCGCCGCCGACGATCAGGAGACCGTCGAGCGATCGCGGTTTCTTTACGATGCGATGTATGCGGCGCTTCAGGGATACCGCTAGCGGCGCCTACAATCGGCGCTGGCCGCGGCCACGCCGCAGGAGGCGAAACATGGCGATGCCGAGAAGCGGCACTGCGAACAGGAGGAATTCCAGGCTCCCGGAACCCCCGTCTGGAGCAACGCCGAATATCCGTTCGATGAAATCCATCGCCTCTCCTGCATTCGGATTGTGCGGCTCGCTGCATCCAGCGGTCAAGCGGCAATGCAGCGGGCGATCGCTCGGCGCGCGCTCCGGTATTTCATCGCAGAGTTTAGTGTAGGACCGATACCGACGCGCGACCACGATTCATCTTTCTGATCGAGATGCTCATGCATGTCGGTCAGATGCGCCATCAGTGCAAGATTACGGAAATTGCTCTTGACGCCTGCCGCAGCGATCCGACAAACTTCGGCTCCTTAAATTTCGCCGTCAACTCAGTCTCGGGATCCGGTCTCTTCCCCCAGCCTTCCCTGGTCAGCACAATGCGGCGATGGTGTACGGGTGTGCGACCGTGCGTTCGTCGAACGGAACGCGCAGTCCGACGCGTGCTTTTGTGTTCCGTCGCGGCACGGTCGTGTCGCAGAGCCGGCGGTGCGCACGTACGCCCGTTCGGGGAGCAGCAGGATGTCGGCGAGACAGCGATCCCCACACAGCAGGTCCCGCAGTCGTCGAAAGACCACTCCGTCCGCAGCGAAACCTCGAGTTGGAAAAGCCGTCAGTGGTCGAACACCGAGGGGCGGCCGCAAACCGGAAGAGGCGACCACTCCCGCTTCGTCGAATGCAGTAATCAGCACGGGAGCGGCAGCCGGCTCCCCGATGATTTGCTATCCGCTCAAATATCCTCCGCGCTACGACGAGAAATCGCTCGGTCTCGAGCTCTCGCTTCGAATCGCTGGACGTCCGGTGGATGGGTCCACGGCGTCGGTTCTGGGGACGCGCCTTCCAACCAAGGTGATTTGGGTGGATGCCGGCGACGAGTTGCTCGTGCACCTCGACAGCATCCGTGTCGCGCTGCGCAACAAGCTGATTGCGGTTTCAATCGACGTCGAATGCGATCAGACCGGACGCACGCCGCTCGTGTGCACCTTCGCGCTGGGCGACCAATCGGACCCCGCCGGCCTGTTTGCGACGACTGACGAGCTACCGCGGGGCCACGGGCTGCTCGCCGCGCGATGGGGCGCCGCCGTGCAAGCCGCCGTCTGGAACAGCTTGCTCACCCTTGTGAAGGATCACGCCGGGGAGCGGAACCTGGCGCCGCTCGGACTCATCGCGGTCGATGGTGCACTGTCGCTGCGCGCCGGTGAGCCGCTCAAGGTGCCGCCCACATCCGCCAGCACCGTGCCTCCTCCATCGGTACGGGACTCCAAATGAGCTTGAGCCCGGAAGTCGAGCATGCTGCCAAGGCGCTAGGTCTGCTCGACGCGAGCGGCGGACTCGATCCGTCGTGGTTCTCCGCGCCGACCGACCGACTGCAGGGAATCCTCAAGGAACCCGCACAGCGAGACGCCTTCTTCGATCTGCTCGACGACCTGATCCCGGGCGACCCCGTCCAGGGACTGAAGCCGGGCGACGAGTGGCATCCGCTGCTCGGCGATCAACCACAAGGCAACATTTATCTCACGGTCGAATCGGCGTCAGGCGGCCGCACGCTTGTCGGCGTCGGCGCGCAGTTCCGCAGCGCCTCAACTGGCGGAGCGCCCTCCGCCACACTTTTCGCGCGCCTGCCGGTTGTCAGCCTGAGTGCGTCGACGGTCAGCGCCGTTGCCGGCACCGCAGACGGGCCGCTGCAGGTTTCGCTGCGCGTGCAGCTCGATTGGACGAATCCTCCGCAAGCGATCGGGCTCAAAGCGGTTCGAGCGGACGCGCGGCTCGCACCGCTTGCGCCGTCGGATCAACGTGTTCGGTTCGAGGTGATCCTCGAAGGTCTCGATCTCGATGGATCGGGCGCGAAAGACACGCCGCTCGATCCCGCCGACCTCGATTCGCAGGCGGTCGAGCTCATTCTGGGAATCGTACGCGAGAAGCTGCGACAGATCGCCGGAAGCGCATCCGGCGAGGCAGCTGCGGCTGCCAATCATCTGCTGCCACTGCTCGGACTCGGCGGCGGGGTTCCGCCGTTTCCGTTCGCCGATCTGCTGAACGGTCCATCGGCGCTGCAGGCCTGGCTGAACGCGATGGTCAGCTCAGGGTCGCTGAGCGCGTGGCTCGGCCACCTTGGGGGTCTGTTCGGCGCATCGGCCCCTGTCGGCGGCTCCGGAACGTCCGCCGATCCGTTCCACGTGCAGCTTCTCGGGCTCGCCGCCGGAGGATCGGGCCTCGAGGTCACAGCGAGCGCAGCCAATCAGCAGTTGTTCATCGGCGCGCAGGCGGTCCTCGTGCACAACGCGGTGACTCCCGCTGTGCGCGTGGAGGCGCAAGCGACGCTTGTCGGCATTCCGCTCGCCGGTACGGGCAGCGCGACGGTCCTTCCAACGGCTTCGGTTGTCGTTCGAGCACCGGGTGGCGCGACGCCGCTCATCAGCGATCCGGCGATCAGCGTCGACCTGCTGCGAGGTGGCCTGCTGTGGAATCGGACGACGCTCGTGCCGCTGCTCGAGCTCGTGAACGTCGACTTCCAAGGCACGCACTACGACCGAATCGATCTCACCAATGCAGACAGCGTCGTTGCTGCGGCATCGGCCGGTGTACAAGCGGCGATTCTCGCCGCGCTTGGCAACACGGGGCCGGCGACGCACGTGGCAGCGCTCACCGGTCTGCTGAAGCCGGCCGGTGATCCTGCGTGGCCGTTCACGGTCGGTCTGGCCGACCTCGTTTCGAGCCCCACGCGTGCGATTGCAGCCGTGCATCGAAGTGCGCTCCTCAGCAATACACACCACTGGGGATTCTTGCTCGCCGAAGTCGCTGCGCTCCTCGGGATCGCCGATCCGGTGATCGGCGCAGGTACGAAGATCGATCCATGGCGCGTGCCGCTCGCAGCACCGGGTTCGTTGACGCTCGAGCTCGTCGCGTGGAATGCGCAGGAGAGCGGCGTCGCGGCCGATCCGCAGCTGCTGCGTCTCGGTGTCCGCCTCTCCGCATCGAAGACACCGTGGCACTTCTGGTGGCTCGCCGAGCTGCTCGCGTTCGATCTGCCGCAGTCAGGCGCTGGCGATGTCGCCCTCATGGCGGGGCAGCACGCGGCGTTCCTGCTGCAACCCGGATTTGCGACGGCGCCCGTCGCGGGCGTAGCGATCAGCTCGTCGTCAATTGGCGTAACGATGGATTGGGTGCCGGGTGGTGCGCTGGCATTTCGCGGCAGCATCAACGGACTCGCGGTCGAGGAGAACGGAACCACGATCAACGTCGGCAGCCTGACATTTCCGCCGGCGACGCCGTTTGATATCAACAACCCCGCTGCAAGTCTCGGCATCAATACCGGGCAGTTCGAAGCGCTCGTTCGACTGCTGCTGACGCGTGCCGCGAACGGATACGGCGGCGTCCCCGGTCTGACGATCGCCGGCCTGCTCGGTCTGCACGGTCGGCTCGCGGGACTCCAACCCGATTGGCCGGTGCTGCGCGATCCGGCCGCACCGGGATCGCTCTTCACCCAGCTCGACGCGGCGCTTCGCGACTGGCTCGAGCGTCTGGCGACGACTGTCTCTGCCGATGGCTCGCCGTTTCTTCCACAGGCGCTCCTGTGGCTTCGCGGTCTGCTCGCGGACGCGTTGCCGACGACATTCACGCAGGTGCCGCTCGCCGATCGGGCGCTCGAGGGGAGCGGCACATACGAAGATCCGTGGGCGCTCCCGCTGGCCGGCGGCGGATCGCGTCCAGTTGAACTGCTTGTCTGGTTCGAGCCACAGGGCCCGCCGTCGATGTGGGCGGCGGCACTTCCAACGAGTGTTGGTGCCACCGGGAACTTTGTCGATCTGCTCGAGCGCGCGCAGACGCTGCGCGCGTTCCTTGCGTCGGTCGGCGACGCGCTGGCGTTCACCGACTTCGGCGGAACAGGCGGCGCGCTCGAAGCGCTCGCCACGTCTCTCTCGTCCACCGATGGTCTCGTGCCTCTCTCGTCGCAGATTCCAACCGGCGGAACGTGGACAACGGGAACGCTCCTGACATGTGCGCATCACAAGCAGTCGTCCGACGTGTCGGCGATATCACAGATTCTCGGTCAGCTCGATACGTTCAATCCGCCGGTCAACCCGCGCGCGGTGTTGCTGCTGGGTCCTGCCTTTGCTGATCACACGGCGTGGAGCGTCTTGCTCGCACAAGCCGAGACCCAGCGTCCAGGCAGCACGAACGCGAGCGCACATTTCAACCTCCGGATCCCGAACGCCGATCCGCTGAACATCGACCTGAATCCGGTCACGACCGTCGCCGACTACTACACCGCCGATCTGCAGGACATCGGTATCGGCAATCTCGTGTCGCTCACCGGCCAGATTGGCCGCGTGGTCGATCGCATTCGACAGCTTCGGCCGGGTGTCAAGGTCACGCTCGTCGCGCACTCGACGCCGGGCGTCGCCGCGCGCGCGTACACGGCTGCGAACGCCTCCAAGATTCAAGGCCTCATCACGGTCGGTACACCCCATGCGGGCGCGCCGCTTTCTGTTCTGCGTGTCCCCGCCCTCGCCGATGCCGTACGGCTCGTCGATCGTCTGGCGCTTCCGCTCGCCGCCGGGCCAATCAAGGACGCGCTCGATCACTTGAAGGAGGCGCTCGACGGGTATCTGCCGCCGGCCGCTCCTGGGCAACCGTCGCGGCCGCGGCCGTACCCGATCGGCAGCTTCGCCGGAACCGATTCGACGGATACCGCCGGAGTGCCGGCATTCGCGCTCGGCGGCACTGTCGCGGGCGATCTGTTTGCGGTCGTCAAGGCGGGTTTCGTGTCGATGGCGGCGAGCGCGGCGGCTGCGCCGCGTCCCGCGCCGACGCATGTCGGCGTGGGCGTTCGAGCAACGCTGCCGTTCCCCGACGCTAGCCCTGGTGAGATTTCGGTCCACGGAACAGTCCGCGTCGACGCCTTTCGTCTCGCGCTGCATGCCGGCGCTCCCGATCCGCCACGACCCGCCCACGCGATTCGTGTGAACGCTCAAGTTAGACGACTCGGTGGATGGCTCGTCGGCGCGCCGATCTCCTACAACGGCGACGAAGCGCCGCTCGTCGACGTTCGCGTCCGCTGGGCCGACCTCGGCATCGTCATCTCGAACAACGGCAGCCTGCACGTCACGCCGGATCTGCACCTGCACGACGTGTCGTTCCACAGCGACACAATGCCGCTCGCACAGCTCGGAGATGCGGTCGCGCAGCCGTTGCTCGGCGAAGTCATTCGCGCGCTGAACGGTCCCTCCGTGGGACTCGCGCCGGGTGCGCTGCTGGACGTCTTCTCCGCGCTCGGTCTCGCCGTTCCAGATGCGGTCAGCGGCGGCCTCGGGCTGTCGCTCGATGCGTTCGCCGCCATTCAGGTGGATGCGGCCGGCTACCTCGAGCCGAAGTTGCGTGCCGCGCTCGATCGACCTCAGGGTGTCCTCGGAATAGTTGGACCTTCGGGTGGCCCCTGGACCCTGCCGGTCGGAACCGGCGCCATTCAGGTGTATCTCGCGAAAGATCCGGCGTGGCGCGTCGGCGTACGCACGGCAGCCGACACGACGCTCACCCTGGGGAACGGCATCGCAGCCACCTTCGATGGCAGCGTCGCGGTCCCGGCGATGATCGGAGCGTTCGATTTCAATGGGTCGTTCGGCGCGTTGACGGTCGCGCGATCGCAGAGCACCGGTCAGTTCACCCTGAGCGTGCCACCGTGGATCGACGCGCTATCGCTCTCGCCGTTCCCGTCGCCAGCGGTCCTGGCAGCGACGCTCAATCAGGCGCTGCCGCGCATCCTGTTCTCGAGCGTGGTGAGCGGAACCATCGAGCCGATGCTCGGCCCGCTTTTCAAGGTCGGACCGATCGATCGCTTCCTCGCCGCGCCAGGCTCGTCGTTCACGAGTTCGGGATCGCTCGGCAACGGCACGACGCTCGACAGCGCCAGAATCAATCAGCTGCTGCAGGTGATTGCGACCGCAGCGGGATCTCCGCCGGGTCCGGGCCTCGGACTCCCTGCCGGTCTGCAGCTGACAGCCTCCGGTACGGGCACAATCACGCTGAGGCTCGCGACGAGCGCCGCCCTTGGCGGCGTGCTCGACTTCCAGCTCGACGCCAACATCGATCCCCTCCTGCACGTCACACCCGCAGGCAGTATCACGTTGCATCTGCCGCTGCCGGGCACGTGGGGCAACAGCACCTTCACGTTCGGCCTGTCCGCGCAAGGCGTCACACTCGTGATCACGCCGACCGGCGCTGCGCCGATTCAGCTGCTGCCGACTTTCAGCGGTCTCGGCACCCTGGCTGGCGCGGCGCAGGCGTTGCTTCCCTCCACGCTCGACGCGCTGGTCGGCGCATTCGGAGGACCGCCGCCGAAGCTCGTCGAGCTGACGGTAAATCTCGCGAAGGCCCTCGATCTCGCCGATGGTGCCGGCAGCTTCCAGGCGCGCGCCAACAACTGGAAGCTGGTGCTCCAGGGCAACTGGCTGTCGTCGCGCGACGCCGGCGTTCGCACGTCGGCTGCTGCTGCATTCGCTGCGCTGTTCAACGACGCCACGTCTCCGCTGAACGGACTCCTCCCCGGTACGGTGGGCGCCAGTGGCGGTCTCGTGAACTGGACGCTCTCGCCGGGCGACGGAACGATCACAATCGCGCTCGGTTGGGACAGTGGAGGGCCGTCGATGCTGGTCCACGTCGCCGGCGTAAAGGTGGCGAGCGGACCGCTGCGTCTCACCGCGAAGGGCGGGTTGGCGAACAACGCCGTGACTGCCGAGGCACGTCTCGGGCTCTCGCTCGCATCGAGCATCGGCGTATCGATCGAGCCCGAGTTCGCCGCCGTATTCAACGGAACCGCCTTCGAGATCGATCTGCTTCCGCTCGGCGCCGCTGGCCAGAGCACACTCGACGTCGAGCTGCTCCCCGCGCCGGCGGTGCACATCTCGACGAGCGGACCGCTCGAGTTCCTGCAGCAGTGGGTCCTGCCAATCGTGGCCGATCTCCTCGTGCACGAGGCCTCGGCGAAGCTGAACACCGCAGTGTGGAGCGGCGGCCCGACGCTTCGTGCGTTGCTCGTGAGCGCCGGCATCATCGACAACGCCGATCACCTGTTGCACCCGTCGGTCGAGACGATGGTGCTCGGGCTGCTCAAAGGCGTGGCGACGAACGTCACGATCAACGTCACTCCATCTCTGAAGCTGTCGCTCATCGACGAGATTCCGAACAGCGGCGGCGCGAAGCGGCTCGGGATCCGACTCCGAGGCCACCAGGACTTCCACGTCGGCCAGCTCGAAGTAGGGATGCTCTTCGGCGAGCCGGCGTCGTGGATCACCGATTCGACCAAAGGGGTCACGGTCTATCTGCTCAACAGCACCGGCCCGTTCACGCTGAACCCGTTACTCGAGGTCACCGGACTCGGTGTCTCGTTGCGCGGAGAGGGCGGGTCGCCGCTCGTTAACACGCAGGCGCTCCGACTTGGCGGCGCGGCAGGCTATCTGTTCTTCACGCTCGGCTTCACCGGGAGCGTCTCGCTGAGCAACTTCGGCGCCGGCGTCGAACTGTCGGAGTTCGGTATTCCGCTCGGTCAGGCGCTCGGCAGCAACGCGGGCGGCGATAACCCCGTCGCCGCGAGCCTTCTTCAGTCCGACGGCGGCGGTGATCCCAACCCAGTCAATCCTGCCGTCGACGTGGTCGTCGCCTACAAGAACAACGCGTTCGTCTTCGAGATCGGGGGGCAGCAGGGCGCGCTCTGGATTGGCGTCCGGCGGACGTTTGGCCCGATCTACATCGAGCAGATCGGCGTCGAGTCGCGCGAGAACAAGTCGAAGGTCGCGCTGCTCGTCGACGGCAGCGTGAAGGTCAACGGCCTCACAGTCGGCGTCGACGATCTCAGCGTGGTGATCCCGCTGAAGAAGTTCACGAGCCCGGGCGACTGGTCGCTCGATCTCCACGGACTGGCGGTCGGCTACAAGGGAGAAGGCATCGCGATCGCCGGCGGTCTGGTGAAGAATCCCGGACCGCCCATCCAGTACGACGGCATGCTGCAGGTGGACATCGCCGGCCGCGGATTTACGGCGGTCGGTTCTTACGCGCGGCCCGTCGATCAGCTCGGCGAGTACACCTCTCTCTTCATCTTCGTCTCGCTGCCGATCACGCTCGGCGGTCCGCCAGCTTTCTTCGTCACGGGACTGGGCGGCGGCGCCGGGTACAACCGACAGCTGCTTGTCCCGGCGAACGTCGAGGAGGTGCCGGGATTCCTGCTGGTCGCGGCGATCGACAACCCGAGCTTCGCCAACGATCCCATGCGCGCCCTGCGCGACATGGCGCTCTCGATTCCGCCAAAGCGCGGCGCGTTCTGGCTCGCAGCCGGACTTCGATTCACATCATTTGTGATCGTCCAGAGCACTGCGGTCCTGTACGTGGCGGTCGATCGTGGCTTCGAGATCGGCATTCTCGGCATCAGCCGCATGGCGCTGCCCGCTGCAGAGTTCGCGATCGCACAGGTGGAACTCGCGCTCAAGGCACGATTCAACAGCGTCGAGGGCATCCTCTCGATCCAGGCACAGCTCACCGACAACTCGTACTTGTTCCACCCGTCGTGTCAGCTCACCGGCGGATTTGCGTTCTTCATCTGGTTCCCGCGCGGGCAGTTCGTGTTGACCCTCGGCGGCTACCATCCCGCATTCCAAAAACCGCCGGAGTTTCCCGACGTCCCGCGACTCGGCTTCCGCTGGACGATGGGGCCGGTCTCGATCAAGGGCGAGTCGTACTTCGCGCTGACCAACTCGTGCGTGATGGCGGGTGGCCGTCTCGAGGCTGTCTACAGTCTCGGTCCTATCCGCGCGTGGTTCATCGCCTGGGCTGACATCCTGATCTCGTGGGATCCGTTCCACTACGACATCTCGATCGGCGTGCAGGTTGGCATTCGTGTCGAGTTCGAGGTGTGCTTCATCGGCTGTGTGACGGTGCGACTCGGCCTCACGCTCGGCGCGTCGGTCCACATCATCGGACCGCCGCTCTACGCTGAGGTGAGCGTCGATGCGTACATCGCAACGATCACGGTGCACTTCGGCGATCCGCCGCGTCCCAAGCCCATCTACATCACCGACTTCAATGTCTTCACGACGAAATACCTGACGGCGGGCGATGCCAACGGCAAGGCGGTAGGCGTCCGCGTCTTGCAGGGCATGCTGCCGCCTGATCCGCCTGGCGCCCAGCCGCAACCCGGCACCTCGGATCAGCCGTGGAAACTCGGGATCGAGTTCGCATTCGTCACTGAAACGCGCATGCCGGCGTCCCGATTCTCCAGCTTCCTCGCGGGAGAAACGAACGCGTCGGGCAGTCCGGTGCTCGATCTCGCCGCGATGGACGAGCTCAACGTCGCCAGCAATCATGATGTACGGATCGTGCGAAAGGCCGACGGCTCGACGCCGCCAATGGACGCGCAGCACTTTGCGATCACGCAGGTGTCGGCGTTGTTCCCTGAGGCCACTTGGCGATGGACCGACCCGAACAAGCAGAAGGCGGCCGCGAATACGATCGAGGCGCTCGGCGGTGTCACCGTCACCGGTACCGCGTTCCTGCAGGGCCAGACGCAATTAATCCAGATCGCCGGCCACGTCGATGACGACCCGAGTTTGGCCAAGCCGCTGCCATTCTCGACCAACACACCCGAGCGCGTCGGGGTACTGCAAACGATTGGCGCGAGCGCGGAGCTGCTGTCAGCCGCGATTGCCACAGCGAGCAGCGGCAAAATGCTGTCGGCGGCCGAAGCCGTACTGACCGCCGGGGGCGTGTTCGCCGATGCACGACGCGACGCGGGCATTCCTGTTGAGGGCTATTCGCGAATCACCACGCAGTCGCTCCGCAGCTACCGCTCGGCGCCGCCGCTCGTTGCGCCATTGAGCACTGGCCTGACGATGCGGCCGGTTGGCCTGCCGGCACCGCCAGTCGTCACGCGCATCGCGGACACGTCGCCGGTGATCCTCGAACGACCGCGGCTCAAGGCAGTTCTAAGCAGGAAGCCGCAGCTCTCGAAGGATTCGCCTCCGGCCATTCACACCACCGTCATGCGCGCCGCGACAACCGGCATCCTTCGAACCGCGCCCCCTGCGCCGTTGCCGCAGACAGGCGCCCGGCTTCAACGCGTGGCCCCGCGACGCGCGCCGCGTCCGACGGACGCTGCCCTGGGCGATCGGACGCTGCACCATCCGGAGCTGGCGATCCTCGCGGGACCGGCACACCGGACAGCTTTCGAGCGCGCCGCCGATCTCGCGAGCAAGGATGGCGTGCGGCTGCCGGCGGGGACGACGCACCTGTGGGACATCCCGCCCGGTCTCCGTCGTCTCGCGATCGTGATTCGCGGGAATGCGGCAGCCAGAGTGGTGTTCCTCAATCGCGCCGGTCGTCTGATCTCCGATCGAGAACTGATCGCGACGAAAGAGATCGCCACGTCCGTGCCGGAGGATGCAGAAACTCTCGCGGTGACCTGCCTCGGTGTGGTGCCTGCGAGTCTCGACGTGAAGCCTGCGCCGGGTGCGGTGACCTTCGCGTTTGCGCCAGCCGGTGGATATTCGGCTGCGGGATGGCAGGTCGGCAACTCCGGCGACATGGTCAGTGCGAGCACGATTCTGGCGCGGGGCGCGATTGTGCTGCTCCCACGTCCACACGCGTCGCTGCATCGCAACCAAACCGCGAGCGAAGCGGTCGTGACCTTCCACGACGTAGTTCGTGACCAGGTCGGCATCGAAACGCGGTTCCCGACGACTGTGACCGTCGTGTGCATCCTGCTCGACGGTCAGGACGTGACGGCCGCGGCCGACGGTGATCTCGCGATCGCTGCCGACGGTGCTCGACTGGTCACCCCACCGATTCCCGTTGGCGGCGGCCGTCGCCGCATGCTGCTGTACGACCTGGCGGATCGCGACCGCAAGCTCGATCACATTTCGATTTCGGTCGGCAGCAGCAGGGGGTGGCGTGTTGCGGGCGTCGTTGGATTGACCGGTCGCGCGATTGAGTGGGCGAATCGTTTCCAGGGTGACGTGCCGGAGCGGCTCGTCGCCGACGGTTCGCTGACGCCTGAAGGCAGCGTGCTGGTACGACTGGTCACGTCGGCGCCAACGCCAACGCGACCGCCCGGAACGACGGTGCGACGTGCGAGATCTCCACGGAGGAAGCGCTGATGCCGCAGACCCTGCAACCGCCGCCGCAAGGCGCGATATTCATGTTCGACTACGCGACGCCGCCACTTCAGCCGGACAGCTACACGCTCACCGCGCAGACCGACGTCCGATTCGACAACGCGAGTCACCCGCTCACCGATGAGCGCTCCTTCGATGTAGTCGGCCCACGATTCGCTCTGCCTCCAGGCGACGTGGCCGGCGTGTTTCCCCCGCGGAACGCGCAGGGTCCGTACGAGGACGTGCTCGCGCAGATCGTCATCAAGCGCCGCACGCTGCCCTGGGAGCGCTCGCTGGACAAGACGAATCTCATCGGCTCGCCGTCTTCACCTGGACTTCCTGCCGGATACCCGATGCCGTGGCTCGCGCTGCTCCTCTTCGAGGAGGGCGAGTTCACGATGCTCGAGAACACGCCGCTCGAGAACGTCGTACCTGCGGACGTGTTCAAACGGCTGGGCCAACCAGCAAACGTACTTTGCACGGCCATCGAAGCAGACAGGCAGCTCGTCACTGAGATGATGCCGTCGAAAGAAGAGCTCGCACTACTCTCGCACGTTCGCTGGGTGAACATCGACGATCGTGAGTTGAACGTCGAAGGCAGTGACGGCTGGTTCTCCGTGGTCGTCACGAACCGATTGCCATCGCGCGGTGCAAAGTGCCGCGCCTGTCTGGTCTCGCTCGAGGAACGCGCCGATCTCGTCAAGAAGGATCCGCCGCCGTCGTTCGTGCCGACGACCTTCATTCCCATCGTGACGAAGGAGGTCGCGTTCCGCGACGTGCAGTTCCGCGAAGCCGAGCAGTTCAAGGTGGTCGAACGTCGCGTCGACGTGGACTTCGGCCGGCTCACGATTTCTCCCGAGCAAAAAACACGGCTCGTCGTTCTGTACACGTGGCAGTTCACCAGCCAGGGTCCCGGCACGTTCTTCAGCCTGATGCAGGGTCTCGACGTTGGCATGATTGGCAAGGTGAAGAAGGAAGGGGAGCCTGCGCTCACCGACACCGCCCACCTGCGGCTCGAATTACAGGACCGCGGCGGCGAGGAAGAGACGGTCTGGTATCGCGGTCCGCTGGTGCCGTTCGAGCTGACGCGCGATCCGCTCGGTCCCTATCACAGCGCGGATCAGGCGCGGCGCGCTACGCCCGAGACCGGCGCGGAAGACGTTTCGTATGCAGCGGCATTCGAAGTCGGGCGGCTGCTCGCTGCGTCCGACGCGCGGCTCGCGCAGGAGCTGATGCGATGGCGCCGCGAGTCCTACAAACAGTCGGCTCGCATCGACAATCTCACCGACCTGAAGGCCGAATTCCAACTCGATTTGCCCGCAGCGATTGCCGAGCAGGTTCACTCGCCGATTGTCCCGATTCTGGCGACGGCGGCGGTCGGGACGATCGTCTCGAATCCAGGCCCAATCGCGGATCGTTACGGCATTGCGGCAGCGAGCAAGGCCGTCGGCATGAATCCCGAGGTCGTGCAGAAGGTGTACGGGCTCGAAACGATTCAGGACGCGCAGGCGCTGCTCGGCGGCGAGCCCGCGACGTTCGGCGCCGAGGTTCGCGCCCCACAGCCGACGGCGCGTCCGGACGTCACGCTGGAATCGGTGCTCGCCGACAAAGCCGGGCTCGAGACGCTGACACAGGCGCGCGACCGCGTGATCGAGAACGTCAAGACGAAGCTTGGAGAACAGGAATGAGGGCGGCCTGGGTGACCGACAAATCGACGCTCCGCATGCGCATGACCGCGAAGGCGCAGGTCGACGTCTCCGTACCCGAAGCGGAAATGCCGGCCTACATGGAATCGTTCCTCGGGCACTTGCGACTGCTCGTCTGTGTGCCGTTCGACTATCTGATTGCCGACGCACGTCTGCTGCCGGATGAATCGATTCGCTTCTTCTATCTCGATCGCTCATGGGCCGATCGCCTCGTCGACGGCGCGATCGCGGTCGGGAAGACGGGCACGCGCGAGCAGGCACATCATCAGGCGCACGCGCCGGCGGTCCAGGAGCAGCTCGATATCACCGAGCGCGGTGTCCGCGATCTGCAGCGCGCGCGCGTCAGCTTCGAGTTCCTGCGCAAAAACCCGCGCACCGGCTCCGGCGGAACGATCACCGGGTTTCTCCTCCGCTCGGCCGCCGTCAGTGGATGGCCGCACATGGACGTGCGCGCATTCGACAAGGTGCTCCCCGTGCCGGTCGATATGAACGACGCGAGGACGCATCAGCTGCGCACACTGCGGCTCGAGCGTCTCGCGCCATCCGTGCTGCTGGCCCTGTTCGAGGGCATTCCAAAACTGGTCTGGTGCGAGGAACCGCATCATGGCGTCATGTTCGGCGTTCACGAGGTCGACGGAAAGTTCTCGATCTTCCGCCGCGACGCGCAGGCGAACAAGATTCTTGGGTCGCAGGACATCAGCGTGCCGAGGCGTGCAACGAACCATCGCGTGCTCGCCGTTCGCGATGTGCAACGCAACCTGCAGAAGGCACGCGACGACGGACAGTCCGAGATGCCTGTACAGGATGGGAGCGCCGATCTGGCGATCGAGCTGCTGCAGCTGCCGTGGCGGCAGCGCTTCCAGGGTTCGGGCGGCCGTCCGCAATTCACGGGCGTCGGCGCGTTTGTCCCGTTGGTCGTTGTCGCGCCGAAGATTACGCAGGAAGAGATGCAGCTGCTCGTGAAAGGGCTCGTGAAATGAGCGCCGCTGACACGATGTTCGCGCTCGCGGCGGCACACGGCGTGTCGTCGAAGATGCTCAAGACCTGGTACGAGTTCCTGCCGCGCACTCCCCGCGTCCTCGTGCCCATCCAACTCGAAGTGCTGGTGGTGCGACAGACCGGCGCCCAGTGGGCCCGCTGCGGCATGGACGCACCGCCCGCTGATGGCGAGTCCGTCGACGCGAAGAATCTGATTCCTCCGCCGTTCACGAACCTGCCGCAGCCGCGCCCGCGCGGGGCGTATCTACACTGGGCACTCCCCGACGCGCTGGGTCACGGCGAGCAGACGCAGACGACGCAGCCGGACGGCACAATCGTCTCCGACACGACGTTCCCTGTGATTCCCGATCGATGGCTGGTACTCCGCCTCCATCCATCGTCGATTGCTGGCCGTCGCACCGTGCGGGGGTGGGTGCTGCGCGCGCACGACCCGAATCCGGAGCCGCTCGAACTCGACGCGTTCAAGGAGACTGGCGCTCCACCTGACGCCATCAAGAAGCCGCTCACGGTACTCGGGCACGGGGACGTGAGCTGGTCCGGCTACTACGACAACGTCGTCAACCGGATGGCGTTCTACGACAACCTGCAGGGTGTCGAGGTCGGACCGCTCGCGTACCTGGTGTGCGGCTGGTACTCCGACACATCGCAGGACCCGCTCGGCGACGACAAGATCCGATCGCTCACCGACTTCTTCGCGAAGCTCAACGAGCTGAGGTGGGAGATTCCTGAAAAGTATCTTCACCAGGTGCACAGGAAGGCCGTCGATCATCTCGTTGCTCTCGAAAGGGCAGGGCTCGTGACGAAGCTGACGCTTCAGGATCAGATGAGAAGCCTGGCCCCCTTCGACGAGCGTCCGCTCCGAGTGAGGGAGCCGGGCACGACGCCGGCAGGTCCTCCGTACGAGACCGACGGATCGTGGTGGCCGAAGCTCACGCTGTATCACGGCTCTGTGGTCGGCATCGGCTGGCCCGGCATCGGCTGGCCCGGCAACGAAAAAGGCACGTTGTCTGGAGAAGAAGGTGGACCGCCGGCGGCGAGCGCTGTAAAGGTGAGCGTCGGCAACACGACCGCCGAGGCACTCGCTGCGCTCGTGGCCATGAACACGACCTCTCAGCAGCAAGCGCGTGTTCTCGAGGCGTTTCAGCTCGGCCTGCTGCCGGAGCTGAACGACGCGGATGGCCGTGCGCGAATCGATGCTGCGCTGCATGCGACGACGTTCGGATCGTTGCCGGGCGGCGACGTCATGGAGCGTGTGTTCCGTCCGCCGTCGGGACCGACGCCAACGGCGCCGAAGGATCCCGTGAAGCCTGGCCTCGGTGTGTTCGATCGATTCCACCGACCGACGCGCGTCGTGAAGGACAAGGCCACGATCGGCCTGGCGACGGCCAGCAAGGAGAAGACGTCGATCTCTCGCGAGGTCGATGCGAAGGTCTTCCAGGCGAAATCGCTCAGGGAAGAAGTCTCGATCGGTGTCGGCAAGCTCGGACGCGTCATCGGGAGGGTTGCGCCCCCGTCTGAAGAGCCGTTCATCGCCGGGCACTGGGAAGACGTGAAGCGGGCGCTGCCGCGCTTCTTCCATCCAGGCGACGCTGTCGTCGTGCTGCAGGGTCTGAAGCGATCGTTCCAGTACGGCGACGATGGGAAGAACACGGTGAACGGGCGGCTGCAATGCCGCCTGACCGGCACGTGCACCAGGGAATACACGCCGTGGCACGGCGACATCGCGTACCCAACCATCTATCCCGACGACATCCTTGTTCGCGGCGTGGACAACGGCAGCGTACCGCCTGAATGCGAGGAGCTTCTCGGCGAGGTTGTGCTGCTCGATCCTGGCTCCTCGGCCCCTGTTGTGCAGTCGGCCACCAGGGGTCTTCCACTTGACGCCGGGCAGATCGCGACTCACATCCAGGGCGTCATGGTCGATCAGACGTCCTGGTGGGCGACGCGCGATCCGCGCGCGGATCACTCTCGCATCGTGACGACGTCGAGTTTCGGAGGCATGCTGCCGGCTGCGATCGCCGTGTCCCCGCCAGTGTGGCCATGGAGTCCTCTGCATCTCGAGTGGCGCGTCCAGTTCATCCCCTCGCCAGGCGGACACGATGACTGGGATCTCGGCGAGGTCGATTACAACGAGAGCGTGCCCAAGCTGCCGCCGGCGGCGAGCCCGACTGGCGTCTTGACGATTGAAGGGCGCTCGACGCTTTCGGCAGGTGCCGCGAAGACGCTCGCGGAATCGGTGCGCAAGGCGATCGATCAGGCTGCTGACCAGGGTGGCCGACATGCGCGTGAAGTCCGGCATCACGGCCGGCGGTGTCGATCGATCAACGCTCGAGGACATCGCCACTGCGCTCGAGAGCATGGACACGCTGTCGGCCGGTCTCGACGGTATCAACACCGCGCTTCGTGGCGGCCTCGTCGGCGACGGCACCTCCACACCGCCGGAGGGCGCACCGGTTCCCTCGCCGTTCCACGTGCTGCGAGCGGGATTCATGCGAATCCTCCGCCTGCGTCTGGTGGACTGTTTCGGTCAGTTCGTCGACCTGGCCGGGTCGGGTCCTCAGGCAGATGCTGATCCGAACCGCATCACCCGCAGCCAGCCGCTCGAGGTGACGAGCCGTCCGGAGCTGCTCGCGCTGCCGCCGAGATTCACGTCGCCGGCGCGGCTCTGGCTTCGCTTCATGGACGCCGGAGGGAAGAACGAAGAGGCAAGGCTCGGTACCGATCAGGCGCCGGCGGTGAGCCCCGTCTGTGGCTATCTGATGCCGAACCATCTGGACAACGCGCTGATGGTTTATGCGGCGGACGCCTCGGATCGTGGCGTCGTGCGTCTGCCTTTCCAGGGTGACGTCGTGTGGGAGGACGCGCCCGGTCGGCCGTCGACGGTCGGGCAATCGCCGTCGCTCGCCATTCCCAATCAGTTTCTCGCCGGCATGGCGAACGGCCTGCTGCAGTGGGGCATCGTCGATGCGGGCTTCGTCGCGGGACCTGATACGGCGCTCGAGGCGCTCATGCGCGTGATCGACTCGACGTTGTGGTCGGTCGACCCGTACGGGCATCAGGGCGAAGATCACCTGGCGCTGCTGATCGGCCACCCCGTCGTGGTTCTGCGCGCCGTTCTGCGACTCGAGGTGAAGGAGCCGGTCGATCTGCCCGCTGTGAATCTGAAGACAGTTCCCGTCCGTCTTGGTTCGCTCACGCAGTGGCAGGACGGCTTGTTCGGGTTCTTCGTCAACGACGACTACATGACGTTTCACTGCGCGCCCGCGGCGGCTCGCCTCGCGCGTGAGGTTGGTCCACATCGCGGGTTCCTGCAGCAGGCGAACGCGGTTCCCGACTTTTACAACACGTTCAGCGACGACATCGACTCACAGGGAAACGACGGGGCGACGCCGGTGGTGCATCCATACGTCGACACGTCGGGCGTGCTGTTCGTGCAGCCGAATCAGGACTTCCGGCTCACGATGCTCGTCGAGCCGCACTCGCTCGTGTATGGAACGTCCGGCACGCTCCCGCGCAAGGACGTCGGGATGCGGCGAGAATGGGTGAAGGACGCACTCTCGAAGCTGTCGCCGACGTTCCGCTTCGGACCCGTGCTGATCGACGCGAAACGGATTCGGATGCCGATCCCGCACGACATCAACGGTACGTGGAGCTGGGATCATCGCGTGGACGTGACGACATGGTCGAACGATGCGGTGACGCACGCCACGCAGGACGCACTGCTCCCGCCGGATCCGCCGACCGGCAGCGAAGGCTGGCTGCGTCTGACACCGCCGCAGCCGGAAGAGGAAACGTAAACCATGGCGTGGGTGCCTCTTGGCCCGGCGTGTATCCCGAACGGGCAGCTTGGCTACGACAGCACGGGACGCGGTCCGGTTGGCGGACGCGTCACCTGCATTGCGCTCAGCCCCACCGATCCGGACAACACGATCTTTATCGGCACGGCCAACGGCGGCGTGTGGCGCAGCAACGATGTCGGCAAGACGTGGACGCCGCTCATGGACGACAAGGTCAGCATGAGCATCGGGGCCATGCAGTTCCACCCGACGCAGCCGAACCTGCTGTATGTCGCGACGGGCGAAGGTAATCGCGGCGGCGAGACCTTCTTCGGCAACGGCCTGATGATCCACGACACGGTGGCAGACACGTGGTCGCTCCGGATCCAGGCGCCGCTTCAAAAGATGCGCTGTTCACAGATGGCGCTGCAGACCACGGGCGCGAGTACGCGAATCCTCCTCGCGACCGGAGGCGGCATTCTCGAATCGATCGATGACGGGTTGAACTGGAACGTGCTGCCGGTGACGGGAGCGGCACCATCGATCGGCGTCATGAGCGCGCTGCAGCTGGTGCCGGCCCAGGGCGCGCAGCCCGAGCGGCTGTTGGTGGGCGTACGATGGAATGGCATTTACGCTCGCACCGGCGCAGGCGCGTTTGCGCCGGTACCGAAGGACGTGCCTGGCGGCCTCCCGAGCGCGAACGTCGACAACGTCGCGATCGCCGTCGCCCCCAACACACCAAGCATTGTGTATGCGGCGCTCGGGAACTCGTCGGCAGGGCTGGTCGGCATCTTCCGATCGACCGACAGCGGCGCCACCTGGCAACCGGTCACGCCTCCGTCAGCCGACGTGAAGCAGACGTTCTACAACTTCGTCCTCGCGATCGATCCGACCAACCCGGCGACGATCTATTTCTGCGAGACGCGCATCTGGAAGTCGACCAACAGCGGCGTGAACTGGGAGAAGATCAACGAGCCCCGCAACGGCACGCCCGGCATCCACGCAGACCAGCATGCGCTCGTCGTGCATCCCACCAAAGCGCAGCGCGTGTGGGCGGGCAATGACGGTGGCGTGTGGTACTCGGAGAACGGCGGAGATAAGTGG
>Ga0134124_10000989_pt1 | contig 22818 bp, 23 predicted proteins | sample KB304_FD_96880 | JGI IMG/M metagenome (GOLD analysis project Ga0134124, IMG submission 96880) | Terrestrial soil microbial communities without Nitrogen fertilizer from Kellogg Biological Station, Michigan, USA - KB3-0-4 | ecosystem: Environmental > Terrestrial > Soil > Unclassified ... | reverse complement strand
TCTCCTTGGAGTTGTAGGTGATCGTCTTGCCGTCCTTGGCCACCTCGGAGGCGCCGAAGGACCACATGATGGCGCGCCAGGAGGCGCGGGAGTCGTCGTGGTGGGCGAGACCGATCCCGACCGGAAACCCCTTGGTCTTCAGCTTGGCGCCGCCGACCCGCAGGTCTTCCCAGCCGTCGGGGCCGTTCGGCATGCCGATCTCGCCCCAGAGATCCTTGCGGTAGAGGCCCGGGAAGTCGATGAAGAAGTCGGGCACCGAGTGGAACTTCCCGTCCGCGGTCTTGCAGTAGTTCTCGGCGAGCTGGGTGAAGCCGCCGTACTTCTTGGCGAGCTTGTCGCAGAGGTCCTGCACGTCCGTGAGGGCCGCCGCCCACTTCTCGGTGCCGGAGCCCACGAGCTGCACGATGTCGTGACCCGACTGGGTCGCGATCTCGGCCGCGATCTTGGCCGGGATCTGCAGGTGCGGCACGTGGTCGATGATCACGCGCATGTTGTGCTTGGTCGACCACTGCTCCGCGAAGCTGTCGAACCACTTGTCGTAGGCCGGCACGAAGTGGGTCCACGCCAGCACCCGGACCTCTTTGCCCTGTGCCCAGGCCGGGCGGATCCAGACGTGGGGCGCCGCCACCGCGCCGGCCGCGGTCGCAGCGGTTGTGAGGAATTGCCGTCGAGAGAAGGTCGTCATGTCCTCGCTGTTCCTCCTTGCCATCCGGTACTGCGGGTCACCCCTTCACGGAGCCGGTCAGCCCCGTGACGTAGTACTCCACGAAGAACGAATAGACGATCGCGACCGGGATCGAACCGAGCAACGCCCCGGCCATCAGCTGACCCCAGAAGTAGATGTCACCGCGAATCAGCTCCGACACCACGCCGACCGGGACGGTCTTCTTCTCCGGCGACGAGAGAAAGATCAGCGCGTAGATGAACTCGTTCCAGGACAGCGTGAAGGCGAAGATCCCCGCCGACAGGATCCCGGGCACCGCGATGGGGAAGATGATCCTTATCATGGCCCCGAACCGGGTGGCACCGTCGATGCGCGCGCACTCCTCCAGCTCCTTGGGGATCGTCTTGAAGTACCCCATGAGCAGCCACGTACAGAACGGGATGAGGAAGGTCGGGTAGGTCAGGATGAGCGCCCACGGCGTGTTCCCGAGCTGGAAGCTGCGGATGATGTCGGCGAGCGGGATGAACAGCAGCGTCGGCGGCACCAGATACGTCACGAAGATCGAGGTGCCGAGCATCCCCGCCATCGGGAACTTCAATCGGGCCAAGGCGTAGCCGGCCAGCAGCCCGCAGAACAACGAGATGACCGTCGAGACGACCGCGATGAAGAACGTGTTCCACAGCCACTGCGGGAACGTCGTCTTGGCCAGCAGGTCCTTGAAGTGGTCCAGGGTGGGCGCCAGTGTCCAGAAGGGCGCATTGTTGGCGGCCCGCCACGAGCGGTACAGCTCGGCGTCGGGCCGGATGGCCGTGATGAACATCCAGTAGAAGGGAAACAGGGTGCCGATCAGGAAGATGGTCAGCGGGATGTAGAAGTAGACCCACTTCTTCCACTTGCGCTCGATGACCATCTAACGATTGCTCCAGCACGGATAGAAACGTGGGTGGCCCGTGATAGAAGGGCGCGGCTCCGACACGCGCGACAGTGCGCCCAAACGACGGCGCCCCGACGACGCGGGCACGACTACGCTCCCTCCATTCTTCTGAGATAGCGCAGCTGCAGCCACACCACGACGAACAGGACCGGGAGCATGAAGAGCGAGATCGCGGCGCCCTCGCCGAGGAGGCCGGTGGCGACGCCGACCTGGTAGGCGTAGGTGGCGATCAGGTGGGTGGCGTTGGCGGGGCCGCCGCCGGTCAGCACGTAGATCAGCTGGAAGTCGGAGAAGGTCTGGATGATGGAGAAGACCACGACGACCAGCGTGACCGGCTTCAGGAGCGGCCAGGTGACGTTCCAGAATCGATGCCAGCCGTTGGCGCCGTCCAGCGAGGCGGCCTCATGGAGGTCGGGATTGATCGTCTGCAGCCCGGCCAGCAGGGTGATGGCGAAGAAGGGCATGCCGCGCCAGGTGTTCACCACGATCGCGCACCAGAGCCCGTAGTCCCCGTTGGAGAGGAACGGCACCTTGGTGGTGATGAAGCCCCCCTGGTAGAGGAGCCAGTTGAGCACGCTGAACGTGGGATCGAACATCCACCGCCACGCGAACGTCGACAGCACCGTCGGCACGATGAAGGGCAGCAGCATCGAGGCCCGCACCACCCGCTTGCCGCGGAAGCTCCGGTTCAGGAGCAGGGCCAGGTACATGCCCAGCGTGAGCTTGAACACGGTGGCCCAGGCCGTGTACCAGCAGGTGTTCCAGAACGCCGTCCGGAAGATCGAGTCGTTCCACGCCTTCACGAAGTTCTTGGCGCCGACGAAGTGGCCGATGTTGCCCACACTGGTGTCGCTGAGCGCGAGCCAGACGCCCATGACGAACGGGTAGGCGATGAACAGCCCGAGCAGCAGTATGGTCGGCGTCAGCAGCAGCGTGGCCAGCAGCCGCTCGTTCTCGAGCCACGCGCCGCGGTGGACGGGCTGCGACGTTCGGGAACGGGGCAGCGCCACCGTGCCGGCGGCGTCGCCCGCTCCCCCCGCGATCGGCTTCTTCACGCTGGTCTCACCCGTAGATCTTCTTCAGCTCGCCCTCGGCCCACTTTACGGCATCCTCGGCCTTCATGCCCTGCACGGCCTTGGCGTACATGTCCACGATGATGTACTTCGAGTAGACCTCGGTGGCCTTGGCCGAGGGCGGGCCCGCGTAGCCGAACATGCGCGAGGAGGCCGCCGCCTGGCGGTAGATCTTCATCGGCGCGTCGATCGAGCTCCACAGCGGGTGCTGCTCCCAGAACTTGGTCGAGCCCACCGAGAACCCCTCGGCCACCTCGAACCACTTGCCGAATTGCTCCTTGCCGTGGAGCCACTTGAGGAAGTCCTTGGTCAGCTTCTGATTCTTGCCGTACTTCATGACCGCGTGCGAGAACCCGACGTGGTACGCGGTCGCGCCGGCGGGACCGGCCGGGATCGGACCGTGGTCGATGTCGCGCACCATGGGCTCGCCGCGCTCGTCCTTGATCTTCTCCTGCCCGCGCTTGGCGGCGATATAGATCGAGGCCCCGTTGAGCGTGCAGGCGATCTCGCCGGCCAGGAACGCGCGGTTGTTATTGGTGTCGTCCCAGGCCAGCGCGCCCTCGTCGCAGGCGTCCTTCCAGAAGGCCTGCATGAACTTGACGGACTCGACGGTCCCCTTGGAGTCGATCGCCGTCTTGCCGCTCTTGTCGGTCTCGGCGCCGCCGAAGCTCCACATGAGCGGGTAGCTCCAGGCCGGAGCATCACCGAAGGTGTGGGCGAGCGTTTGCCCGATCGGCCTTCCCTTCTTCTTGAGCTTCATCCCGACCTGCCGCAGCTCCTCGAGCGTCTTGGGCCACGTCGTCTGGCCGACCTCCTGGAACCACGACTTCCGATAGGCCATCTGCAGCCCGACGATGCCGTGGGGCAGCGCCAGCCACTTACCGCCGACCCGGGTCGACGCCTCCGACTGCGCGTAGAACCCGCCCTGGTCCTTGCCCTGCCACTCGGCGAGGTCGGAGACGTCCGCGAGGCTGTTGGCATAGAGGTGGGGCCAGTTGTGCAGCATCATGATGACGTCCGGGCCCGAGGAGGACTGGATGGCCGCGGTGATGCGCGGCTGCAGGTCGTTGCCGTTGATGAACTCGAACTGGACCTCCGCTCCCAGCGCCTTGCTGGCGTCGCCCGCCTGACGCTTGAGCTCGACGTCGCAGGCCGGGATGAAGTCCACCCAGCGCAGGATGTGGAGCTTGGTGCCCTGGGCGAACGCGGGGGCCCGGCCAGCGGCGAGAATCCCGGCGACTCCGGTCACCTTCAGGAACGTTCGGCGCTCCATCGAAGCCTCCTTCGTCACGGGTCGGCTAGCCTTCATAGATCTTCTTGAGCTCGGTCTCGGCCCACTTCAGGGCGTCCTCGGCCTTCATGCCCTGGGCGGCCTTCGCGTACATGTCGACGATGATGTACTTCGAGTACGACTCGGTCGCCTTCGCCGTGGCCGGCCCCTGGTAGCCCAGCATTCGCGTCTGGCGGGCGGCGCGGCGGAAGATCTGCAGGGGCTTGTCGACCCGGCTCCACATGGGATGCTCTTCCCAGGCCTTGGCGGCGCCGACCGAGTACCCCTCGTTCACCTCGAACCACTTGCCGTAGTTCTCCTTCTGGTGCATCCAGGTGAGGAGGTCCTTGGCCGGCTTCTGGTTCTTGCTGTACTTCATCAGGGCGTGCTCGAACGGTACGTAGAGCGCGGCCTGACCGGCGGGACCGGCCGGCAGTGGCGCGGCGTGCTCGATGTCGAGCCATAGCGGCTCGCCCTTGTCGTCCTTGATCTTGTCCTTCTGGCGCTTGGCGACGATGTAGATGGACGCCCCGTTGAGCGTGGCCGAGATCTCGCCGGCGTGGAAGGCCCGATTGTTGTTGGTGTCGTCCCAGGCCAGCCCGCCCTCGTCGCAGGCGTCCTTCCAGAAGGCCTGCAGGAACTTGAGCGACTCGAGCGCGCCCTTCGAGTTCAGCACGACCTTCTTGCCGCTCGTGTCGGTCTCGGCGCCGCCGAAGCTCCACAGCAGCGGATAGGCGAAGGTCGGCGGATCACCGAAGCTGTGCCCGAGCGCCTGCCCGACCGGTTTGCCCTTGGCCTTCAGCTTCTTGCCGGCCTCGCGCCAGGCGTCCCAGGTCTTGGGGAACTCGGTGAGGCCGATCTCGGCGTGCCACGAGCGGCGGTAGGCGATGGCGTTGCCGCCCGTGCTGTGCGGCACCGCCAGCCACCGACCGCCGACCTTGCAGGCGGCGTCGAAGGCGTCGTAGAAGCCACCCTGGGCCTTGCCGATCGCCTCGGCGACGTCGGAGACGTCGACGAGGGCGTTGTGGTAGAGCTGGGGCCAGTTGTAGAGCATCTGGAAGATGTCGGCGCCGCTGCCCGACTGGATGCCGGCCGTGATTCGCGGCTGCAGGTCGTTGGCGTTGATGAACTCGAACGTGACCTCGGCGCCGAGCGCCTTGGAAGCCTCCGGCGCCTGCCGCTTGAGCTCGACGTCAGCCTCCGGGATGAAATCGACCCAGCGCACCAGGTGCAGCTTCGTCCCCTGCGCGAAGGCAGGGGCCCGATGAGCGGCCAGGATCCCAGCGATACCTGTCAGCTTGAGGAACGCGCGACGCTCCATCGGGCCCTCTCCAGTCAGAAGTGGACGGTTAACCTTCGTAGATCTTCTTCAGCTCGCCCTCAGCCCACTTCACCGCGTCCTCGGCGCCCATGCCCTGGACCGCCTTGGCGTACATGTCGGTCACGATGTACTTGGTGAACGCTTCCGTCGCCTTCGCCGTCGACGGCCCCGCGTACCCGAACAACCGGGTGCTGCGGGCGGCGGTTCGGAACATCTTGAGCGGCTCGTCCAGCTTGCCCCACATCGGGTCGTTCTCCCACTTGTGGGTGGCGCCGACCGAGTAGCCCTCCTGGGTGGTGAACCACTTGCTGTAGTTCTCCGGCTTGTGCAGCCAGCGCAGAAAGTCCTTCGCCAGCTTCTGGTTCTTGCTGTACTTCATCAGCGCGTGCGACTGGTTGAGGAAGAGCAGGTACGAGCCCGCGGGCCCGGCCGGCAGCGGCGCGTGGTCGATGTCCTGCCAGAGCGGCTCGCCCTTGTCGTCCTTGATCTTGTCCTTCTGGCGCTTGGCGACGATGTAGATCGAGGCGCCGTTGAGGGTGGCCGAGAGCTCGCCGGCATGGAACGCGCGGTTGTTGTTGGTGTCGTCCCAGGCCAGCCCGCCCTCGTCGCAGCACTCCTTCCAGAACGCCTGCATGAACTTCACCGACTCCACGGCACCCTTGCTGTTGAGCGTGACCTTCTTGCCGGACTTGTCGGTCTCGGCGCCGCCGAACCCCCACAGCAGCGGATAGGTGAAGGTCGGCGAATCGCCGAAGGTGTGGCCGAGGGTCTGGCCATACGGCTTGCCCTTCTTCTTCAGGATGGCGAAGAGCTTGCGGGCCTCGTCCCACGTCTTCGGGTACTGCGAGGCGCCGGCCTCCTTGAGCCACGACTTCCGATAGGAGACGGCGTTGCCGACGATCGAGTGCGGCACCGAGAGCCACTTGCCGTTGACCTGGCACGACGGACCCCAGACCTCGTAAAAGCCGCCCTCGGCCTTGGCGAGATCGGCGGCGACGTCGCTGACGTCCACGACCGCGTTCTGATACAGGTGCGGCCAGTTGTACTGGAAGTTGAAGATGTCGGCACCCGATCCGGACTGCACGGCCGCCGTGATACGCGGCTGCAGGTCGTTCGCGTTGATCGTCTCCAGCGTGACTTCGGCGCCGAGCGCCTTGGACGCCTCGGGCATCTGCCGCTTCAGCTCCACGTCGGATTCGGGGATGAAGTCCACCCAGCGGACCCAGTGAAGCTTCGTGCCCTGCGCGTACGCCGGCGCCTGGCGTGCGGCCAGGATGCCCTCGATGCCTCCACCGGCGATGGCTGCCGTCGCGGCCGAGACTTTGAGGAACTGCCGGCGGTTCATATCCTTCGGAGCCATGCGTGATCCTCCTTGATCGCTCTGCGGGGAGTGACGGCTAAACGTCCGAGAAAAGTGACGGAAGTCATATCACTGCCGGCGACAGGTGTCAACGCCGATCCGTGGCTAGCCCCCGGTTCATGACGACGGCTCGATCCGGACTCTGCGCACGCCCTGCTGGCACTCGAGGACCGCCAGGAGCTCTTCCGCCTTGGCCTTCGACACCCGTGCCTGGAAGGCCACCTGCACCCGGTGCTCGTCGACGTGCTTGTCGTACTCGGCCGGCACGACGGCAATCCCGCGCTGGCTCAGCTGGGCCAGGATCTGGGCCAGGGGGAGCGCCGTCTCGTCCAGCAGCAGGGTGACCCGCCGCCTGAGGATATCGTCCTCCTTGCGCTCGACCCGGCGGAGGACCGTCAGCGCGATGACGCCCATGAAGGTGGACGCCACGCTGATCGCGTACATCCCGGTTCCGGCCGACAGCCCGATCGCCGCCACGAGCCAGAGGCCCGCCGCCGTCGTGAGCCCCTGCACGTTGAGACCCGACCTGAGGATGGCCCCACCCCCCAGGAAGCCGACCCCGGTGACGACCGACGCGGCGATGCGGGAGGTGTCGATGGTGACCAGGTCGTCCTTGGCGTAGTGCTGGAAGTACACGAAGTGCGTGGAGACCAGCATGAACGTCGTCGAGGCCAGGCCGACCAGGAGATGGGTCCGGAGCCCGGCCGGGCGGCCGTGCAGGTGGCGCTCGTAGCCGATGACCGCGCCCAGGACTGTCCCGACGACGAGTCGGACCAGGAGCTCGGCCTGTCCCGACATGATGGTCAGCGGGCGGTAGGGAGAGGAGTCAGCGCGGCGACGGTGCGCGGAGGCCGGAAGGTGAGCGCCAGCACGACGGCCACCGCTCCGATGACGAACGAGCCGGTGTAGAGCCAGGCGTAGGAGCCCAGGCGATCGTAGAGCACACCGCCGGCGAAGGAGCCGATACCCATCCCCAGCGTGGAGACCAGGAAGACACCGCCGTAGGCCGCGCCCATGACCTTCTCGCCGAAGTACTCGCGGGTGACCAGCGCGTAGAGGGGCATGACGCCGCCGTAGGCCACGCCGAAGATGATCGAGAGCCCGTAGAACGGCAGGACGTCGCGGACGAACAGGTAGAGCACGATCATGGCGGCCTGGAGGGCCAGGCCGGCCAGCAGGGTCGGCTTGGCGCCGACGCGGTCGGCCAGCAGCCCGCCGCCGACGCGGCCGACGATGGACGCCAGGCCGGACACGCCGAGGGCGGTGGCCGCCGCCATGGCGCCGATGCCCTGGTCGGTGGCGTGCGTGACCATGTGGAAGATCGGGCCCGAGTGCGCCGCGCAGCACGCGAAGTGGGTGAGGGCGATGGCCCAGAACTGAGGCGCGGCGATGACCTCACGTGTGGAGTACTCGCGGCCGGCGCGGGCGGCGCCGCCCATGGCGCCCGCGCCGACGTCCCCGGGCTGCTCGCGGATCACGAACGCCACCGGGACGACGATCAGCCACGCCAGATCGCCGATCACGAGCAGGGCGACCCGCCAGTCCCAGGCGGTGGTGAGCGCGCGGGCCAGCGGCGCCACGGCGAGGATCCCCACGCCGATGCCGGAAGACACCAGCGCCACGGCCAGGCCGCGCTTCGCCGTGAACCACTTCGTTGCCGTCGAGGTCAGCGGTGCGTAGAAGGCGCCGACGGCGAAGCCGACCATGATGCCGAAGGTCACGTAGAGCTGCCAGAGCGCCTGCACCTGGCTTGACAGCACGAGGCCCAGGCCCAGCAGCAGGCCGCCGGCCACCGCCACGCCGCGCGTGCCGATGCGGTCGGAGAGCGCGCCCCAGAAGAACGAGCCCAGCCCCATGGCGATCCAGTTCAGGAGCGCCACGGACGAGATCGCGCCACGGCTCCAGCCCATGCTGTCCGCCATCGGCTTGAGGAACACGCCGAGCGAGAAGAGCGCGCCCATGCCGACGCAGACGATGAGGGCGGAGGCGCCCACCACGACCCAGCCGTAGAAGAGTCGACGCTGACCCATATGAGGAATTACGATAGCATGCTCGCCATGTGGCCCCTCTTCTGGCCGACGGTGGCCTTCGTCGGCGTCAGCCTCACCGCGCTCCTGTTCCGGGCCGCGCTGACCAACGGCCTGCGCCGCTGGCTCGGCCCCGCCAACGTCGAGCTCTTCCTGCGAACGATCCGGCTGCCGTCGATCCTGTGGTGCCTGGTGCTGGGGCTGTTCGCCGCCATCGAGCTGGTCGAGCTGCCGCGCCGGCTGAGCGCTCAGCTCCACACGATCCTGGAAGCCGCGATCATCCTGTCGGCGACGTTCACGATCGCCGGCGTGCTCGGCTCGCTGGCGGCGGCGGCCGGCGAGCGGCGCGCGCTCGGCATCGGCGTGACGGGGCTCGTGCGCGCCGCCGTGCGCGGCTCGATCTTGTTGATCGGCGCGCTGGTGCTGCTGGACTCGCTCGGCGTGCAGATCACGCCGCTGCTGACCGCGCTCGGCGTCGGCGGTCTCGCCGTCGCCCTCGCCCTGCAGGACACGCTGTCGAATCTCTTCGCGGGCGTGCACCTGCTCGCCGACAAGCCGATCCGCGTCGGCGACTACGTCAAGATCGCCGACAGCATCGAGGGGTACGTGGTCGACGTCGGCTGGCGCTCGACGCGCGTGCGGATGCTGCAGAACAACGTGGTCATCGTGCCGAACAAGCGGGTGGCCGAGTCGGTCATCATCAACTACGACATGCCGGAGCGCCGCATGGCTCTCTTGCTGCGGGTGAGCGTCGGCTACGACTGCGATCCCGACCACGTCGAGCGGGTCCTGGTCGACGAGGCGCGCGCGGCGGCGGCCGAGGTGGCCGGGTTGCTGGCCGAGCCGCCGCCGATGGCGCAGCTCATTCCGGGCTTCGGCGCCTACTCGCTCGACTTCACGCTGGTGTGCCAGGTCGCGAGCTTCGTGGACCAGTTCTTCGTCCAGCACGAGCTGCGCAAGCGCATCCTCCGGCGACTTCGTGCCGAGCGCATCGATATCCCGTATCCGGTCCGCACGATCGAAGTCCGCGGGCCTGACGGGGAGCGTTCGACCACGGTGCCGGGCTCGTAGCCGTTCGCAAGGAGCGCCCCGGGCTTGTCCCGAGGCGCTCCGAGCGGGCTTTGGGGCGCCAGATCGGCCCCTCCTACGCTAGGACGAGGGCTGCTGCTGAGGCTGAGCGCCGCGGTGGTGATGGCCTCGCGGCCCGCGCTCCATCATCTTGGCGAACGCCTCGCGCTGGTCGGCGTTGAGGATCGGACCGACCTGCTTGAGGGCGGCGACGCGCATCTGCGTGGACTGCGCGAGCAGGGTCTGGACCTCAGCCTCCTTGGCCTGCAGCGTCTTGTCGTCGGCGCCGTTCAGCGCCAGGCGCCGTAGCTCGCCCTGCGCGGTGTGCAGGGCCTTGTAGTGCTGCTTCTGCGCCTCGACGTCCCGGCTCGCCCAGACCTGACGGAGAGCCTGCAGCTGGTCCTCGGTCAATCCGAGCTTCTGCTGCAGGCGGCTCTCCCAGCGGTTGGTTCCGCCGGGGGTGGTCGGGGGATCGGCGGCGTAGAGGGCGGTCGCCGTGGCCAGGGTGGCGACCAGTGTCATGGTGGCGGCTCGAACGACGTTCATCATTCTCATCGAACGCACCTCCCGTGGTGTCTGGGCCGGACGTAAGTCCCGGCTCGCTAGGTAGGACGTATGGGGGGGAGGGCTTATTTACCCCAGCGGCCTCCGCCGCTCGCGGACCATGAACAGGACGCCGAGCGCCACCGCCATCGAGGCCGCCAGCGCGATCCACGGTATCCGGAAGCCCCCGGCCCGCTGCACGAAGTATCCGAAGATGATCGGGCCGAGGGTGACGCCGGCCGAGGAAACGGCCAGCCCCAGCCCGACCGCGGTGCCCGCTGCCCTCGGGCCCGCCAGCTCGGCCATCCAGGTATGCTGCACGCCGTTCCAGCCGATCCCGACGACGCCGAAGCCGAATGCCAGCGCGCTCAGCCCGGCGGTCGAAGCGCCGGCGCCCGTCCAGGCGATGACGAGCGTGCACGCGGCCGAGCTGACGCCGGCCAGGACTAGCGGCAGACGGCGCCGTCCGGCGAAGAGCCGATCGGACAGCATGCCGAAGAGCACGCGGCCGGTCATGCCTCCGAACTGCGCCAGCGCGAGCAGGCGACTGGCGCCGATCAGGGTGAGACCGCCGGCCTGCAGATAGAGGACGAGGTACGACATCCACACCGTCTGCATGGCGGCGAACACGCCCGTCGCCAGGGACAGCAGCCAGAGATCGCGGCTCGTCAGCACGGAGGCGATCGCGCCCCGCGAGCCGGGCACGGCGGGCGGCAGCACGGTGTCGGGCGGGTCGCGGTAGACGATGAGGCTCGCGATGGCGCCGACGGCGATCAGGGCCGCCGAGGCCACGAGCGCCCGGCGCCAGCCCAGCGCGAGCGCCAGCGTCGGCAGCAGCGCGGCGCCCAGCATCCCGCCGAGCGGCAGGCCGACCTGCTTCAGGCCGACGAGCGTGGCCCGGTGCGCGGTCGGCGCCCAGCCCATCACGGCCTTCGTCGACGTCGGGTTCAGCATGCCGTAGCCGAATCCCGCGGCGATCAGGAGCAGCGTGAACGGCGCGTACGACGCGGCGGTGCTGGCGGCGAGCAGACCGACGGCGATCATGATCTGTCCCAGCACCAGCATCCGCTTGACGCCCCAGCGGTCGGCCAGCGTGCCGGCCGGCAGCGAGACCAGCGACGGCCCGATGTAGTAGGCGGAGAGGAACGAGCCGGCCTGCGCGAGCGTGAGCCCGAGGTCGGCGCGGATCAGCGAGGCGATGGCGGGGATGCCGAGGGGACCGACGTTGGCCACCGTCTGGGCGGTGAGGATGAGCGCGATGATGCGCGCGCGGCCCTTCACCGGCGCGCGGTGAGGCGGGCCTCGGCGGCCCGGAAGTCCTCCTCGGTGTCGATGCCGATCGTGGGCTCGGTCGTCTCCATCACGGTGATGCCGATGCCGTGCTCGAGGAAGCGTAGCTGCTCCAGCCCTTCGGTACGCTCGAGGATCGAAGGCGGCAAGCGATGGTACGCCTCGAGCGCCGGCCGGCGGTAGGCGTAGAGGCCGATGTGCTTGTAGCGCACGGCCCCGCGCCCGTCGCGATCGAACGGGATGCCGTACTTCGAGAAGTAGAGCGCGCGGCCGCCGGCGCCGAACACGACCTTGTTGACGTGGCGGGCGTCGACCTCGTCCGTGGTCGCCCGGATGCACAGCGTGCTGACCAGCGTGTCGGGCGCCGCGCGAAAGGGCTCGACCAGCCGGGCGACGTGGGCCGGGGTCACGAACGGCTCGTCGCCCTGGACGTTGACGTAGACGTCGGCCGCGCGGCTCTGCGCGATCTCCCAGATGCGGTCGGTGCCGGACGGGTGCTCGCCCGAGGTGAGGGCGGCCGGGATGCCGTGGCGCGCGCACGCCTGCATCACCTCGTCGGCGTCGGTCGCCACCAGCACGTCGTCGAGGTCGGGCGCCCGCCGGGCCGCCTCGTACACCCAGGCGACGAGGGGGCGGCCGGCGATCTCGCGCAGCACCTTGCGCGGCAGGCGCGTGGAGGCCAGGCGCGCCGGGATCACGCCGAGGACGCTCAGGGCCATCGGCTCAGCTCACGGGAAGGTGCGCAGCGTCCGCAGGAGCGAGGCGCGATCGGCGGCCGGGGCGAACGGCACGATCACCGGCTGGGTGATGCCGGCCCGCGCGAACTCGGCGATGCGCGCGCGGCAGAACGCCTCGTCGCCGACCACGCCGAGCCCGTCGAGCATCCGCGGCGAGACGCGCTTCACGGCGCCGGCGCGGTCGCCCGAGGCCCACGCCGCGCCCACCGCCGCCACCTCGTCGGGGTAGCCGGCGGTACGGAAGAACGAGGCGTACACGTCGACCGTGGCGTACCCGGTGATGTCGCGGGCCAGCGTCTCGCGCGCGGCCGTCGCGTCGTCGGTGACGCAGGTGCGGACGAACGAGGCGATCTCGAAGCCATCGAGCGTACGCCCGGCCCGGCGGGCGCCCGTCTCCAGGTGGGTGATGGAAGCGGGCACGGCCTCGGGCGGGATCCAGTTGAGCAGCACGCCGTCGGCGATCTCGCCGGCCAGCTCGAGCATCTCGGGGCCGAGCGCCGCCAGGTAGACGCGCACCGGTGCCGCCGGCGGCGGGCTCGTCAGCCGAAAGTTCTTCACGCGGTAGAACTTGCCCTCGTGATTGACGCGCTCGCCGCTGGCGACCTGACGCACGATCTCGACCGCCTCGCGGATCTGGCCGAGGGCCGGCGAGAAGCTCAGCCCATGCCACTGCTCGACGATCGTCTTGCTCGAGAGCCCCAGGCCGAGGGCGAAGCGCCCCGGCGCCAGGTGATTGAGGGCGGCCGCCGCCATGCCGAGGATGACCGGCGTGCGCGTCTGCACCGGCAGCACGCCGTTGGCCACGACGAGCCGCTCGGTGTGCGTCGCGACGACCGTCGACATCACGATCGCGTCGTAGCCCGACACCTCGCCGAGCCAGGCGGTGTGGTAGCCGCGCGCCTCGGCCTCACGGGCGGTGGCGATGAAGTCGGCGGCGGGCAGCGACGTGAAGCCGGCCAGGACGATCCCGGCGCGCATCAGCTCGTCTTCACGGCGTCTGTTCGACGTGGTCCGGAGTCATGGTCCACGGAGTATAGCGCGCCGTTGCGGTAGTCTATGGACCATGCTCAACGGAAAGACCGGCATCGTCTTCGGTGTCGCCAACAAGCGCTCGATCGCGTGGGCCATCGCCCAGGCGCTGGCGGGCGCGGGGATGCGGCTGGCCTTGACGTACCAGGGCGAGCGTCTGAAGGAGAACGTGGAAGAGCTGGCGGCGACGCTGCCGGGCTCGGTCCTCTACCCCTGTGACGTCGGCGCCGACGCCGAGATCGCCGCGGTCTTTGCCGGGGTCGAGCGTGATCTCGGGCGACTCGACACGCTCGTGCACTCCATCGCCTTCGCGCGCAAGGAAGACCTCGAGGGCGAGTTCCTCGCCACCGAGCGCGAGGGTTTCCGCGTCGCCCACGACGTCTCGGCCTACTCGCTGGTGGCGCTGACGCGCGCGGCGACGCCGCTCATGGAGAAGAGCGGCGGCGGCTCCGTGATCGCCATGACCTACTACGGCGCCGAGAAGGTCGCCGCCGGCTACAACGTCATGGGCGTGGCCAAGGCCTCGCTGGAGGCGGCGGTGCGGTACCTGGCGGCCGACCTCGGCCCCCGCGGCATCCGCGTGAACGCGATCTCGGCGGGGCCGGTGAACACGCTGGCCGCCCGCGGCATCCGCGGCTTCACCGGCATGCTCAAGCACCACGCCGAGAAGGCGCCGCTGCGGCGCAACGTCGAGCTGCGCGAGGTGGGCGACACCGGGCTGTTCCTGGCCTCGCCGATGGCCTCCGGGATCACGGGCGAGGTGATTCACGTGGACTGCGGCTACTTCATCATGGGGGTCTGATGGGCGGCGCGCCATCAGCGTCGGGATCCTGGTCCTGAGTCATCCGGTGACGTGGCTGACCCCGTGATCGTCCGCCGGCTCCGGGCCGACGAGGCCGCCCTGTTCAAGACGCTGCGCCTGCGCGCGCTGGCCGACGCGCCCGCCGCGTTCGCGCACAGCCACGACGAGGTCAGCGCCGAGCCGGACGCGTACTGGGCGGAGATGACCCGCTCGGTCACCGAGCCGGGCCGCCACGCGATGTTCGTCGCCGAGGACGAGGAGGCGGTGGGGATGTCCTTCGGTCTCGTCGACCGCGAGCGATCCAGCCGGGCGCATCTCGGTGGCATGTGGGTCGCTCCGACGGCGCGGCACCGCGGCGTCGGCCGCGCGCTCGGCGACGCGGTCCTGGCGTGGGCTCGCGAGCGCGGGTTCGCCGACGTCGTGCTGTGGGTGACGGAAGGGAACGCGGACGCGGTGGCGCTCTACGAGCGGATGGGATTCGCCTGCACCGGGCGACGCGACCGCCTGCCGTCGAGCTCGGGCCTGGCCATCTACGAGATGGGCCTGGCGCTGTGATCGTGGCCGCTCGCCCGCGCTAGGCTGCCGATGCGTCTCCTGCCCGAGCTCGTGCTCACACCGGCCGGCTGGCACGCCGGCCGCGCCGTGGCGATCACCGCCGGCCGCATCGCCGCCGTCCAGGCCGCCGGTGCGCCGCAGCGCGGCGACCTCGCACTGCCGGGCCGGGCGCTGCTGCCGGGCACCGTCAACAGCCATTGCCACACGTTCCAGTCGCTCCTGCGCGGCCTCGGCGACGACCTCGACTTCATGGGCTGGCGCGACCGCGCGCTCTACCCGTTCTCCGAGCGGCTGGACCGGGCCGGCATCGCGCTGGGGGCGACCTTCGCCTTCGCCGAGATGCTCAAGCAGGGCGCCACCACCTGCGTGGACTTCTTCTACCTGCAAGACGACGGCAACGAGAACGCCGAGGCGGTGATCGAGGCCGCGCGCGCCGTCGGCATCCGCCTGGTGCTGGCCCGCGCGATGTACGACTGGGACGGTGCGCCCCGGCGCTATCGTGAGTCGCCGGGCGACGCCGCTCGCCGCGTGCGCGAGCTGATCATCGCCCATCGCCACGACGAGACCGTCACGGTCCAGCCCGCACCCCACAGTCCCCACGGGGCCTCGCCGGCGATGATCCGGGCCGGGTGGGAGGTCGCCGAGGCCGAGGACACGGTGTTCCACATCCACGTGGCCGAGGGACGTTACGAGGGGGAGCGGACGCTGCGCGAGCACGGCGCCACGCCGATCCGCTACCTCGAGCGTCTCGACGTGCTGGGACCGCGGATGATCGGCGTGCACTGCGTGTGGCTCGACGACGAGGAGATCGCGCTGATGGGGGCGCGGGGCGCCGGGCTGGCCTACTGCCCGGGCTCCAACATGTTCCTGGGCGACGGGATCACGCGCATTCCCGAGATGCTGCGGGCCGGCGTGCGGATCGGCCTCGGCACCGACGGCGGCTGCACCAACAATCGCCTGTCGGTGTTCGACGAGATGCGCGCCTGCTCGCTGCTGCAGCGCGTGCGGCTGCTCGACGGCACCGCGCTGTCGGCCGAGACGGCGTTCGACCTGGGCACCCGGTCGGCGGGCGCGCTGCTGGGGCTGGAGACGGGCGCGATCGCGGCCGGCCAGCTCGCCGACCTGGTGGCGATCGACCTCGATCACCTCTCGCTGCAGCCGCGGACCGACCTGCTCAAGAGCGTCGTGTACGCGATGTCGCCGGAGGCGGTCACCGACGTCTGGGTGCACGGCCGCCGCGTCGTCGAGCAGCGGCGGCTGCTGACGCTCTCGGAGGCCGACCTGGTCGGGCGGGTGGCCGCCCTCACGAAAGGATGGACGATCTGAGCGCTCTGGAGCGTCACGTGGTCTGGCAGGCGTGGACGGGGGTGTCACTGGAGTCGTGCCGCATCGCCGACACCGGCGACGGCATCCGGGCCGAGAGCGTGGCGCTGGGCGTCGAGGCCGGCAAGCCGTGGGCGGTCCGCTACACGCTTCGCTGCGACGCGGGCTGGCGCGCGCGCGAGCTGACGGTCTCGAGCCTGGCCAGCGACGACGGCCCGCTCACGCTGGCCGGCGACGGGACGGGACGCTGGACCGACGGCGCCGGCCAGCGACTGCCGGCCCTCGACGGCTGCTTCGACGTCGACCTCTCGTCCACCGCGTTCACCAACACGCTGCCGATCCGACGGCTCGGCATGGTGCCGGGCTGGAGCGAGGAGATAACCGTGGTGTACATCGAGGTGCCGGGGCTGGAGGTCTCCGTCGCTCGCCAGCGCTACCACTGCCTGAGTTGGGCGCCGGACGGCGGCCGCTATCGATTCGAGGCTCCGGCCAGCGGCTTCACGGCCGAGATCGTGGTGGACGCCGACGGCCTGGTGGTCGAGTATCCGAGCATCGCGCGGCGAGTGTGGTCCCGCTGAGACTCGCACGGGGGAGGCTGACATGAAGGCGGAGGAGACACTGCGGACGCTGGGGTTCGAGGTGCCGAGCCTGGAGGATCTCTACCGGACGAACGCCTCGGGCGCGCACTACATCTCGCACTTCCCGGTCCAGAACCTGCTCTATCTGTCGGGCACCACGCCGCGCAAGGACGGCCGCTCGCACCTGCCCGGCGTCGTCGGCAAGGATCTCAACGTGGAGCAGGGGTACGAGGCGGCCCGCTACGCGGCGCTGACCACGCTGGCCGCGGTCAAGTACGCGCTCGGCGACCTCGACCGCGTGCAGCAGCTCGTCCACATGGTCGGCTACGTCAACTCCGCCCCCGGCTTCGGCGATCAGCCGCGCGTCATCAACGGCGCCGCCGACCTCTTCGTGTCGATCTTCGGCGAGCGCGGCAAGCCCACCCGCGCCGCCATCGGCTGCCAGGGCCTGGGTGGCAACGCCTCGGTGGAGATCATCGTCACCCTCCTGTTCACCCCCGGCGACGTCAAGCCCCCACTGGCCCGCGACCACTTCGTGAAGTAGGGATCACGAGCCGGGCCGCGCGAGCCCGGGGCCACGCCGGCTCCGCGGCGGGCGGGATCATTCGGCGGGAATGATGGAGATGTCGCCGCCGCGCTCGAGGATGGCGTACTTGATCTGGTCCATGCGCTCGAGCCCGTGCAGCTTGCGGGCGGCGGTCAGAACGTCGCTGACGTCGACGCGTGACTGGCGCATCCGGTCGAGCAGGGGACGGCCGTGCTCGACGATCACGACCGGGACGCCCTCGAGCCACTTCTCCACGATCGGCACCCGGGATTTGACGAGCGAGAGACCGATGTCGAGCATCACCAGCGTGAGGACGAGCAGGACCGCGTTGGTCACGGAGTAGTCGTTGCCGACCATCCCGTTCTGGATGGCCTCGCTGATGATCAGCAGGAGGATGAAGTCGAAGGTGGTGATCTGTCCGAGCGAGCGATTGCCGGTGAACCGGAACACCACGAGCAGCAGCCCGTAGATCGCCGCCGCTCGCATCACGCTTTCCACGGCGGCCTCACGGGTAGACGAACTGCCGGAACGACGCGGCGCCGGCGGCGCCCTCGAGGCCGATCCGCCCCCGACGGGGCCGATCCGCTCCGACTGCAGCGCCACGACGATCGCCACCGGCTCCCCCCGGCGGCTGATGGGGAAGGCATACACGAGCCGATCACCGGCGGCCTCGACGCGCGCGGGTGGGGGCGTGACGGCCTCGACCCTAGCGTCGTCCAGGTACCGGCGATCGATCCACACGCGAGCCTCGGCCGTCTGCGTGGCGGCGGGCTCGAGGCGAACCGTGAGGGTCTGGGGAGCCTCGTAGCGGGTGAATCGTTGATACTCGACCCGGAGCAGTGCGGGCAGGCTCACCGCGTGCCGGCTGAGCGGGCCCGAACCGAGGAGGCCGGCCAGGGCCAGGACGACTACCACGCCCATCCCGACCCAGCTGGCCCGCTGGACTCGCCAGGAACGGCGCGCGAAGGCCAGATCCTCATCGATCTCCAGGCCGTCGGCCCGGCGAGTCTCCACGTCCCGGCGTGGAGTGCAACGCCAGTGCCGCCGAAGACCGCCTGACGAGGACGGAGGTGCGCTACCGCTTGAGGGCGACGACGGACAGGTCGCGCTGGGCGGGCGTCACCGAGCCGTCCTCCGCCCGGCCCTTCGTCATCCGGCAATGCCCCTCGAAGAGCACGCCCTCTTCGACGACGACCACGGGCGCCTCGACGTCGCCGTACACACGGGCGGTGCCGCGGAGCTCGACGCGGTCGGTGCCGAGGATGTTGCCCCTGACCTCACCGCTGACGAGCACGATACCGGCCCGGACGTTGGCGTTGACGATGCCCTTCTCGCCGATGATCAGGGTGTCGTCGGACCAGATCTCCCCCGTGAGCTTGCCGTTCAGCATGACGGTGCCGCTGAACGTGTACTTGCCCTCGATCTCCGAGGCCTCGTCGATGTAGGCGCTGAGATCGGAGCCCTTGCCGGCGACCTTCGCGGTCTTTTTACGAAACATGACCCTTCCAGGTTAGCGGGGGACGGTTTGGTCGGCGCGCTTGTCCTCGATCAGGTAGACCGGCCGATGGCCGGCCGCCGGCTCTATCTTGCTCACGTTGCCGCTGAAGCAGGCGCCCTTGGAGATCACGAGCGAGTCGGTCTTGATGTTGCCGCTGACGCGGCCGGTGGCGGCGATCTCGACGTTGCCGGTCGCCGTCATATTGCCGTCGTAGTGACCCATGATGAAGGCGTCCACGGTCTCCACGTTGGCGTTGACGACGCCCTTCTCGCCGATGACCAGCTTGCCGCCCACCCGCAGCTCGCCGCCGATCTCGCACTCGATCTGGATGGAGTCGGCGATGTCGAACTTGCCCTCCATCTTGGCGGTCTCGCCGACGACCGTGAGCAGGGTGACCGCGGTGCCGGAGTGGCCGTTAGAGCTTTGCGCCAGAGGTGGAGTGGGCTGCTGGACTTCCTTACGACCGAGCATCGAAGCCTCCTGCAACCGTGAGCGCCGCGGCCATGTGCCGCGAGAACCGTCGTCAGAGGGCTCGAACCCCGGATCGAACCGGAGAGGTCAGATGTAGCATCGCCGTTTGGAGCGAGTCAATCGTTCCACGACGGTACCGCCGCTAGTGGACGAGCCCGATCGAAACGACGACACGATGCGGCCCATGCAGGGCGTGGCGATCGGCGCCCCGAGCGCCGGCTTCGCCGGCGCGATCCATTGGTCTAGGGGGAGGCGGGGAGGGGCGCGCCGAGAGGCGCGTGACGACCGTCGGAAGGGGGGCGTTGGCCCCCCGCCGAGCTCAAAACGATCTGATCAGCCGCTCGACCCGTTCATCGTGCGACTGGAACGGGTCCTTGCAGAGGATGGTCTCGCGCTCGGGGTCGTTGAGCTTGAGGTAGACCCAGTCGACCCGGTAGTCCTTGCCCTTGAGGTTGGCCTGGCGAATGAACTCGCCGCGCAGCCGGGCCCGGGTGGTCTGGGGTGGCTCGTGCTTGGCCCGCTCGATCGTCTCGTCATCGGTCGTGCGATCGACCATGTCGCGGGCGACGAGCTTGTAATAGAGGCCGCGGTCGGGCCGGATGTCGTGATACTGCAGGTCCATGAGCGAGATCTTGGGATCCCGCCAGGAGAGCCGGTTGCGGGTCATGTAGCTCTCGATCCACTGCCGCTTGATGACCCAGTCGAGCTCACGCTCGAGCTGCATGGGATCCGTCTCGAGCTTCTGCATGACGTCCGTCCAGCGCGCCAGCACGTCGCGGCTGACGGGGTCGCTGGCGACCGTGTTCACGTAGCGGGTCGCGTACTCCAGGTACTCGAACTGGAGCTGGAGGGCGGAGACGCTCCGGCCGTCCTTGAGCTTGATCGTCTCCTTCAGCGTCGGATCGTGGGAGATGTCCCGGATGGCCTGGACCGGCGACTGCAGCGAATAGTCGCGGTCGAAGAAGCCGTCCTCGATCATGTCGAGCACGATCGCCGTCGTCCCGATCTTGAGGTACGTGGCGACCTCGGACATGTTCGAATCGCCCACGATGACGTGCAGGCGCCGGTAGCGCTCCGCGTCGGCGTGCGGCTCGTCGCGCGTGTTGATGATCGAGCGCGACGACGTCGTCGCCCCCGAGATCTCCTGGCAGATGTGCTGGGCCCGCTGGCTCAGGCAGTAGTGGAAGCCGCGGGGCGTCTGCAGCACCTTGCCGGCGCCGGCGAAGATCTGGCGGGTGACGAAGAACGGAATGAGCGCCTCGGCCAGCCGCTGGAACGACACGTCGCGGCTGACCAGGTAGTTCTCGTGGCAGCCGTACGAGTTGCCGGCCGAGTCCGTGTTGTTCTTGAAGAGGAGGATGTTGCCGGAGATCCCGTCCTCCCGCAGCCGCTTCTCCGCCTGGTGGAGGAGATCCTCCACGATGCGCTCGCCGGCCTTGTCGTGGATGACGAGCTCGGCGACGTCGTCGCACTCGGGCGTGGCGTACTCCGGGTGGAAGCCGGTGTCCAGGTAGAGCCGGGCGCCGTTCTCGAGGAACACGTTGGCGTTGCGGGCACCGGGGATCACCTTCTCGAACAGGTACCGGGCCACGTTGTCGGGGGACAGCCGGCGCTGGCCGTTCAGGGTGCAGGTGAGGCCATACTCGTTCTCGAGGCCGAAGATTCTTCGTTTCATGGCAGCGCCTCGCGCGAACCCGGCGTGACTGGCAGCTGGCCGAATCGAGAAGCGCGTGGATTCATATTGCGGCCTAGCGTAGCACGGTCTACTTCGCCGTGCCCAGGAGTTGGCTCAGTGCTTCGGCCGGGATGCGGCGGAACTTGCGTCGCTCCTTGGTCCGGTCGAGCACGGCCACCTCGAGATCGCGCTCGCTGAGGGTCTTGTTCTGGGTGACCGACAGCGCGCGCACCCCCAGCTGCAGCGATTCGTCCAGACCCATGCCGTCGTGGTAGTGGTCCTTGAGGAAGCGGCGGATCTCGTCGGCCTGGCCGCCCATGGCCGCGTAGTTGTGCTCGTCCTCGATCGTGCCGTCGTAGAGGATGTGGTAGATCTCGCTCTTGCCGCCGTCGGCGTCGCCCACCTCGGCCACCAGCACCTCGACCTCGAACGGCTTGATGTCCTGGGTGAAGATGTTGCCCAGCGCCTGCGAGTACGCGTTGGCCAGCGCCTTGGCCGTGACGTCGCCGCGGCTGTAGGAGTAGCCCTTGACGTCGGCGTGACGGATGCCGGCGATGCGGAGGTTCTCGAACTCGTTGTACTTGCCCACGCCGGCGAACGCGATGCGATCGTAGATCTCCGAGACCTTGTGCAGGAGCGTCGAGGGGTTCTCGGCGACGAGGAGAATCCCGTCGCGGTATTCCAGGGTGACGATGGACCGGCAGCGGGCGATGCCCTTGCGGGCATACTCGGCCTTGTCCTTCATCATCTGCTCGGGGCTGACGTAGTAGGGCAGCGGCATGGCTAGCTCCCGTTGCCCGTCTTCGTGCGCTCGCTCAAGATGGCCTCGCACACGCGACGGATCTCGTCGTCGGCCACGTCGCCGAAGCCGCTCCGGGTGATGGTCTTCACGGTGGGGAAGATGCCCCGCACGAAGTCGGGGCCACCGGTGCCGACGTCCTCGTCGGCGGCGTCGATGAGCGCCTCCAGCGCCGTCCGCATGGCGTCGTCGCGGGACATGTCGCGCTTCCAGAGCTTCTTGAGAGAGTCGCGGGCGTCCTTGGAGCCGGAGCCCTGGGCGTCGTAGTCGCGCTCCTCGTAGCGGCCGCCGGTGATGTCGTACTTGAACAGCCGGCCCACGCCCGCCTTCTCGTCGAAGCCGGCGAAGATCGGCACCACGGCCAGGCCCATCATCGCGGCCTGGAGATTCATGCGGATCATCTGGCCGAGCTTGTTGGCCTTGCCGTCGAGCGAGAGATTGTCGCCCTCGACCTTCTCGTAGTGCTCGAGCTCGGTCTGGAAGAGCTTGGCCATCTCCATGGCTGGACCGGCGGCGCCCGCGATGCCGACGCCCGAGAGGTCGTCGGCCTTGAAGATCTTCTCGATCCGGCGGCTGGCGACCTGGTAGCCGGCGGTGGCCTGCCGGTCGCCGGCCATGATCACGCCGTCGCGGTACCGCATCGCCAGGACCGTGGTGCCGTGCGGCGCGTCCGGCGTGCCGGGCGTGGAGCCGCCGGGCAGCAGATGCGGGGACTGGCGGCGGAGCAGCTCGACGAAGCTGGAGTTGACGGTGTCATCGAACGGGTGCGGACGGTGATTCTCGTTCATCGCTCTCCTTCGCCCAGGGGCGCGCTCACATCCCGAACGACGGCCGCGCGATGTTGCGCAGGAGATCGGCGGCGGTCGGGGACTCGGTCAGCAGCTGGCGGACGTGCGCTTCGGTCCCTCGCAGCGGCTCCAGCATGAAGATCTTCTTCAGCGGACCTTCCTTGAGGTCGAAGATCACCGAGTCCCACGAGGCGGAGACGATCTCGTCGGCGTAGCGCTGCAGGCACATGCCCCGGAAATAGGCGCGCGTGTCCTTGGGCGGATCGTAGATGGCTTTCGCGATCTCGTCGTCGGTGACCAGGCGCTCCACGGCCTCCGACTCCTCGAGCTTGTAGTAGAGACCCTTGCCGGGCCGGATGTCGTGGTACTGCAGATCGATCATCTGCACGCGATGGTCGTTCCATTCCAGGCCGTGCTTGGCGACGTAGTTGTCGATGAGCTGGTGCTTGATGACCCAGTCCAGCTC
>Ga0134124_10000988_pt1 | contig 22826 bp, 22 predicted proteins | sample KB304_FD_96880 | JGI IMG/M metagenome (GOLD analysis project Ga0134124, IMG submission 96880) | Terrestrial soil microbial communities without Nitrogen fertilizer from Kellogg Biological Station, Michigan, USA - KB3-0-4 | ecosystem: Environmental > Terrestrial > Soil > Unclassified ... | reverse complement strand
AAATAAATAAAAAAAAAAAAAAAAAATTTTTTTATTTTATTTAATTTTTTAATAATAAAAAATAAAAATATTTTTTTATTAAAAAAAAAAAAATAAAAAAAATAAATTTTTGAAAAAATAAACAAAAAAAAAAAAAAAAAGAAAAATTTAATCTATAATTTAATCATCATATTATCAAATGTCATTTAATAAAATATTTATTAAATAAATATTTTATTAAACATTTGATATAATAATCAAAAAAAAACCAAAAAGGTAATAGATCCACACGATTTCTTATTCAAAATTTCTTACGTAAAAAATGTAATCATTTACGTTTTAAATATTTAACATATGTTTCATGTACCTGATATATAAAATAACGTAATTTTATATATGAACTATTATACCATTGTTTTAAATAACGAATAATAACAGTAAATATCGTATACTCTTTTAATTCTAATATATAACGATATCTTGTTAATTTTATTAAAAAATTATTATAATAATTTTTTAATAAAGAATTAAAAATTCTAAAAATATCAATTTCATTTAAATAAAAATAAAAAAAATTACCATAATTATAAACATAATAAAAAGTTAAATTTAATATATTACTATTTATAGAATATACAACATCATCTGTTAAATAAAAAGCCCATTCTTCTTTTATATCTAAAATATTTAAAAATAAATTAAAAATATAGTTATAATCCATTACATTATATTTTGTTCTATTATAATAATACGAATAATTAAACGATTTAATTAAACTTTCATTTTTTAAAATATTATTTTTTTTAAATAAAAGATAAGAGTATGGTGAATGTCATAATAAATGTTTAATATGAAATTGAATTGAAAATGTATTTAAATAAGAAAAAATGCGTCAACCTTTATTTCTTTTTGTATTAAAAAAGAAAAATCTTTTTAAATTTCCAATTTTTCTTAATACTTTAATTTTATAACTTTTAATTTTAAATTTATGTTTATTATTATATTCATTTATTTTATTATATTCTATAAAATATTTATTAAATTTTTTATAAAATAAATTAATAATAAACATAAATTTATCTTTATTACCATATGAATCTATACCACCTGAATTTAGTAATTCTTTTATATGTCAACGGTATTTAAAGTGATGAAATAAATTTTCATTTATTTGTTCTTGCTCCTGATTTGGAGATGCGTCATCCATTATATTTTTAACTTTATCTTTAGCAGCCATTTCATTTAAAAATTTTAAACTATTTAACGCACTTAAACTCTCTAAATTTACAGGAGCCCCTTCAACTTTAATATCGCTTATTCAATCTAATAATGTAAAATTATTATTTATTTTAATTTTTTTGTAAACCGTATAATAATGTAGAAATGCAATGATACGCAATAAATAAATACGCATATGATAATAATCCTTTTTTCAACGATCTAAAAAAACAGCAGTAAAATAATCATCCAATTTTTCATTAGAAAGCACATATTTATTAACTTTTAAATAATCAAAAAAGCCTCAAAAATCTAAATTTTTTTTATTTAATCTCTTTAAATAAAAAATTCTGTCTCAATATTTATATTTTAATAATTGATTACAATATACAGTATCAATTTTGTTTAATAACCTATGGCCTAATTTATTAAAATTACGTAATTTACTTCTCTCAAAAAAAAAAAATTTTTTAGAAATTTTAATACCAGTATCGATTACATTAAAATAATTTTTAATAACATATAAATAATATTTATTTTTTTTATTAACTTTATATGGATATTTTTTATAAATATAACGAACTTTAAATAATATATTTTTTATACATCCCTTTTTCGATAAGTCTTTATAATAAATGAATTGACTCATTTCATCCGTTAGACCCATACTAATATAATCTTGAAAATATCTATTTTCCTTTAAAGGATCTGGAGGCATCCTATGTACACGCATTTCTGTAACAAGTCTACTAGGTATTTTATTTTTTTTCACCAAACTTTTTTGTTCATTTATAAAATCTCTATAAAATTTTTTAAAAAAAAATGTTTTATTATTATATTTTTTTCAATCAAAATATTTTCATTCAATAAATCAATTTTTTAAATAAAAAATTGATTTATCAATATAACTTATCTTATTAAAATATTTTTCAAATCAAAAAGTTATTTCTTTTATTTTTTTTAATTTATAAAATTCTATAAGTGACATATTTAATTCTTTATATATATGACCAAAAGGTATATGTTTTAATCTTATATAAGTAGATAAATGAAAACGAGGTCTTTTTTTACTTGTATGACGTTTTTTAAAATACGTATATCAAGCTTGTGTTTTTTGAAATTGAATTTTTATTTCTTTACTATAAGGTAACTTCTTTATTTGATGTAAATTATCTCAAACACCTAAATTATTTGAAATTTCATTTTTTGTATTTTCAAAATAGCGTCCAGTATTAAAAAAATCAAGATTAGAACCTCTTAATCGTTCCCTTTTCATTGATTTATACCAAGTCTTACCTTTATATAAATGTCGTAAATGTCAATTTAATAATCTTTTGTATTTTTTTCAACGTCTTAAAAATTTAGCACCATGATATTTATTTCATTTTTCAAAAATATTATTTAATAATATCGTATCTTTATTTATATTTGATTTATTATAATCAATTTGTGTAAATAAACTAACATTATAATTTGGAGAAAATTTAACATTATAATTATTTAATTTAAAATTTAATTGTTTTATAATTGAATTATAAAACATATTATTATGAATATTAAGATCAATTAATACATTATGTAATTTTACTATATTAAAATAATTACGTAAATCAATTCATTCAAAATTTAAAAAATGAAAATTTTCTTTCACATTAAATAAAGGAATATATAATATATAATGTTTATATAATAATAATAATAAATAATTTATAATTCAATAAAAATAAAATAAAAAAAAAATTATTATTATAAATTTTATAAAAAAACTATATTTTTTAATAATATTATTTAAAAAATTAAAAAAATAAAATAAAATATATATACTAAACATTATAATACAATAAATAATGTTTAATACTACAAAATATATACAATAATAAATTAATATTATATAATTTTTAAAAATATATAATCATATATATGATTTATTATTGTATATATTTTGTAAAAATTTATTTAAGATAATTATATTAAAATTTTTATATGTAAAAATTTTAATATAATTATCTAAAATAAAAAATAAAAATAAAAAAAAATTATTTTTATTTTTTATAATATATTTAGTTTCTAATATTAAATTAATATAAAAAGTTATATTAGTAAGTATTTTAAAAAATTTGTTACGATAAACAATAGGGTCATCTAAATATTTGTAATTTAAATCTTTTTTTTTAAATAATAATAAATTATATATATAATAAAAATATTCAATGAACTTAAAATTAAAAAATAATTTTTTTAAAATAATTATATAATTATACGATTTTATAAAAAAAAAAAAATAATACTTAACAAAAAAAAATATAAAATAATTATTTATAATAATTCTAAAAATGTATAAATCATATATATTATATATATAATTATAAATAATAGTACAAATAAATGCATATATATTAAAAATAAATTTATACATATACATACATAAATATTGTCAAAAAGTAATATATATAGAAAGTTTTTTAAAATATACAGAATGACCTAATTTTTTAAAAAATTTAAAAAAACGTAAAAAATTATAAAAAAAAATTATTAAAAAAAAAAAAAAAAAAAATAAATTCAAAAAAAATATAATTAAAAAAAAAAGAAAAAAAAAGAAAAAATAATAAAATTGTGCATAATATTTCTTTGTTAAATAAACCATATAAATATTTATTGGTACAATATAAATTATTAAATTAATATATATGTATAGGAATTCCATATTATTTAAAATATCTTCAATTAATGTTAATAGAAAAAAATCGCGTTTTTTCTTGTTTTTCAATAATAATTAATTCTTCATCCATTGTCAATACAATAGCACCAATCATTGCAATTAATAATAAAAAAGCTGCACCTATAAATAGTATATATAATCTGTTAAACAGTAGTTCACCTATTGAACTCATTTGTATATTATTAGAAAAATTTCAATTAAAATAATATACTAAGCTTTCTACTTCATTTATATTAAAAATATTAAAAAAAAAATATATTACTTGAAAAATAAATATTAAACTAAGAAAAATAATAATAGGAATATAAATTGTAAAATTAAACGAATTTTCTAACAAACGTATATTAAGCATCATTACAACAAATAAAAATAAAACAGCTATAGCACCTATATATACTATTAAAATTATTAAACCAATAAAATCTGCACCCAAATAGATAAATAATAATGAGCATAATAAAAAAACTAAAATAAGATATAACACCGATTGGACTGTATTTTTTGAGGTTATTACTAATAAACCAGCTATTAATATTAGGATATATAATAAGAAAAACATTTTATATAATATATTTTATTAAAGATATTAATAAAAATAAAAATAGTATTACTATTTTTATTTTTATTTTATTTAATATAAATTGAATAAAAATGTAATTTTCATTATATTTACGATATTCATTTAAAATGTTATAATTAAAAACAACATTACTCAAACAATTTTTATATGAATAAAAAAATTGTTTATTTTCTAAACTATTTATTATATTTATAAAAGTTTTTATATCCTTTATAAATATACATAAAAGTTTATTATCATTTAAAAATGAAAAAAATGGTATAGTAAATATTGATTTAATTTGATTTTTTTTTAAAAAAATACTAAAAATATTATAAATAAATAATTTATTTTTTATATTTTTGATAGTATCATTATCTACATTAATATAGATAATATAATTAAAATTTAAAAATAAATTATTTATTTTTTTTTTTTTATAATTAGAACTTATTATATTTATATTACTTTTATTTAATTTTAAAAAAGCTAACATTTTTTTTTATATTTTAATATGTATATTACTAGAGTATAAACTACCCTTTATTATTTTTATTGATCTTTCTAAATTAAATTCAGGAAATTTAAATTTAGCTAATTTTACTATATCTTCAAAATAAATAAAAAAAAAAGAAGAATCTGTTCCATCTTTTTTTTTTATTTTTTCTTCTTTTTTTAAAAGAGATATTATAAAACCTATTGAAGGCATTTCTACACTAAAAGTAAAATTTTTATTTTCAGGTATTATTATTTTTACTTTTAATGTAAAATATGTAGGTAAATCTTTAGTAAATTCATTAAATTCTTTACAAAATTTTACTGTTTGGACACCTATATTACCTAATATAGTACCAAGAGGAGGTCCTGATTCTGCTTGTCCAGCTTTAATATATAAAACTAAATTTATATTATCTTTCATTTTTTTTATTTTATTAAAAATTCTAAAATGACACCTGCACCTATTGTAATATTACCTTCACGCATTACAAAACGATCCCCTATTTGAGCTGGTATTTTATCTACTAATTTTATTGTTATAACTAATGAATCACCAGGCATTACAGCACTTATTTCTTCTGGTAAAATAATAGATCCAGTAACATTTGCTGTACGTAAAAAAAATTGAGGTGTGTAATTTGTTATAAAAGGTTTATGACGTCCGCCTTCTTTTTTAGTTAATACATAAATTTTACCTTTAAATATATCATAAGCTTTTATTGTGTTAACACTTGATAATACAAAACCCCGTTTTACGTCATCACGTTTTACAGCTTTAACTAAAATTCCAACATTTTCACCAGCTTCTGCAATATCTAGACTTTTTCTAAACATTTCTAGACCCATACAAGAAGTAGGTATATTATCACGTCCACCTATAACTTCTAATAGATCACCTACTTTTATAATACCAGTTTCTACTTTTCCAGTTAAAACTGTACCTCTACCTGTAGCCATAAATATACCTTCGATAGCCATAAGAAAAGGTGCATTTTTTTTCCTTTCAGGTTGTTTAATATATGAATCAACTGTATCCATTAATATTTTAACAGAACCTGTACCTAAATTTGTAGGTTCACTTTCTTCTAAGGCAATACGTGCGGATCCTTTAATACAAGGTACATCACCTGGAAAATTATAACTATCTAATAATTCTCTAACTTCTAATTCAACAAGATCTTTCATATCACCTTCTAACATTAAATCTAATTTATTAATATAGATAATTAAAAAAGGAATACCTACCTCTTTTGCTAAAATAATATGTTCTCTTGTTTGTACTTGAGGACCATCATTAACCGCTACAACTAATATAGCGCCTTCCATTTGGACAGCACCTGTTAACATATTTTTCACATATTGTTGATGACCTGGACAATCAATATGTGAATAATGTCTTTTTTCTGTTTCATACTCAATATGTGCTGCATTTATTGTAATACCTCTATTACGTTCTTCAACATGATTATCTATATCATGATAAGCATAGAATATGGTATTACCTATACCTTGTAATGTTTTGGTTATCGCAGCTGTTAAAGTTGTTTTTCCATGATCCACATGACCTATAGTACCTACATTACAATGAGGTTTTGTTTTTAAAAATTTGGTAATTGTTTTTTTCGCTAACATCATAGTTTTCTTTTCAATTTTTTTTTTTTGGTGAGAAAATGTTTAATAACATTTTATTGGTAATAGCTTTTTTATACTTTAATTTCTTATTTCTTATTATAATACCATCATTTTGATAAGATAATATAATAAAATTAATTAACTTATTAAATTCTAATTTTTTTTTTATTTTTGATAATTTTAAAAAATCATCTACACTTGTTAATACTTGTTTCTTTTCATTAATAGGTATTGGTAAATCTTTTTTTTGACTACCCAATCGTATCTCTTTAAATGCAACTTTTGGCATACTATTTAATAATGCTAATAAAAATATAAAAGAAACTTCTTTTTCTTTATTTGTATTAAATTTAATATTTTCTTTTATATTTTTATATAAATGTAAAGCTTTAAGTTTTTTACCTTTTTTTATTAATTTACCAACAAGTACTTTAACAAATAAAAAATATATTTCATTAAATGTTTCAGAATTAATAAGTTTATTTCTTATCATTTTTTTTAAATTAATTTTTTAACACCAAATTTAGATCTTCTATTTTTTCTACCATAAGGCTCAACTTTGGTAAAATCACAAAGACCTCTTATTAAATGATAATTTATACCAGGAGAATCTTTAGGTCCATGTCCTCTTACAAAAACAACTGAATGACTTTGTAAGAAGTGTTCACCTATGCCTGGTATTTTCGCAAATAATCTTTTGTCATTAAAAAGAAGACGTACTTTTGCAAAAGTACGTCTTGCAGAATTTGGTTTACGTGGTGACATTACTGCTATTTTATATATTACACCTTTTCTATGAGGCGCAATACCAAAAGCTAATGCTTTTCTATTTTTTTTTTTATTAAAACGTCTTTTATTTATTAATTGTTGAAGTCTCATTATTTTTCTTAAGATTTTAATAAAGAAATTAAATCAAATGAAATACCACCTTTTAATTTATAAAAAACAATTAATAAAGCTAAACCAATAGCACTTTCTGATGCCGCACTAGTTAAGTTAATTAATGAATATATAAGACCTAAAATATCATCTAAAAATATTGATCCAATTATAAAATTTATATTTATACTTAAAATTAATAATTCTAACGAAATTAAAGCCATTAATGCATGTGTTCTTAATAGAAAAAGACCCAAAGATCCTATTAAAAATAAAGAAAAAGATAATAAAAAAAAAATATACATTTATTTTTTTAAATTATAAGCATCATATACTGTTCTATCAATAAAAGCAGCTAAAGGGAATAGCGCTAATAAAAAAAAAAAGTATAAAAAAGATAAAAAACGACCTACTGATAAATATGGCTCCATAACAGGTATACCACCTATTCAGCCTAGTAAACAACAATTAAAAACAAAAATTCAAAAAAAAATTTTATGAGCAGGTCTAAATAAACCACTACGTATAATTACATTTTTCATTATATAAGGTAAAAACATTAAAATGACTATTGATATAACCATTATAAGGAATCCTGATAGTTTACCTGGTATACTTCTTAATATAGCATAAAAAAATAATAAATATCATTCTGGTACTATATGAGGAGGAGTTACTAAAAAATTAGCTATTTGGTAATTTAAAGTATGTCCTAAAACGTCAGGTGAACTATAATTTAAATACATTATAATTATTAAAAAAACTAATATGCTTAAAATATCTTTTAAAATAAAATAAGGAGAAAAAGGTATTGTTTCTAACATTGAAGGTACACCTGTAGGATTACTGGAACCAGCTTCATGTAATAACGATATGTGTACAATTGATAATGCTAATATTACAAAAGGTAAAAAAAAATGTAAAGAATAAAATCTATGTAAAGTAGCATCATCAATTGTGAATCCACCTCATAATAAAAATACTATATCATTTCCTACTAAAGGTATTGCTGATAATAAACTTGTTATTACCATTGCTCCTCAAAAACTCATTTGACCTCAAGGTAATACATAACCTAAAAAAGCTGTTATAATCATTAATAAAAATAAAATTACACCTGTTTTTCATAATAATTGTCTAGGATATAAAAAAGAACCATAATAAAGTCCTCTAAACATATGTAAATATACAGATAAAAAAAAAAAAGAAGCACCATTTGCATGTAACCCTCTAATTCATCATCCATAATAAATTTCATTGTTTATATACATTATTGAACTAAATGCATATAATATTGAAGGATCGTAAAACATTGCTAAAAATATACCTGTTATTAGTTGTATTATAAGAAAATATAATGAAAGTACCCCAAAATTTCATCAATAAGTTAGATTCATAGGTGTTTTATAAAAGATATATGAATCTTTTAAAGTAGAAAAAAATAAAGCTTTTGAAAAAATTCTATATCTATACATAAATAAATATTATTTTTTTTTTAAAAAATTTAACGATCTATTTCACCAAAAACTAAATCTTGTGTACCAATTATAGTAACTAAATCCGCCAAATATAATCCTCTTGACATGAAATCTAGACCTTGTAAATGCAAAAAACCTGGTGATTTGATTCTACATCTATATGGTCTATTAGTTTGATCAGATACAAGGAAAATACCAAATTCACCTTTAGGTGCTTCAACTACACTATAAGATTCTTCTTTTAAAGGTGTTACACCTTCACTATAATATTTAAAGTGATGTATTAAAGCTTCCATATTATATTTCATTAAAGCACGAGGAGGTGGTGATATTTTAAAATCATCAATAGTGTGATTACGGTCATTTACCTCATTTAATATTTTTATTAAATTTAAACATTGTATTATAATAAAAGAAGATTCTCTCATTTCCTCTACTCTTATCATATAACGATCATAACAATCACCATGAATGCCTATTGGTATGTAAAATTTAAATAAATTATAACTATCATAAGGATCAATTAATCTAATATCCCATAATAAACCAGAACCACGTACCATTACACCTGAAAATGCTCAATTTAATGTGTCTTTTAAATCAATAACACCTATATTAATTAAACGTTGTTTCCATATACGATTAGAAGACAACATATCTTTTATTTCATCTATTCTATAAAAAAATTGTGATATAAATGAATATATATCATCCAATAAACCTTCAGGTATATCATGTGATACACCTCCAGGTCTAATATAAGAAGCATGAAATCTAGCACCTGAAACTCTTTCGTAGAATTCCATTAGTTTTTCACGTTCTTCGGAACCTCATAAAAAAGGAGTTAAAGCACCTACATCTAATGCATGTGTAGTTAAAGCTAATAAGTGATTTAATATTCTAGTTATTTCACTAAAAAGTACTCTTATAAATTGTGCTCTTAGAGGTATTTGTATATCTAATAAATTTTCAACAGCTATTGCATAACATTGTTCTTGTACCATCATACTAACATAATCTAAACGATCAAAATAAGGTAAGGCTTGTAAATAATTTTTATATTCAATTAATTTTTCTGTACCTCGATGTAATAAACCAATATGAGCATCTGTTTTTATAATAAGTTCACCTTCTAAAGTTAAAACTAAACGTAATACACCATGAGCTGCTGGGTGTTGCGGCCCAAAATTTAGTGTTAAATTTTTTAATTTATTAAAAAATTTATTTAAATACATATATATATATATTTTTTTTTTTATAAAAAAAATATAATAATATTATTTAAAATAAATAATAATAAATAATTATGAAAAAATAATATCAAAACATTTATTATAAAAAGCATCATAATTAAACTATAAATAGATCTTGATTGTTTTATACTTAGATAAATTTGTTTATTTTTTATATCTTTATCTTCGTTAAAAAATAAAAAACGTATTAATCTTATATAATATAATGTAATTATAATATTCATAAATAATAAAAGTACAACTAGAAATAAGTAACCCATTGAAATTAAAGATAATAATATATATAATTTAGAAAAAAAACCCATAAAAAAAGGTAAACCTGCTAAGGATAATATAATAAATGAAAATATTATACTTAATAATGTATTATTATTTAAAAAAATACCTATAGAAGTGATATTATCAATAAAAACAATTTCATTATTTTCCTCTTTTTTTCTAACAAAAACTAACATACAACAAAATGTACAAAACATTAATAATGTATAAATTAATATATATAAAAAACAGGCGCTAACGCTCATCAATTCATATAAACCCATTGAAATAATTATAAAACCCATATGTACTATAGAACCATAACCTAATAAGCGTTTTAAACTTATTTCATATAAAGAAAGTATCGATCCATATATTATAGATGAGAATCCTATTATAAAAAAAAAAAAAAATATAAAATATGAAAAATGTATAATATTGTATATTATAAATAATACATAAATATAACCTATTTTTGGTATTAAACCTATAAAAGTTACAGTAACTAAATGACTATTTTGATATAGATCCGCTACTCAATTATGTAATGGAAATAATCCTAATTTAAAAAAAAATGTAATAAACATTAATGTAAAAGAAAAAATAGTTATATTATCTAAAGGAAAAGCCCCTAAAATAAAACGTAATTCGGTTATAAATAATGTACCTGTTTTTATATATATAATAGAAACACCAAATAATCCTATTAAAGTAACATAACTACTTTGTATAAAATATTTGTATGCAATTTCAATACCAAAATTTGAAAATTTATTTAATCCTATTAATACATATAAACTTAAATTTATCATTTCTAAAAATAAAAAAATATAAAAAAGATTATTTGTTGATATCATTAAAAATAAACTTAGAATAATAATTATAATTAAAATAATATACTCAAATAAAGGTATTTTTACTAAAAAAGAAAAATTATATAAATATACTATAAATAATAATGATAAAAAAAGTATAAAACCTTTAATATTTTGAATAGTATTAGAATAAACAAAATAATTATCTAATAAAGTTATATTAGGTGTTATACTGATGTTTATAAACATAATATTATAAAGTAATAAAAGTAATAACATAAAAATTAAAATAAGATATTTCCTATCAAAAGTCTTATTATAAATTATTTTTTCTATAAAATAAATAAAAAATATAATTAATAATAACATAAATAATATTAATTCGTTATTAAAGAAAATAAGTATGATATTCATATTTTTTTTTTATATTTTTTTTAAAGGTTTAATGTCATTTATATCATGCATAAATGAGTTATTAATAATAATTTTATTATTATTAAAAAATTTTTTATTTATATACTTCATACAATAAAGTAATAATAAAAAAGGAAAAGTAAATGTAATATAAATCATTGTAGCTACTAATCAATTATCTATTAATAAGAAGAATAAACAAATAAAAGGTGGATATTTTAATCAAAATTTTATAATTTCTCATGTAATTCTATTTCTATATTCTAAAAGTAAAAAAAAAACAAAATATTCGATATATGTTAATATTAATACTAAAAAATATTGTTTTATCATTTTTTTTTAATCATTTGCATCATTATCTAATTTATATTTAATATATCAATAGATTCAATATACCATAAATAAAAATAAATTATTATAGACTATACAACTAAAAAATGTTAAATGTTCTTGAAGAAAAAAAACATGAGTTAATCAATATATACCAGTACCTAAAATAAAAAAATCTCAAAATTCTACAAAATAACCTCTTTTACGTAATATAAATAACATTATAAGTATTTCAATAAAACCAATTAATACTATTATATGAAACAATTGAACTTCTGTATACAAGTGTAAACCTAACCACATAAAGAATCTTTTTTCCATTGTTTTTATCGTTTTGCTCTATATATTTTGTAAAATAAATAATACATCGGAACATAAATTACAGTCATTCAATACATAGTTTTAACTATATGTAAATTTAATATATAAAATAAAAAATACGCATATATTGGTATAAAAATAGCAAAAAAAATAACATCCTCAATACCTACTCTATAATTAATTTCTAGACAAACAAAAAAGAAAAGAGTTTCCATAAATGACAGAAAAAGTATATAATAATAGTAGTCTTCTTTCATTTTTTTTATCTTCATATTACTCATGGATTCATAAATCTGAAAAGGCGAAACATTTGAGACATTTCAACAGCTTCCTTTAATATATTTAATATAGAATCATCATATCTTAGTTCTATAAAACCTATTAAAGGAAACTGTTTTAATAAAGGGTGCCCCAAAAAACCATAATCAGTTAAAATACGTCTTAAATCTTTATGATAAATAAATTTTATACCAAATAAATCTCAAATTTCACGTTCTAATCAAGCAGTGCTATTATACAAATTACTAATAGATATCATTAAATCTTCTTTTTTTATTAATATTTTTAAAAAAGAACGTAAATTTAAACTATAATTTAAATTTACATATAAAAATTCAAATTCATTTTCTAAATTACTTGGAAAATGTAAAGCAACTATATCAATTATACTCATAATTTTAAATATTGTATTACTGTTTAAAATGCTAAATAAAAAAAAATAAAGAAATATGTTTAAAGAAAAAATAAGTTTTTTTTTCTTTACTAAAAAATATTCATAAATGCTTTTAAAAGCATTATTTAAAAATAATATATAATTGTTATTTTCAGTCCAAAGCACCACAAAATCACTCATATATAAAGCCTAGTGTTAGTATAAATAAAAAAAATATCATACTATAAATACCAAATCAATTTAAATAGTTTAAACTAATAACTCATGGAAATAGAAATAATAATTCTAAATCAAAAATAATAAATAGAATAGCAACTAAATAATAACGTACCTCAAATTTAGCTCTAGCATCACCAAAAGGATTAAAGCCACATTCATAGGCAGATAATTTTTCATTATTAGGTTTTTGATAAACTAATAAAAAAGATAAAAAAAATAAAAGAAACCCTATTATTATGAAAAATAAGAAATATGAAAAAATATATTTGTATTCTATATACATTTTTTTTTATATTATATAAAATTTTAATTTATAACTAAAATAATAAATGTTATCAAAAATTATATAAGGGAAAATACCAAAATATAATATTAAAAAAAGAAAAATAAATAAAAAAAAAAATTCTAAACGTGTTACATCTGTATAATATTTTATAAAAAATATTTTTATATTACCAAAAAATATTCTATTATAAAGAAATAATGAATACAATAATGTTAATATTAAGCTAAATGTCGATAAGAAAACAATTAAAGATGAATATTGTAATATACCATAGGTTAATAAAAATTCCCCTATAAAATTAAAAGTACCAGGAAATCCAAAATTTGACAATATATAGATAAAATATATAATAGCAAATATAGGCATGAAAGTAACTAAACCGCCATAATAAAACAATAATCTAGTTTTATATCTATCATATAAAACACCTATACCTAAAAATAACGCAGATGATGTAATTGCGTGACTAAATATCATAAAAAAAGAACCTGCTAATCCTAATAAACTTTGAGAAAATAGACCTAATAAACTATAATTCATATGAGCAATAGATGAATATGCTATTATTTTTTTTATATCAATTTGACTTAATGCTATTATAGAACTATATGTTAAACTAAAAAAGGCTATAATTAATATTATAAAAATTAAATCATATAATATATTACTAAAAGAGCCTAGTAAAAAACGCAAAATAGCATAACTACCTAACTTTAATAATATACCTGCTAATATAACAGAACCAGGCGTAGGTGCTTCTACATGTGCTTCTGGTAATCATAAATGAAAAGGAATTATCGGTACTTTAACAGAGAAACCTAAAAATAATAAAAATCATATAATAAATTGTCGTTTTTCAATAAAAAAACTATTTATAAAAAAATCGAATGATAAATTACCTTTACTTAATCATATATCAAATATACTTATAAATACAAAAATAGAACCAAATAATGTATAACTAAATAATAAATAAGATGCTGTTATTTTACGAGTTCTACTACCTCATATACCTATTAAAAAAAACATAGGTATAACAATAATTTCAAAAAAAATAAAAAAAAATAAAAAATCTAAAACACTAAAAACATTAATTAAAATTCATAATGAAAAAGTTAATAAATAAAAATATAATATTGATTTATATTTTAAATTTCAATAAGATAAAAAACATATTATCAATAAAAAAGAACTTAATAATATAAGATTTAATGATAAGATATCATATCCTCAACTAAAATCTATATTAAAAAATAAATTTTTATAAAAAGTTAAAATATATTGATATCAATATATAGATTTATTATATAATAAATTTATATATACAATTAATAAAAATATTATACAAAAAAAATAATAAAAAATCAAACGTAAATATTTAGGTATAGTTACAAACAAAATAATAAAGAACCAAAAAAAAAATAATAATATAAAATTTATATATAATAGCATTTTTTTATATAAATAATAAGAATAAAAATATACTTAAAAAACAGAACCCCAAAGAAAGAGGTAAAATAACCTTTCATCCTAACATCATTAATTGATCATATCTGTAACGAGGTAAAGTGGCACGTACTCATACAAAAAAAAACATTACCAATAATAATTTTAAAGAAAATCAAAAGGAAGTATATATACTTTTAAAAAAAAATACATTAAATAAAGGTAATCATCCACCTAAAAATAAAATAACAATAATAGATGACATTAAAATTATATTACTATATTCTGCTAAGAAAAAAAAAGTAAAACCTATTGAAGAATATTCTACATTATAACCAGAAACTAACTCACTTTCTGCCTCTGGTAAATCAAAAGGTACTCTATTAGTTTCAGCCAACCCCGTAATTAAAAATAGGATAAAAAAAGGAAAAAAAGGTATTACATAAAATATATCAGATTGTGCTAATACAATTTCTGTAATGTTTATTGTTTGTGAAAATAAAATAATAGGTATTAATAATAATCCCATTGAAATCTCATAACTTATAAATTGTGCTGAAGATCTTAGAGATCCTAAAAATGCATATTTAGAATTACTAGATCAACCAGATATTATTATACCATAAACACCTAATGAAGAAAATGCAAATAAAAATAATAAACCTAAATTTAAATCTGATATAACAATATTAAAGTCAAAAGGTATTAAAGTTCAGCATAACATACTAATAACAAATGTAAAAATAGGTGATAATATAAATAAAAAAAAATTAGAATTACTTGGTATTAATGTTTCTTTACTTAATAATTTAAGGGCATCTGCTATAGCCTGTAGTAATCCATAAATTCCTACAATATTTGGTCCTCTTCTACGTTGCATACTAGCTAATACTTTTCTTTCCAATACAGTAAAAAAAGCAACAGATAGTAAAATAGGTAATACTATAGGTAAATTTTTTAAAAAATCTATACCTACAAAGGTTGATATATAATATACTAGAAAAATTTTTATTAAAAAAATAATTCTTAAATATCTAAAATCCGATTTTTTTTTAGAATTTTGCATAAGTTTTAATAGCTGTTAGCGACATTACTTTAGAATTTCTTAAAAAGAAATCATTAGAATAATAATTATTGATAATACGATAAAATATCTTATTTAAAAATTTAATTTTAAAATAATAATAAATAATAGTAAAAAATTTTAAATAATTATTAAAAAATTAATTTATATAATTTTTTTTATATCCATAAAAAAAAAAAAAATTAAAGAAAAAGTCATCTAATGAAAAAAAATAATTACAAAAATAATCAATTATTTTTGTAAAAAAATTTAAAATAAAATTAAATTTATTAAAAAAATATAAATTAAATATATTTTTTTTTTTATTATAAATTTTTATAAAATTTATAATTTCTCAATCTGTATAAATAGCTACAAAATTTTTTATATGTTTTTTCATAAAACGATAACGACCTTCTAAGTTTATAAATAAATTATCCATTTCATAAGGTGCTGTACTTGGTAATATTATATTTGCTTTTAGATAAAGGTCGCTATTACCTTTTATAAAACCTTGATATATTATAAATGTAAATTTATTTAAAAAAGAAGAAGAAAACAAATCATTAGATATAGAATAAATTAATCCATTAATTTTATTTTTTTTTATATTTTTATTATTATATATTATAGTATTAAAAGATAGAATACCTAAATTATTAACAATTAAATTAAAAACATTTCAATTAAATTTTTTTTTAAAAAATTTTATGAAACTACATAAAAAACTAATAGAGTCCTCTCTACTTAATATAGTGTGCCCACCAAAAAAAATAGGTAAATTATATAGTTTTTTATTTACATTTATATATGAAAAACTAAAAAAAGATTTAAAAAAAAAAGTAGAAAAACTACGTGTTTTACCTTTTAAAAAATTTAAAAATTTAATAATACTATTACCTAAATTTTTAATAGGATAATTCATATTATTTAATGACAAACCATAAGAAAATAAAAATAATTCACTATTTTTATTTATATTATAATTTTTTTTAATTCTAATATTTAATAAAGGATTTTCTAATCTTAAATCACATCCTAAAAACAAATAAAAAAATAAAGTTTCTAAAGATTCTAATGAATTATTCAAAAAAAAGAAAAATTTAAAATCATAAATTCATTTAAATTTAAAATACAATATAATGTTATCTATACCTACTATATTAAAAAAATTTTTTAAAGCTATACTAGTAATAATATCAACAAAAGGACCTAAAATACCATATATTAAATCATTTTTACTTTTCATTCATTTTAATATATAATTAATTAAAAAATCTCAAGAAAAAACAATAAATTTATTTATATATTTAATTTTTGGATAACTTATACGATTTAATAATAAAGCATCATAAGCAAATCTTGTTTTGTTTGTAATTCATTCTTCATTTAAATTTTCATCCAAAAGAGGCAATATTCTTATTATTTTATTGGAATATATATGTAATCTGATACTAGATGCTAAAGTATCTAAAAAGTCGATATTAGAATAATATATAACTTCTCAACTTCTTACTTTAAAGGCATAAGGCATAGAAGTTAACGCACCTACAGGACATAAATCTATAATATTACCTGATAAAACATCTAATAAACTTATATTTTCATTTTCATTTATATAAGTACCTATTTCCATTTTTGAACCTCTACTTATAACACCTAACATAAAATTACTTACTTCGTTTGAAAATCTAACACATCTAGTACAATGTATACAACGTGTCATTACAGTTTTTATTAAAGGGCCTTTTTGATTAAAATTATCCACTGCTCGTTTTTTTGGTTCATAAAAACGACCTCTATCAGCACCAAATATTAGAGAAATATCCTGTAAATCACATTCAGAAGCTTGATCACATATTGGACAATCTAATGGATGGTTTATTAACAAAAATTCCAAAATAGACTCTCTAGCTTCTCTTACTCTTTTATTATCAGTATATATAGTAGTAGAATCTATTAAATTAACAGCACGAGATACGCCTAGCCCATTATTAATTTGAACAATACACATACGACAATTACCTGCTATAGATAATTTTTCATGATAACAGAAACAAGGTATTGATATTCCTTTATTATAACAATACTGGAATATAGTCTCCGTATATGTGTTTTTTTCATTTTTTATGTATATATAATCAATATCGTCGACCTTTAACCTAATCACCTATTTTACTTTCTCTATTTAACCTTTTTCTTAAAAAGAAAATTTTATTTTTATTAAAAAAAAAAAATTTTCTTTTATAATCTAAAAATTTTAATTTATAAAGTCTATTGTAAAAAAAAGATACTGTTACTTCAATTGCTACTTTCATTATTATATTACGTATTATTAATGTGACATCAGGTACTAAAAAAGATTTTTTTCTTATTGCAATACATATACCGCTATATAATAATGGTACACTTTTAAAAACAAATAAAAATTCAATAATATCACCTACTAAAAATTTCTTATATTTATTACTACCTTTTATATTTTTTCTATTTTTACGTTGTTTTATATAAAAAGCAGGTGTTAGTTTTTTATACCTTTCTGTTAAATCGTCTATTTTAAAATAATTATAAATATTCATATATCATTTTTTTTATTTTGGAACTATTGCTGCTATTAATCTTTTTACACCTTTTTTCATAATATAACCTTTATTTAAAAAATAGCCTAATTTCCTGAAATTAATAACAACAATACCCTTATTACCTAATTGTATGTATCCTAATTTATAAATAATTTTAGAACTCGATGATTTTCTTTTATTCAATATAGCTACTATATGAAGTGTTTGTTCTTTAGTCCTTTTACCTTTTTTTAATCTAATTACATTATGTGGGTAATTTTTCATTTTTTTTTTTTATTTTATTTTATTAAATTTTTTTTTCTCTTACCGATTTCACCACTTTTTTCAATCATAATATTATTATAAAAAAAATAATTTAATCGAAAAAGTGGTAGACGATTTCATTTTAGTTTTTTCATAATATTTAAACCTAATATAATAGACAATATACTTATATTATTGTCTTTATAATTTTTAAATTCAATATTTTTATTAAAAAAAATATAATAATTTAATCAATATATAAAAAATTGTAAAAAAAATAAATATATTAAATTTTTTATAATAATTAATGCTTTCATTTTAATAATTACTACCAGTAATTTTAATTTTTTATAAGAGTTATATAACAATTTTTTTTTATTATTATTATATTTAAAACAAAATAAAAAAAAATTTATTTTTTTTATATATTTAAAATTAAATAAATTGTCTTTTACATACTTATAGTATTTAAACAATTTATAAAAATTAAAAAATTCTAAGTATTTTTCTCCTATTATTTTATTTAATAAAGAAAAAAAAAAAAAAACTTTATTTTTTTTTTTATTGATATAACTAAAATTAATAATTGAAATAAATAATTTATATTGTTTTAATAAGAATTTAAAAAATTTACTTATAATGCATTCAATTTTTAAAAATAAACGTTTTATTTTATATATATATAATCTTTTTCAAAATAAAATAAATGAATTTTTAATATCAAATCTAAAAATTTTAATAAAATATTTTATTAAATTTATAAAAATAATTTTTTTATAATTATTCAAAAAAGGTTTTAATATAAATAATTTTATTTTTTTATGCATTTTTGAAGGTTCTACAAATGTATTTATTTTTAAAAATTTTCGTCTTCAATTTAAAAAATTTAATAAATATTTTAAATTCACTACTTTTAAAATATCATTAAATTTAAATTTAAAAAAAAATATATAGTTTATTTTTTTAAATTTTATATTTTTAATATATAATAGATTTTTTATTATACTTTTTTTTATAATAAAATTAAAAAAAAAATTAATTTTTTTTTTAATTTTATTATTTATATTATAATATGTAATAATAAATAAATTTCAAATATTCATCAAAACATTATAATGTTTAAAAAATATAAAAAATTTATTTTTTATATTATAAAAATTAAATAACAAAAGCACTTTTAAAATTTTTAATATTTTAAAAAATTTTATCTTATTCAAATATAACTCCTTAACTATTTTCTTCTTAAATATTAAATTATAAATATTTTTTTTTTTATATATAGAGACGTTTTTTATTTTCATAATTATTATTTAAAGCTTCACTATAAAACATATGTAATTCAGATTTTTCATAATTATATCTTAAAATTCACTTACTCAATTTTAAAGAATAATTGTTCTTTTCAAATACCTCTAGATCATCAAAAAGATCATTAAAATAATCAAACTCCAATCATGAATTAAACATATATTTTCTATATATAAAATTATTACTTATTTTATTTTTTATATTTAAAAAATAAAAATTATTATTATTTTTTATTTTTAATGAATACAGAAATATATATACCAATAAATATTCAACGTTTTCATGCATCAATTGAAAAAAAAAATCTTTAAAACTTATGATGTATTTATAATAATTATAAAATTTAAAAAAATGTAAAAATTTATTATATATTTTTACAAGAATTATTAGTCTAAAAAAAAAGGCTATTTCATATAATCATCCACTAAAAAGTATATACATATTATAAACATCTAAATAAAACATTGAATTATATTTTAAAATATGAAATAATTTTTTTATACTTCATCTTTTATAAAAATGTTTTCTTTTAAATTTATGTAATAATTTAAATATTTTTTTATTTTCAAAAATATTATAAAATTTACTAAAAACATTTATTTTCAATAAATTCTCACTTTTTTCATTTTTTATCAAATCGCATAAAAAATTAAATTTAAAAAAGTAGATGCGCATATTAAATAGTCTATTAAAAAGTTTAAAAATAAAAAAATAGTGTTTTAAATATTTATAATTATTTAAATTATAGATATCTTTAAAAAAATATTCTTTTTCAATATTTTTATAAATGTTATGTATAATATTATAACTACTTTCTTTATAAAATGCATTAAAAAAAATAAGATTTTCTAATGGTGATTTAAATATCGTTAATATAAAATCATCCATAGTTTTAAAAGCACTATTAGCAAATCTATATTCATAAACAGACTCTGTAGCCATTACGTTTCTATAACTTTCTAATGTATTTTTCATTTTAGAAAAATCCATTAAATTAAAAAAAAAAAATTTATTGATAGACAAAAAAAAGGGATTTGAATTTTTTAATTTATATAAAAATCTTACATTAAAATCTTTAAAAAATAAATCAAGCATATAAGGTGACTCAAAGTTATTTCTCCTATAATAATAATTAAAAAAAGGTTCAAATCTTTTAATATCAAACAAATTTAATTTACGATTCATATCATTTTTCGAAAAAAATAATATTCTTTTATATATTTTATCATAGTTTCACATAGTTAATAATGTTTTGTTTATTGATGCAGGATTGTTATATTTCAAAAAAAATTTTTTGTGACTTACAAATTCAAAAAAATATTCATAATTTCTTATATATATATTAAAAGTATAACCTTTTATAAATAAAAAATAATCAATATTACTTAAAAATAAATTATACTTTACTCTTATAGCAAAAAATTTTTTTTTATAAATTTTTATAAATAAACTTTTCAAATTATAATTATTAAATTCAAATGTTTCTTCTTTTTTTATTTTTTTTAAATTATTATATTTATCTACATTTCTTTCAATAATTAAATTAACTCAATACTCAAAAAATGTAACTGTAATATAATGTATTTGATATATATTAGGCATAATATAAAACTCATATATACTAAAAGAAAAAAAAGATATATAAAAATAATTATTAAGAATATCTAAATTTAGATAATCAAAAATAACAGTCCTAATATTTTTTCATTTATGCTTTGGAGTAACACTTTTATCATGTTCTAGCTTAATTTCTTTTATATTATATAAAACAAAAAAAATATCTAATTCATTAAATAAAAATATATTATACAAATTTACAATATTAGCTGAAAAATCTAAATCAAAAAAAAAATGCGATAATAATGTATTATATGATTTCATTAAAAAAGGAACAAAATCTCTAAAATAATTATTTATATATTTAAACATTATACTTATATTAAAAAAATTATATTCTATAAGATCTGTAAAAGCTGCTCATTTATTTCACTCATTAACTCATAACCAATTTATAATTAAAAAAAAATATATAAAACCGTTAAAAAAATATTTTAAAATTAATTGATTTCTAAAAAAAATTTTTAATTTTTTTTTTTTAAATTGTTCATCTAATAAAAAAAAATCTAAACTTAATTTTAAATCGTATGTAAATTTATAAATTCATTTATTAAAAATAAGTTTTATTAATTTATAAAAATTAAATAAACTTTTATAAAATAAAGGCGCTACTAATTTTTTTTTTATCTTCGAGCGTGCTTCCTTTATTTCATTTTTTTTTGTTATTCTATCTTTTACAAAGATATTAAATTTACTTAAAGCTTTAATTTGCTTCCGGTATTCGGTATTATAATAAATTTTTTCTTCATTCATAAATTTATTATTTTATCATTTTTAAACTTTTATAATTATAAAATCTATTTTTTTCTATTTTTTTATTTGTATTTACAAATGTATTTTTATTTTTATTTATATTTATATTTATATTTACAAATGTATTTTTATTTTTATTTTTATTTATATTTACAAATGTATTTTTATTTTTATTTTTATTTATATTTACAAATGTTTTATTTTTAAAATATTTATTTTTCCTTAATGATATTAATTTTCTTCGTTTTTTAAAAAAGAAAAGTCATCTTCTTCTTTTTTTTTT
>Ga0134124_10000987_pt1 | contig 22834 bp, 14 predicted proteins | sample KB304_FD_96880 | JGI IMG/M metagenome (GOLD analysis project Ga0134124, IMG submission 96880) | Terrestrial soil microbial communities without Nitrogen fertilizer from Kellogg Biological Station, Michigan, USA - KB3-0-4 | ecosystem: Environmental > Terrestrial > Soil > Unclassified ... | reverse complement strand
GGCGTCCTGATAACTCAGAGGATTCTTTCTGAAGTCTCGCCGCAGTATTGAGCGAGTTGGGGGGAGTTGATCCACCGGCATGGCGCGCGCGGCGAGCACTTTAGAAAGAACTGCGTTGGACGAAACCGCGGGGTGGGACTATGGCGATTGAATCAACGGGTTATCTCGGCGATAACAGCAGTGGGAAGAATTCGTGATCGAAGAATGAAGAATGATGACGAGGAAGCCCGCTAGATGCTTGGGGTAAGCACGCACAGGGGGCTGTCGCACGACAAACTTACCGCCGAGCACACAGAGTTCCGCGTGGCGCAGGTCGGCGACGAGTAAATGCAGACTGGTCATGGTGGCATGTCTTACGAGACTCTTTCCTCACGATGAATCGATGGCCTGAACCACAGCCGCAGCCGCTTGCTGAGTATGCGGCGCACCATAGTTGGTCAGCGCTAACAGACGCGAACAGAACTTCATAGTGCCGGCGCGACAAGCCGGGCATTGCAGCAGCGAAGTACCAGTGACTGTTTGATAGAGAGATTTATAGTCCTGGGAGTTAACGGTCTGAGCAGCTGTGCCTAACAGTTGGCGACAGCGCGCCAGTTCATCGCGGCGGCGATTGGCGAGTAAGCCGAACTGACGAATACGTTGAAAGCCGCGTGGCAGAACGTGTAACAGGAACCGACGCATGAACTCATCAGCGCTGAGCGTCATGGTGGACCGCATCTCGCCATGTCGTCTGTCTCTCCAACTAAAGATGACCTTGCCGTGTTGCAATGACCGGAGCCGGTGGTTTGAGATCGCCACGCGATGCGTATAACGACCGAGGTAAGCCAGCACTTGTGCTGGTCCACCAAAAGGGGGCTTCGCATACACCCACCACTCACGCGCTCGCACAGTTCTGAGTAGTCGATTGAACGCGGTCGGCTTGGCCAGGAATGCGCAGGCGCCATGAAAGCTGAGTTTGCCTTGCTCATAAGCGCGTTCCAGTCCCTGCAGGAAGAGTCGTCGAAACAAGCGCGCCAGCACGTTCACTGGTAAGAAGAAACCGCGCCGGCAACTGCGCCAGCCTTCGCCATCCACTGCTAGACCACCGCCCGGAACAACACAGTGCAGATGCGGATGATGACGCAGTGTTTGGTCCCATGTATGCAGCACCGCCAGAAGACCGATGTCGGCGCCAAGGTGTTGCGGGTCTGCCGCGATCGTGCGCAGAGTCTCCGCGGCAGCAGAGAATAACAGGTTATAGACGACCCGTTTGTTCTGCAAAGCCACCGCAGCGAGCTGCTCCGGTAAGGTGAAGACCACATGGAAGTACTCCACCGGCAAGAGATCAGCCAGGCGCGCTTGCAGCCAACGAGTCTTGGCCAGTGACTGACACTTGGGACAATGGCGATTACGACAAGAGTTGTAAGCGATGCGCTGGTGGCTACACGCATTGCATTGCTCAACATGTCCGCCCAGGGCGGCGGTTCGACAGCGCTCGATAGCGCGCATCACACGACGCTGCTCTGGCGACAGCGGATGCGTGAGTCGGAACGCGTAGCCGTGCTGGCGGAAGATGTCGGCCACCTCCAACGGTGGTCGCATGCTTACGACTGCTCGTCGTCAACAGCAAGGGCCAGAAACTCAAGTGGACTCGGGGCAGCACGCACGGCGCTGGTTGAAACATAAGTGTAAAGCTGCGTTGTCCGTAGACTGCGGTGCCCAAGCAGCATCTGAATGACGCGCACGTTCTGACCTGCTTCCAGCAAGTGAGTGGCGAATGAATGACGCAAAGCGCGAACAGTAACAGGCTTCTTCACGCCGGCAAGGACGCCCAGTCGCTTACACATCTCGGCGACGCGATGCCGACTAATCGGTTGCTTGGGGTGCTGACCAGGGAACAGCCAGTTGGTCGGTCGGTCCTGTTGCCAATATTGTCTCAGCACCTTGAGCAAAGTGGGCGCGAGCATCACGTACCGATCTTTCTGCCCCTTGCCTTGCTGGATGCGGATCACCATCCGCTGCGAGTCGATGTCAGTCAGGCGCAATTGCACCACTTCTGAGGTTCTTAGACCACCTGCATAGGCAGTCATTAACAGGGCACGGTACTTGAGACTGCGAATCGAATCGAAGAGCTGTTTGACTTCTGTCTGGCTGAGCACGATTGGCAAGCGTCGCGGCTGCTTTGGATGAGGAATACGCGTGATGGCCCAGTCGCGCTGTAGGGTAACGCAGTAAAGGAAGCGCAGGGCACAGACCGTTTGCGTGAGATAACTCGAGGAGACGTGGCATTCGTTGACCAGATATACTTGGTACTGACGAATCTCTTCCGGCCCGAGCAACTCCGGCGACTTGCCGAAATGCCGGGCAAAGTGTTTGACGCAGTCGATGTAGATCCTGATGGTGTCCGCTGATCGGTTGCGTATCCGCAGGTCGTCGATCATGCGTTGACGAAGAGTAGTCATGGGAAGCTCCTTTCAGAGGCGAAATGTTCGTTTGGCGACAAACATTATGCTCTCTTGAAGGGAGCTTTCCGCTATTGAGCGCAGCGATCAGGTGAGTTCAAAATCATACAAATATACTTGCATGCCTACCGCGTAGCGGTTTTGTCCAACAGCGATTCCGTTCGGGAGCGCCGCTAGGCGCTGTAGTTGGGAGAACGGAATCTTCTGTTATCAGATGACCGTCCTTATTGAGACGCTTTGCGCCGAACTGGAAAGCCTGATGGTTGAACCGGACCAGCGCAAGAGCTCAAGCATAATCGGGCATAATTTGTAAACTACACCTATCCCTCGATTGTGTTGTTGTATTGACGCAACGACGATACTCTAATATCATCCAACCACCTTGCCGAACCGGGTATTAAATCGAGTTCCACCCAGCTCGAAATCCGGAACTCGAGAGTCTTACTAGGCTGGTCCTCAAAGCCTGCGACTCGTGCGTCGTATACTTTCGCTCCGGCCTACTTCAAACTGAAAAATCTTTTGGCAGGTATTTGTGCATGAGGTTCACCAGCGGATGAAGGTGAAGACGTCGCCTGGTTGATTCTTCAATGGAACAGCATCTCGTGATCGTCTTGGTTGATGCCTAACATACAGTGGAAATCGAATAATCGGCGATTAAACCGGCTAGGTTCAAAGAAGTAATCATGAGCAAATGCATTAAAACTGTGTGTGTTGTTGGTGACGTTACTTTGGATCTACTCGGCCACAGAAAGGAAAAAAGCAATCAATGGATTCCGTTAAGTGAAACGACTGGAGGGACCTTCTTCGTTGCCAGAGTAATCGAGAAAGCACTTGAGGGATCAGGAGTGGACCAAATAACGTACCAGCAACCGGAGAGGTGCGAATACCCCCAGATGCTTCGCGCGGAATGGTCTATAAGGAAATTTCCTTATCCGAATGAACCTGGGGCCTTAGTGCACAGATGTGTTGATAAACCAAAATCAATGAGCATCATTAAAGCTCCGGATGACCAGAACGGCAACTCTTATAATCCTGTTCTTGCGTCAGAGTTAAAACCTTTTGAGCTCCTTGTTATCGAAGATCTAAATATCGAATCGAACGATGAGAGTAAATGGAATACTTTTCATGACCGTAGGACTGCAGAAAATCAACTTGAATGGCAGCTAATGCTGGAGAGAATGCAGCAAACGGAGCACCCATCTGAGGTCGCCAGAACGGGTTTTGCTCCCACAGTTGTTGCGATGATCAATAGGAGATTACCTGATTTCAGTAAGGGCCTCTGGAAAGCGCTATCCGAAAAACACGCTAAGCATACTATCGCAATCATTTACGCTGATGTACTTCGGTGGGAAGGCTTCAATATTAGTAAACAGATTTCCTGGGAGCGGACGGCTCAAGACTACCTTTCCGAATTACTCCTGGATTTCAAAATGAGACCGCTCGCTAACTTTCAACACCTCGTCGTACGCTTCGGAGTCACAGGTGCGATTCATAGTTACAAGACAGGCCCGCATCACACTGCTCATAGACTGTATTTTGACCCGGTTGCAGCTCAGCACGGGATCTACCGGGATTCCGGTAAAGAAGGCGACCTCATAGGAAATAATTCGATTTATGTCGCCAGCATACTCAAGCAGTTAATAGATTATGTAAACGAAACCGATACTAATCGCTTTAATCAGTATGGCATTGTTGAGCAGATCGGCAGCGGAATTAGAAACGCAATCTGTCGCTGTCAGAAACATTTTTCGGAGGGATATGGTTACCACGAAGCTCAAGTAGAAACATTCATGCGTGCCGGTGGATTCCAATCGGTACTCTTTGATGAGAGTAGCGCGCCAACTGGAAGAGCTGAAAGCATTGCTGACGTACCAATTCCCATCGGTAATGCTTCGTGGAGCATATTGGACCAATCTGCCGAATACGATCTTCTTAATGTCGCTCAGGACATTGTGTTATTGGGAGTTGGCAAAGCATTAAACAAGCCCCGCGATAGACGACCCCCAGTATGGGCTCCAGTAGTGAAATTCGGCAACAAGAGCGGAGCTAAGAAACTTGTTGCTATTGATCGCCGGGAGATTGAGAGTTATCGGGGCGTCTACAACTTAATGAAAGAGGCTTTGAACTCTCCCAAAGACCGACCGCTATCGATCGCCGTGTTCGGGCCACCAGGATCAGGCAAGACAGCTTGTGTAACTCAGATTGCGCAAAGCCTGGATCTGGGTGAGGACAGAATTAAAAGGGTGAATCTTGCTGAATTCACTTCATATGAGCAATTAAAGAATGAGGTTCTTAAGGCTCATGTAGACAAAATGGAAGAAAAGGGTCTGGTCCCACTGGTATTCTTCGATGAATTTGACTGCAAATTTGAGAAGACAGACTTCGGCTGGCTAAAACATTTTCTTCCATTCATGGAAAACCGGGACTCTCGTTTGCCTCCCACCATAAGAAATGGTAACCCGATCTTTGTCTTTGCCGGTGGTACTAGTTACACATTTCACGATTTTACTCGTAAAGATCCTTCAGTTACGGAGCAAGAAAGGTTGAGATTCATTGAGGCCAAGGGTCCGGATTTCACCAGTAGGTTGCGGGGCCATATTAATATCCTGGGGCTGGATCCAGTTAACGAATTTGATCGCTCTTACGTGGTACGAAGGGCTCTGTGGCTAAGATCAATCCTGCTGGATCGAATTGGCCAGGAGTCATCCGGTGATATCGAAAGATGGTTTTGTCCTGAAATCATCAGGGGAATGCTCAAGGTGTCAACATATAAGCACGGTATACGTTCAATGAGATCAATCATTGATATGTGTGTGAAGCTGGGTGGGGATGAAGGCAAGTACGTCAGCACTTCGCTTCCTACATTTTCCCAACTCAGTATGCATGTCGATGGCAAAGAGTTTATTGATTGTGTAAACAATGCGCGACAAGAACTTGAAATGATTCGTCAGAATCAAAGGCTGAGCTCCACCTAAGATTGAGGTGCGACATGAAATCAAGGACTGTGGATATCTCACATGAGCATTACGATGGCTTCGGGTTCATATTCGGAGGTTCAGGTTTGCACCTTTCGGACGGCACTTCTGTGCTAATCGAAGGGCAGGCGGGAGTAGGAAAGACAGTTTTTGCACTCCAGATGGCTTGCCGCTACCTGGAAAAGCTGTGTGAAGAAGACGCCGCCGAATACGTTCTTTATTATTCCTTCGAACAAGATGCCAGCGTGCTTCAATCGCTCATAAAGAGTTTCAACGATTTTGCAACTCAGGCCGACATTTGCATATGTCCGGAAGACCCGCAACACACATTTGTGCCGCAGAAGCTTCACATGATCAGCCGGCCGACTGGTGATGATCTCAGTACTTTCATCGACAATATGACACAGCGCATTACGAAGAATCCCAGTTGCGCTTTAGTCGTGCTCGACAGCATTGGGTATTTCGACAGAAAGGAAGGAGATCCACGCCGTGATCAGCTCGATCGGTTGTGCAATCGGGCTCGTGAAGGAGAGTATGCAATTATTATTGTGCGTGAAAAGGAGCCCTCTGCAGCCGCAGCCGTGGCAGAGTACATCACTGACAATGTTTTTGAGCTGCAACTTAAACCGATCAATCCCGCGTTATCATATGGGCCACAAGTTCGCACCATAGAGATCAAGAAATCCAGAGCACAAAAGTCATTGCGGGGTCCTCATGAATTTGAAATCAAAGAGGACACCGGAGTCTTAATATTTCCTTCGCCTGATTCCGTTTTCCCGAGAAGTGGAGAAAAAGGAGGTGAACCTTGTCCTTTGCTTAAGGTCTTTGAAGGCGATGGTGAAGCACTGCTAAGGAAACAATTAGAAAGATTCGAGATGGGTCAACCTAATCGTGATTCAGGAGACAGGCAAAAGACGATTCAATCAGGTCTCCGAGCCGGAGAATGTCTGCTACTTTATGGTGATCCAGGTTCTCTAAAGACGGCTTTCGGTTTTAATTTCTTGAGAATAGCACTGGAAAGTGCTGATGAGGCTTGCATCTTCGTCACATTCAAAATAGATGCACGAGCGTTGGAAGGTATCTCCACTACATATTTGGACAAGAAGGAGTATGCGGAGTGGCAGCGCCGCAATATATTCATTGACGCCCGGCAGACATTTTGGACCCCAGCTCGGGTGCTCTCCGAGATTCGTTACGCGGTTCTTAGGACCAGGGGCAAAGATCGGAAGCGACCATTGCAGCGAGCGGTAGTATTTGGGCTTGGCATGATCGATAAGCTTCCGGCATTCCAAGGTCAAGAGTTAACATTCCTGCAAGTGCTCATATCCTACTTTGAGTCCCAGGGAATTAGTGCGATTTTTATTGATTGGCCTCAGGAAGCGCGCCAGTCCCAATTGAACTTTGAATCCATTGTTAATTATTTTTCCACTACGATCGAACGAGTCAAACCGCGGAATGGAGATAGCGGAGACCTGTTTGTTCGTGTTACCAGACATCAATTCCGCGTCGCGAATAACGAGACCCTTCGTATTTCCGAGGAACGTATTAAGGGCCGTCGTGCGCTTAAGATCGAAAAACTCACCGATTAATTTAATTATCAGTTACGACTATTAATACAGATGTTTACCCGATGAAACGATGTGTGCGATTGCGACATATAAGGTGTAGTAGAACTCTTCCTCAAGTGTCCTTCACTGACTATTTCTCAGTGAGAATCACCTAACCATTTTGCAATCTCAAAGACTTGTGACCGGCTTATATTAGCAAGTTCGGCAGCCGCTTCTTTGTTTCCATTTGTATAGGATAGCAAGGCGCGGAAATAGTTTAACTTGGCGCGTTGTTGAAACATAGGCCATGTTTCAACTAGTGGATCAAAGCGAATAATGTTGCTTGTCTGGGTAACCTGTTCTTCATCTACTCGAATAGCGTCCTGTAATAGATTAATGATGTTATAGCCAGCCTCTGCATATGCGGCTACTCTCCTAATTACTTTAGATAATTCCCGAACATTCCCGGGCCACGGATAGCGAAACAAATAATCTATTCCTTCTGTAGGTATCAAGACATGACTTCCTCGTTCTTCATTGTATTTTTCTAAGAAGTGGTATGCTAATAATGGAATATCTGCTTTCCTTTCTCTTAGCGGAGGTATTTTCAGTGCGAAACCCTTAATTCGCTCTAATAGATCCTGCCTGAATGCAATGGTGTCAGCATCATTTAAGAGATTCCGATTCGTAGCGAGGATTATCCGAGCCTCAACATTTTCAAGTTCGTTTGCTCCGACAGGTCGGACCTTCCCCTCTTCGAGCACTCTTAATAGCTTTACTTGAGCTGCGGTTTCCAACTCACCTATCTCATCCAGAAAAACTGTACCTTTTCCTACAGCCACAAGTACCCCTATGCGGTCCCGATCGGCCCCAGTAAAAGTGCCCTTTTTATGTCCGAACAGTTCGCTGCTAAATAAATCTCTACCGATCTCCGGACAACTGATTGGAAGATACTTGTGTGGGTGACGACTGCGGTTATGGATTTCTGCAGCAACTAACTCTTTACCGGTGCCGGTTTCACCTAATATAAGAACAGCGTCGCGCAATGGTGCAACCACTTGGATGTGCTCATAGAGTTCTCGCATTTGGCGTGAAGCTCCGCACAATTCTCCTAAGCCAATTGGTTGAATGTCTCCTTCTAATATTAATTGGCTTAATATCCTTACAGCGATATGCTCAGGTGACCAAGACTCCGGTTCTATTATCTCTGACGCGCCACACTCAATAATTGTGCGTCTATCTTCACTAGTAGGTTGCGGTGAACAGATAATCAATCGTGCATTGCTTATTAGCACTTCGCGCATACGTTCGGTCTGTTCACCTATTTCGAGAACACCGCGCGCTGAGGTTATCAATATCGCCTTGTTGACCGTTTCAGGAATCGAGTTTCGTCGAAAATCAAGATGAAATGGAATTACATCAAGCCCTTCCCGCTCTAAGAAAGCGATGATGTGCGGCAGCGAAATCGGCGCAGATGCAAAAAGTGCTATAGTCATTTCGGGTCAAGATCTCGAGCAAAACGCCACAGGCTCGGGCGCGTTATCACCTTCGTAATATAATGACTCCAGCAATCTTTTTCCCTCAGAGAAGGCTTCTAGAATTTTTTTGCGATTTCCACCCGAATCAAATGCGGCCTTGATAATAGTGCTTGTCAATCTCTCACAAACATCTCGACGTACCGTTTGTCGGAAACCGATTGCGACCCCAACCCCAGCTTCGGCGAACTTGCGCGCAGCCGCTTCAGATTTACAAGAAGAGAAAACGACTAAGGGCAAACCTTTGTTATATTGGGCAAAACATTTCAGCCAGTTTTCCGGTCCTCTATACAAGCCGTTAGCTTCTTGTAAGCCCTCATCTCCATTGCCGTGTCCGATATGCACCCAAGCAAGTAATCGCGTCAATCTATTGAGCAAGTCCTGTAAAGAACGCATCTTGATAGATGGATAAACTATCACTTCACCGCTGTCTTTGACTGCCTCATGTAGAGCCCAGAAATCTTGCGAGGCTGAATAATAAGCATCTTCTTCAGTTGGCACGAAAGCATGAGTAATAAGCAATTGGGGAGGTAGGTTATTCAACCTTCCGTCCTCCGCCATGATAACGAATTCAGCGCAGTTCAACGTGTTTCTGTATTGCGAATGATCGGCAGCGAGGTTCTGCATGAAGTAGTGCAACTCGAACAAACCCCGAAGCTCTATCACCGGACAGTCATGCTTCTTTAGCAAACTTTGGAATTCCGGTGGAAATTTAATACTAAGATCACTTAGAAGTCCGACTGATATGCCCCCACGCCGAAAGGCTTTCAACTTCTCGCTCAGAAAATTCAGTTGGCACTCTTTGCTATCTCGTAACACCAGTAAGGAGTTTTGGCCTTTCTCTATTGCATCCTCGTCACTTAAGAATCCATCGAGCAACCATTCGGCCTCAGGAGGAAGTGGCTGATCGGGTAAAACGTCAGATTGAGTGGGCGTCATGATTAGCCACTTCTTGTCCGGTAGAAATCGGTCTAACATTGTCAAGCGCCTATGCGATCTAAGCATTGCATGGCGAAATTTGGGGTCCGTTTCCGGATCTAACGGTAGTTGTAAAACGTCCGTCACGCCGTTATCCAAGAGCATCTCAAACCACTGTTTACGTTCCTCATTCAAGTCACTGTCCCATTCGAGTTGCAACTTGCTGTCAACGACAACATACACTTTTGCTCCCCACATTGATTTGTGAGCTTGCCTAATGACCGTGCGAAGAAAATTCGCATCGTAATGATCGCCCAAAGTATCTCTATCAAGACACAAAAGGACACTTGGTTGTTGAGCGAAACCATGTACCAAATCTTCATCATCGAGCAACTCAGAAGGCCACAAACGAGAAACAGCTCTCCATTTGGATTCACTCAGGGGTTCATCTTCTTCCACATCCCACTCTCTAAGTATGCGGTCCGTGCTTTGTTGAAAGATTATTACCCGAACCGACATAAAAGTAGCCGCTTTCTTTTAAGCCGTTGAAGACAAAGAAATGACTGGGCTCAAGCAATTGCGTCAACCCGTGTTTGTTCGCTTTCCAGCGGAAAGCTCATTACAAAACGGTGGCCGTATTTTGTTCCCTCTGATTCTAGAGTACCGGTCTTATCTGTCAGTGCACCATTGTATTTCACCTCCACTAACATCTTGGCCAAGAAGAGGGGAAAGTAACGCCCCGCTTTCTTCTTATCATTCTCGTCATCGTCATCATTTTCTTCACTTGTTGGAATGGGCGGCGTGAGGGCAGCTTGTGTGAATGGGTCGAATAGAACGCTACGTAGTCTTTCGCCTAGTCGACGGCTTTGATCGGTGAAAATAATTTCAGCATGATCATTATCCCGAGCTAATGTTACTTTTATTCTTTGTTGCGCATTCGTGGATATCTTGCTTCTACGTTGCGCCATCCACTGAAACACGCGTAAAGCTGCGGGAAACAGATCTCGATGAGAGATTTGTAGACTAAAGTCTTCGCCCTCTATATCCATTGGCACTTCGGCTGCATTGAACTGTTCGCTAGCCTGTCTCCACGCATCAGTGATAACTTTGACCACACTTAGCGTCACATTATTATCGCTTAATGTTTCATCCGTCTTCTCTTTAAACAAGGATGACAAAGATTCCCCGGTGTTACGCAAATTCGTCGAAAGCGCCTTGAATTTCTGAAAGAATTCCCTGGTGGGGTCCACCTCACCGGTTTCTTCTGCCTCAACTAGAATTGCACTCTGCTCTTGCCCAACCCAACTACAAAACCGCGCCGTGTGTTTTAATAAGATCTCTCGCTTGGTGTTACTCTCCGTGAGTAACGAGAGCATTCTAAACAAATGTTCCAATATCGCTGGGCGCAAGTAACCACTAAGAATACTTGCAATTTTTATAGGGTCTTCAACTACAGATCTATGTTTGTCTGACAGCGATGAACGCGCGGTCTTAACGCGATCTTCTGACGCAGTTCCATTTTTTCGTGATTGTAAAAGCCCGATTGACAATCTCAACCCGTGAGTTACAAATAGTGGTAAAAATGCGCCGCCATCAAGTTTTTCATAGATGTCACATGTTTCCCTATCTGGTGGGGCGCTCAACTGTTGGACGTCAACGACGAAAGGCGAATCAGGATTAAGTTCACCTTGAGCTAAAGCCTGAATGGTGGAGTATGCAGAGTTGTAATCATTAAGCAGTTCAACGTCGCTGCTACAGTTTCGTGTCCCATTTGCATCCGTTAACAGAAATACAGCCGGAATTCCAATACAAGACTTGATCTCCGGTGCCAGCAGCTTACGACAAAAATTGGCAACGGCGTCGGCCGGGGTTGAATTCACCTCGGCTATTTCTCGAATCTTTTCGTCAATTTCAGGTTTTTCAAAACTAAGGGCACGTCGTAGAGCCAATGATTGAATATGGCGGATTACATCTTCTGCCGAGACCTCGGTTTTAACTAAATATGCGGCCACATCCAGCTTTAGTGCATACTCATAATAATCGACCTGTTTGTAACCTGAGAGAATCAGAAATTCGGGGGGGCACCTTCTAATAAGATCCCGGGCCTCAAGTCCAATATCTGCTCCTGTAATATGAGGATGTTCAGGGTCTTCCAACCTCATATCTAAAACCATCACATCGATGTTATCTTTCAGCTTATCTAATAACGCTCTTGCCTCATTCACATTAGCTGCTCCCTCTGCGTTAAATCCGCGACCCTTCAAAGACGATATCAAAGGAAGTCTGATTACTGCTTCATCATCCAAAACAAAAATATTTTTACGTCGCATCGTATTCTCCCTTAGCGCCCGGAAACTTTATTGTGAAGACGCTGCCCTGACCACTCGTCTTCGTAAGCTCTATGTGCGCAAAATAGCGTTCAAGAGCAGTTCTTGTGTAGTACAGTCCAACGCCTTCTCCTTTTGGTTTGGTAGTGGTTACTTTCTCTTCAAAAAGATCTGCCTGGATTTTCTTGGACACGCCATGACCGTTATCACATACTCTACAGAGGGTTAGACCGTTAGAGGTCTCAGACCTTAGCGAAATCTTGCCGCCTTGAGCCACTGCATCATTTGCATTGCCAATTAAAGTTGCTAGAGCAAGAACTGCCACATCAAACGGAACGAAAACTTCCAGGTTATGGCCAACCTCCACCTCAAATATCACAGCCTTCCTTACCAATGATGTTGCATGAAGCGCTTGTGCATGCAGCGCAGCATTCCTCAAGTTGCAAGGACAATGCATATCTGGGGTCGACAGATTTGTGATCGTACGAACCAATCCCTGTAATTTATCTGAGGTCTCATACAAAGCTACTATAAGCTGTGTAACTATTTCGTCAGTTTGAATATTACCTTCTCTTAGCTGTCGAACTATCTCAGAGGTTGCACTATGAAGCCCGTATGCCGATTTTCTCAGTTGGTGGTGCCTCATTGCTATTAACTTGTCCATCTTTTGATTTCTCTTTTGCATTTTTCTCTCCTGTGTGGGAGGGGAAAGAAATAGCGAAAACCGTACCCGATGAATCTGATTTAATGAGTTCGATCTTTGAGCGGTTTTCTTTCAAGTAACGGCTAGTCAAGTACAAGCCCCAACCGCTTCCATTTTCTTTGGTAGTAAAGCCAATATCAAAAATCTTATCTTTGTAACGCGAGGGGATGCCGCTTCCTTGATCACTAATCTTACATAAAACTGAACCGTTGCTCTTCGTCGCTTTGATCTGAATAGTTCCGCCTTTCGGCATTGCGTCTTTGGCATTCCCGACTAAATTTGCAATAGCAAGTGAGGCGACGTTAAAAGGCACATCGACCAGTAATTTGGGGTCTACATCTATGCTTAGCTCGATGTTTAGCTGTAAAAGCGAAACTTCGTATAAGTCTTTTGCTTGTTGTATGGCTTCGACTAATACACAGGGACGACGTTCATCTGTTTTGGTAACTTTTGTAATTGAAAGAAGCAGATTTCTCATTCTCTCGGCTGAGTGTTTCATGGCGAGAATGAATTCTTTAATCTCGTCGTTAGCGATTAGTTCCCCAGTATTAAGGGCTTCTAATAAAGCCAAAGTGGATGCGTCTTGCCCGTGGACCATGTTGCTCAATTGATGGACTAATGTCCCTGTCACAGCAGCCACAGAAGCGAGGCTTTGATAGTGAACTGCCTCAATTTGTTTGTTTTGTATTTCATGCGCGAAAATAATTCGCCCTAAAGCTGAATCAGCAATTTGGGCAAGACTGGTCAGAAAGATTTTCCAAGGCGAAAGGAAATCCAGCTCAGGACCTAAACCAAGGCGTTCAATGCCAAGCCATATTCTTCCTTCTGAGATTGGCAATGGAATTTCTATAACATGATTGGCTTTCGCTTGAGGAGAGGAGAATGAATAACAGATGAGCTCATTCTCTTCTAGTGCAATGATGTCATTGGAAGAGTGCACTAAATCATCCAAATCATAAATTATCGCTATCGCGTCTGGCTTGCCAAAAATTTCTTTAAGATTTTTTGTTGCCGCAACTACCCAAGCGGCCCCAGCTTTTTTGGCAATTATCGAAATCGGCTCGAACCATTCTTTGGTATTCACTCTTCTTTTGCCTAAGTTAATACTACATTCATTAAGCAAATCGCTAAAATAATCTCGCGCAAAATCGAAATAAGCGTCCACAGCGATCGTTGCTGCGGTCTTACGATGGAGATAATTTGTCCCCAAAGCTGGATGCCCCTTTCTGTCGCGAGTTGTGGCAAGCGCAAAAGCTAGATAACCAATTACTTGCTTTTTGCTTTCTTGACTGTCAGATAGAGTGGTCATCGTATCGATGCTTCTTGCGGTTAGCCTCTTCCTTAGAAGTTTATAAGTCTTAATATCTTCATCAGTAATTTCAGAAGGCACGTTTGTCCAGTCTTGCCAATTGTCTTTTTTCATCGCAACGATCGTTTTCTCGTTGCCTAAATAGACAGGTCCGGCCGTTTGAAAGCCGAAATCCAGGTGAAACCTCGTCGCTTCAGGTGAAAAAATATCATGTAAAATGTTAGCGATAATTTTCGTCGTCTCTGGCGGCGAAATCTTCTGCTCTTCAATTTGTTTATCAGCTAACCGATAACTTAGTTGATCCAATGCGGCAAGTTCTCGATAAGATTGCACGGTTGGAGCTACCAGATTAGCAATGGCTTTAATCTGGCGAATCGCCATTTGACTAAAGGGGTGTTTAGTGCGGCAGACCTTCAGACATCCAATCGCGGTTCCATGTGCTTCAATAGGTTCAATCACAATCAAGGCTTTTCTGTTTGGCGCAAGAGTTTCTCGATCTTTCAGCAGTGTGGTACGAACATTTTCCTCAGTTTCTTCTATCCGCATCACAATTGCTCTATTGTCATGAGTCTCGTTTGGCCAACGCAAGAAAGCTACCCTACGAGGTGTTTCACCCGGCAGCAAGACTGCGAGATCAACATTCCCCTGTATTTTTTGGCTGATTAGGCGTACGACGCCTTCAGAGGATAGGTAATCTGGGCGTTCTGTAATCCCCTGACCTTGCAACTTCGTCAGGTCATTTAGAGTCCCAAAGAAACGCACCATCAAAAAGAACGCTGACCCGAAAAGTCCGAGTTTCAAAGGTAACGCTAAAGCGATTACGCCAGCGTCGAAGATATTCAACTGAGCCTGGTAGTTTTCAGGGTTTAAGAAACTGCTGAATAAGGGATTGAACCAGTATAGAATGTGTATCCCAGCGTAGAATAGCGCTATACCTAAAGCTAAGGGCAAAAGAGCGCGCCTGATCCTTAAGTTTGTCACTAGCGAACGTCCGACGATAAATAAGGTTATCGAAGAAAAAACGGCATCCGGTCCCCTCTCGATAAAATCCAATAAACTTCCATCCTGAAAATGCGCTGCTTGTATAGAGAAAAAAATAACTGCGGATGACGCTGAAGCGGCCGCTAGCCAACGTGCCCATTTCGGGAAGAGTTGTTCTTCATTTTCGATATTACGAACTGCGGCTATGAAGAAAAGGTTGTTGCTAACAGATAGAATCTGTCTTATGAGGTGAAAAACGGGGTGGTGTGCAACTAAGGTATTGTCTGCTGCGTTAACATGTTCGCCAAAATACCAAAGGATCGTATGCAGCAAATATTGTAAAGCTAATATACTCGCAGCAATGCCGAAATACTTCATCCACTCTTCAGACTTAGCCTTGGTATGGGAATAAAGCATCGCGATCGCGACCACAAGGCACAATCCGAACGATAATAGATAAACAAGTGGTTTGTGGTCGTTAACGAGTTGCGCTAAATGCTGAGTCCCTGGAAAAAGCCAAAGCGCAAGATTGATCATAGTTATTAAGTTTCCTCTCTTTGCCTCCACTTATTACCCGCGTATGTCCACCGTTCCAAATACGCTGTTGTCTGCTGTTGCCATTCACACAAATCAGCATGCACACTATCGCTCCGGTCGGCTATGTGAACGAACGTAGGTCGGCGAAAACTGTATCTATCGCTTTCACCGTTTAATAAATTGTGCAGAAAATCGTTCCACTCCTTTTTCTTCGCTTCATCACTTAAGGAATTGCGCGGATCATCGGTCTGCGGCAGGCGCATTAGTTGGCCCCAAGTACCGCTGTTCATGTATAGACCTTGTTTGTACTTGGGGTCGAGGTTGAGATCAATTAATCCTGCTGAGTTCTGTTGAGAGTTTGGAAGCTGATAAGCTTTCGCTGAGTGTGTATGTCCATGGACAACTAAGTCGTGCCCGAGTTGCATGAGCAACGATACATCATTCGCTTGCTCATCAATTGCCTTAGGACTAAAAAAGCCTTCACGAGCGGCAACCTTTTGTAGACGCTCTATCATCCGGCTGAAATCCTTTTCGCCGTCTCCCCATTTTTTCTCATTTTTGAAAGCCGCCTCCCATTCAACATAGCGTTGCCAACGATCACTGTCCGTCTTCCAAAACCTTGATTGCCGGTTAAGACGTTCACGCAGATGTGTGCGCACAAATGAGCGGAGGGCTGTCTTCGCTCGCTCTTTAGCAGCGCCTCCTAATGAGCGCTTTCCATTGTGGTCCAATTCCCAAAAAACAAACTCAATGATCAGTGGCAGCACGCTCTCATTAAAGGGTTGCAATTGCTCTATCCAGGGAAATTTGGCACGGACAGCGTTAAGCCGATTGATAACTAACTCACTACCTGGAGGTGGTTTATAAACTTCTTCGATTTTACCGTTCCGACGTGCCTCTATACTGCGACTATTGAGACAAATCAATTTACGCAAGGCCTCATGATTGATGAAGTTCCAATCATCGTATTGGTCGCCATGTTCAATCAAGATGTTGATTGTGCCAAAGCGCAATGAAAGGGCTTCGCCGTTTACAAGCCATTGAATCGGTGAAGGAGAATAATTGAGCGAGAGTCTTTTCGTAATGACTTGGCGTACTTCAGGGAAGATCAACTCGGGATCGTGGTTGCCGCCCATAATGGCAACCATGTGCTGTGTGGAAGTGGTCCAGCGGCGCAGGGCTTCAAAGACTTTATCATGCACTAGGATTTCATTGTCATCTTTGGCATAAATAATTGCCTCAATCTGAGCACCGGCCTCATGGACATTTATTAATGTTTGCGGTGTTCTCCGAACCAGAAAGTCGAAGATGTCTCCGTTTAGAACTAAGAGGCATTGATCGGTTTCCTCTAGTTTTTGATTGAGGAACGCTGTCAGCTCCTCACCTGCTCTAAACAAACCTTTATTATGTTCTGCCGATATATGTAAGTCGCTGATAACGATTATCTCTTTGGCGTCCAACATATTAGCTCCTATACTATGGGCCATTAATATGATCAGAAGAATTCCTATGGGCTAGGGCGGAATCTCCTCCCGATCTTCACTTCCGTCTTCATCTTTGTCCCGGTAAACGTGATGCACCGCGCGAAGGCTAACACTGCGACGTGGCAGGCTGGCAGCTCGGTGTCTAACCTTGGTAAGCAGCCAATAGGTACCTTGTTCGCACATGATTGTATCCTCCCTCATGTAAAAAGTTTCGGTAGAGTTCTGTCTTTCTTTCTCAGTTCGCTTCAGAACCCCCTATCGCCAGAGGTTTAATCAATGAGTGTGCCAAACGTAAAAGACGAACTTTTTTCAGTTTTCCGACGGTTTTCGGCTCCAGCCGAGGATGAAGTGAGGGACGAATCTCGCCCTTCGGACATTGAGTCCGGTACCCTGGATAGGTCACCCTCTCTATGAGACCAACCAACGATGGTATCTCAAGTCATGCCAACTATTAGCGGGGCATATCTCGGATGGCGACGACATTTGGCATTCTAAGGAATGTTGCCAAGATCAATAGCCGACTGTATTTGTTCAGGTGTGGAGTTGACGAGGATGACGCTCATCACCGATAGGTTGAGAAGCAAGCAAAGATCGCAACGGCCAGCAAGGACCCAACACAATCCCTTTCGCTGTTTGTGGAAGAATTTGCGGGTTGCCCTTTTATGTCTTTGCTTGGACTAGAATTCTCCAAACCTCGGTGTCGAGACACCAAGAAAAGAGGCATCAGAATAGCCGCGAGTCAAAAATCATATGAACCAAGTTCGAGAAATGTGACAGACGGTTTAGGACCACACCGACTTAGCGGCAATTCGGTTTCCCGTCGTCATTAGGTTGCGGAGACACAATATTTCCAAGGACCGACCGAAGAAAACACTATGCATGGCATGCTGACTTATCAGTTTCGATTTCATTTCCGCAGGAAGTTAAGCTGACAATGCCGAATCAGGTCTTCTTAACGATCAAGGTCGGAAACTGCTCAGCTTTGCTATGAAACAATCCCCGACCTATCTCGTCATTACTAGAGTCGCGACAAATATTTACATCTTGAGCTTGCCACATGATTAGTTACCGTATGTTAAAGTTTGCTGGCAGCGCGAACTGGCTTCATGGGGCAAGTCGTCGATGCCGTCAATGTCGTTGCAGTTTGTCGGCACAGAGCTTCGGTGTTGGACTCTACGCATTTTGTGTAGGCAAAGAGCGCTCCTAGGTAACCTAATGAGTCTCAGCCTCAGTTTTTTGGAGCGGTTCGGTGAGTCTCTCATGTCGCCTCCTTTCAGGTGATTGAGTCTTCTGCCTGAGTCATAGCACACCGCGTTCCAAAGTTGGCAATCCGCAGAAAGGTAAGATTTTCTAGAAACCCTTATATCAGCAACTCTCTTTCTAGTTAGTGCGTCTGCTAAACCAGATCTTCAATCTAACTTTCCAGATATTGAGACATAGGATGCACGACTCGTAGCGAGTCTGCTGTTCTATCGGAAAACAAATCGAGTTGCCATCTCCTAGCAGCGAGAGGGAGGGGAGGGCCGCAAATTTATACTGCGAACCTGCCGGCGGTGGATCGAAGAATTCAGATCAAGCGGGTAAGTGAAATGGGCGACACACCTAGTCAAACGCCCCGCCCCATTTTTTGTCTGCGGTTTCGCATATAGTCGAATACAGCCGGTTAAAGGTTGGGAAGGAGGTTACCTATCTGGCAACTACCTGGCAACCACCTGGGCGAGCGAAAGAGACTCAAAGCGTATGGTCAAGCCTTCAGCCTCAAAGGATTGGTTAGGCAAGTCCGCTATCAGGAACTTTATGAGTCTCAGTTTGAAATCGCAAATCGTAAGGCATTCTAGATTTCCCTATCGCCGCCGCTGTCATTTAATTAGCCTCTTAACGCATAGAAATTTTTCGCCAGCCAAGTGCTATGCACTTGGCTGGCGGTATCTCAGGGGAGTGCCCAGTATTAGGCCAACACCCCGAAGCCCATGTGGGGTCCATCAGTCCGCTAACTCGAAGTGACTAGGGATCTTAAGTCTCTGATTATTCGTTGCGAAGTTGAGTCAAATAGTTGCTGTCTTTTTTTCTTGTTCTCCAACTACATGTCCAAATAAGCCCGTTTCCTGATTCTCTTTCCAAGCACCATCCGATTGCGGCTGATAATTTCGAGTAGCAAGATTCATAAGCATTTGAAGAACTTTGATTACGGGTTTTTCTCCTACTTTTCGTTTGTCATAGTCTTCTTTAAGGATTCCGTCGAAGAGGGTGCCAAGGAGAGCGCGTTTATTTAAGGAATATTTTCCTTCTGTGAATGAGTTAAAGAGATCTTCAAGGGGATTACCCTTACTTGAGTTGCGACAAGCTTCGATGTCAATCGGATTGAATCTGTAATTGCCGTCGCAGAGTTTTGTTAAAGCATCCGCTATCTCATCGTTATCGAAGTTGTCAAACTCGATGCTCTTATCCCAAATGTGCAGATACTCGGCTCTGGTGACTTTTCGCTTTTTGAAATAATGCGAATCTTTCTCGATGAGCTTTCTCTTTATCGTCTCTGGATTCGGCTTGCCTTCCTTATCCAGGATTATGAAAACAATTGTCTGGCGGTTGTGATTAAAATCAATAAACTTTTCTAATGAGCCATACTTGTCCGACCTCCTGTCACCGACAAACGTGCTAACGCCTTCGAGATTCATCATCTCAATTTCCAGTCTTGGAAACGGCAGCCCGAATAATTCATCAGCGACTCGGGGTAACTGTTCATGTTCTCCGTGACCTTCAACAACTAGAACAAGTTTTGGTCGCGGATTAAGATGGTACTCGTTTGTCAGATACTCGAGGTATTTCAGATCATTCTCTGTTACCCCTTTGCCGTAGATGGAATCTAGTTGGTCATTACCGTGGCTAACCTTTCCGATAATGTCTTGATGAAACAGCTCCAACATATAGGCCATCCCGCGAAATGTAAGAGCTAATTGCGCATCACCAGTGAGTTTGCTTTTCTTGTCTAACGAAACGAACCTGACCAGCTCGCTCCAGGAATCAAGCGGATCTATCCGTTGGGCATCGACGCTCACGCTCTTTGAAAGATGATCCAACACATCAATGTTGAAGGGCAGAGCCGTAAGAAGCGATTTGGCATCCCACTTGTTCTGATATTCGAACCAATCCCATTCCCCTCGAGTGTTCCCTCCAGAAATGCGAATATCTCGACGGTCGCCCTGGGTATATGGAAAGTAATGATTGGAAATTAGTTGGCACGTTCGTGCGACTCGATCACGTATAGGAAATTTACGTGCTTGGTTTTCAGAAATTACCTCCTCAGCACGATCAGTCATACGATCCAGAAAATCTTTCATTTCTTCTTGATTTATCGCAGACAATCGTTCCGCCCGAATCGTAAACAGTTCAGTCGCTTTTTGCAGGTAGTACAAAGGATATATTTGGAAGATTGAATAGAAATTCTCGATCTGTTTACGACCTTTTTCGTCGCGAAAACTGCTCCAAGGTTCAAAAGGTAGAGTTGAGGGATCCCAAATGTCGCCTTGCGAAAACAAAACCCGCACATGATCATTGCGGAACCAAAAAGATGTCTGAGGATGTCTTACACGTGCCAGCGGGTAGAACAGCCCGAGGCGTTCAAAACTTTCCAGCTGGTCTGCGGAAGTTGATACGCCGCGCGCGGCGCAGTACTTGATAAACCAATCCGTTGATTTCGGCGGACAGACGATGAAGGATTCGGTCTCTATTATGTATTGAAGATCGAGGGCATTAGTCATGGGGATAATTGTAGAGTATCGGTCGTATCATTCTCCACGCTGCACTGAACGAAGTTTGTTAATGGTTGTAACGAGAACGATGACGGTTACAAAATGGAATAAACCGGTCTGTCGGTGGTGCCGAGTGAGCGTCAAAGCCTGTTTACAGCATTTACATTTAGGCGCAAGTCATTGAGGCGATCTGTTTACTATGGAGCAAGGCATATTAAATCATTGTTCGGCTATTGCGACGAGAGTGTTGGGCCACGTTGGTGCTTGTCCTAAAGATAGCTGAATTAGTCAGTCATGCTCAAACTTCCCACGCTGAAAGTATCTCGTCGTGAGGCGAAAGCTCATATCGGTGAACGGATCAAGGAAGGTCGCCGAGCGGTGATGGAGTCTTATGAAACAAGTTCTAAGCGAGCCGAACGACGGTATGCTACGTGGGATAGACGAAACTACCAGTTTCTCTTCGAACTGTTTGACTCAGACGAAATAGCGAAAGAGTATAACGCGATCCCGAAATTGCTCCTGACCGGGACTTACCGAAGCACGGAGAGGGCAGAACTGCACCAGAAGCGCATCGATCGAAAGATAAAGTGGTTCAAAGAGCTGGCGCGCAGGATCGACGCTCATTTCCCGCAGGCTGGAGAGGTTGTCCCCAATCTCAGACCTTCAGAAAACCTCTCGGCCTTCGACAAAGTTGATCTACTTTGTAGCCGCTTTCATGCGGTAGTGAACCAACTCAATCAACTGAAGCGAGGACACAAATCACCGTCACGTTCATCTGTTAGAAGCGAGTACGATGTTCAGGAATTACTGCATGCACTACTGTGGATCTTTTTTACCGATGTCAGACGAGAAGATCCTGTTCCGCAAAGAGCCGGCGCATCTTCACGAACTGACTTCGTTCTCAAAAGAGAAGCAATTATTGTCGAGGTGAAAAAGACTCGTTCAAACCTACGAGACAATGAGGTGGGAAAAGAGTTAATCGTTGACATCGAGAGATATAAGGCACGCAACGACTGCAAGCTTGTATATTGCTTCGTTTACGACCCTGACCACTATATCCGGAATCCCGCCGGGCTTGAAGAGTTGAGTCGAAATGAAGGTGAACTAATTGTTAAGGTGGTGGTCCTACCAAAGACGACAATTACGCATTAAGTTCGGTGATGTGCACTCATTCGATGTCATTTCTCTTACAGAGCGGTCATTGATGAACTTCTCGGAAGAATTAGGTCGGATGAAGACTGAGAGCAGAAACGATTTGTTTCTGAGCTGCGTTTAGCAGCTCTTGTTGACTCTTAAGCCGCAGCGAGGAAGGCAGTCAAGGGCGGAGCGAACTGTTTTGTAGTTCGCGGAGTTCATCGTAGCGCAGCGTAGACCCTTTACGGCCTCCGCAGCGGAGGCTCCGGTAGCGCTCTTACTTGGATCGGTTAAGGGTACGGGAGTGAATTGTTGAATTAGCTGACGCAGATTGATTGGAAACTTCAACATCCGCACAGTGAGTACTGCGTAGACTGATGTTTTTGAGAGTTATTAGCGGGTGGAAGCGATCGCGGTGGTCTTGCGGAAATCAGATTGTGAGTTCGAGTTCATCATCAATGATTCGTTCGACGGGAATTTCTGCGAGGCGGGCATAGGCGAGCAGGATAGCAAGCGGAGGGTCGTTTTTGTCGAGTTCGTACTTGGAAATAGTCGTATGTTCGATTAGAGCTTGAACACCCAGTTGTCTGACCAACTCTCCTTGAGATACTCCTAAGCTGCGGCGGATTTGCAGGAGCTTCTTTGCAAGATGTTTCGGACGTGGTCGCGAGTGTCCCATAGTTCTTAGCTTTCGGTAAATGAGGTTGATTTGTGTGAATGACTGGAGCGTCTACTGGGCGGCAGGCCAAGAAGAATCAGTGCAAATTATTCGCTGGTAGGATTACGGGCAGTCGAGAATCTGCGGATTGTGGAGTTCGTCTGCAAACTCTGTGATAAAGGCTTCCGCCTGTTCTCTATCCTTGAATATAAATGCCGTATTGAAGTCTGTGGAGAACAGATTCGGAACGCCTGATATGTAACCTTGAAATGTCACTTTATTACGCCTGACTCCGTTTCTCCACCTGCTGCATCAATCCGTCGTAGTCGTTCCAACATTGCCTGATTGATCGCCTCGGCATAGAGCTCGTCCGCATTTGTAATGTGACCGACTTCTAACAAGTGAACGTTGGTGCCAAGAATTGCTAGCAAAGCTAGTCCAGCTCCGTCAGTTCCTATTTCGGCATCTTCTGGCACATCCATTAACCAATCGAGCAGTTCATGTTTAGTCGTTGGCATTAGTTGCCTCTCTTTCTT
>Ga0134124_10000986_pt1 | contig 22853 bp, 14 predicted proteins | sample KB304_FD_96880 | JGI IMG/M metagenome (GOLD analysis project Ga0134124, IMG submission 96880) | Terrestrial soil microbial communities without Nitrogen fertilizer from Kellogg Biological Station, Michigan, USA - KB3-0-4 | ecosystem: Environmental > Terrestrial > Soil > Unclassified ... | reverse complement strand
TTCCGCTACAATGTTTGACCCGACTCTTTTGCAACGTTGCCGGGATGGGGTCACAAACAACCGCCCCGATTCGTTCTGCATCTTTGACTAGCTGTCCCCTGATAGTGAGCATAGGTTATCAGCAAAATTCGCAAACTGCTCAATCGATCCAAATTTTGGATGCGGCGCACTCATTCCGGGTTCCGCATGACCGGCGGTATCTGTTTATACTGCATTCGGACACGGAGAGCTTCGCTTCGCAGCACGAGGGGGGCGGCTTCACCGTTTGTGGCGCCTGCGTGCCCCGTTTTATTGCGGTATCAGATTACGACTGAGGCGATTGAGTGAACAGCCGACCTTCATTAGAACCCGCATATGTGCCCTGTTCAACCTATCGTCTTCAACTGAACCAGCGTTTTACGTTTTCCCAGGCCGCGGCGGTTGTCGCCTACCTGCATGATTTGGGAATTACAGACTGCTACACCTCTCCGTTCCTGATGGCCCATCCCGGCAGCATGCACGGCTACGACGTCACCGACCACACGCGCTTCAATCCGGAAATCGGCTCCGAGGAACAATTCACCGAATTCGCCCAGCGTTTGAAGCAGCGCGATATGGGGCTGGTTGTGGATGTCGTCCCCAACCATATGTGCATCACCCACCCTTCCAACCTCTGGTGGTGGGATGTGCTCGAAAATGGACCCGGCTCGGACTACTCCCGCCACTTCGACATTGATTGGAATCCGCCCAAATCAGAACTGGCCAATAAGGTCTTGCTGCCGTTCCTTCCCGACCAGTTTGGCTCGGTGCTGGAGAGCCAGTCTATTCGCGCGCTCTACGACAGCGGCGGGTTTGCTCTGGACTCATTCGGTACCCCCTTTCCACTGGCTCCGCGTTCATGGGCGCCTTTGCTGGAAAGAGCTCTGGTGAAGGCAAAGGAAAAACTTCAAGATACCGACGGGCACGTGCTCGAACTGGAGAGCATTATCACGGCGATCTCGCACCTTCCTCCGCGCGAGGTCACTGACCTGGCGAGAGTGCGGGAGCGGCAGCGAGAAAAAGAAGTCATCCGGCGGAGAGTGGCGGCCCTGGTCGAGGACAGTGATGTGGTCAGGGCGAGTCTGAAGGAAGTATTGACCGTCATCAACGGCAGCAAGGGAGATCCCCACAGCTTCGACTCGCTGGAGAAGCTTTTGGACGACCAGGCTTATCGCTTGAGTTTTTGGCGGGTTGCGTCCGACGAAATTAATTATCGGCGGTTTTTCGACATCAACGATCTGGCGGCTATCCGGGTGGAAAGTCCGGAGGTATTCGCCATCGTCCACCGCATTCCGTTTGATCTCATGCAGAAGTCACTGGTGTCGGGAATCCGTATTGACCATCCCGATGGTCTGTTCGACCCGCTGCGATATTTTGAAGACCTTCAGGCCCAGGCCCCTCTACCGGGCCATGCTTCGGGAAACGGCTCTGGAGGCGGGGCGCGGCGGCGGGTTTACCTGGCCGCGGAAAAGATTCTGGTCGGTAACGAAGAGCTTCGTCCAGGATGGGCGATCGAGGGAACCACCGGCTACGGCTTCCTCAACCTGCTCAACGGCGTGTACGTAGATTCTTCCAAGGCGCGCTTCTTCCAGCGTCTATACCGGAAGTTCACGGGATGGTCGCAGAGCTATTCCGATCTCATCTACGAAAGCAAGCGCCTGGTCATGCAGGTCTCAATGTCGAGCGAACTTAACGTGCTCTCGCGCCGTCTGGACCGGATTTCCGAGCAGCATCGCCGCTCCCGCGATTTCACGCTGGAAAGCCTGCGCGACGCGTTGCGTGAAGTGATCGCCTGCTTCCCGGTGTACCGGACCTACATCCGCACCGACACTCAGCATCCCGACGAGCAGGACGAACGTTACATACGCAGCGCCATCAAGACGGCAAAGCGCCGTAACCCCGCCACCAGCGGTTCGGTCTTCGATTTCATTCAGGACCTGCTACTGCTCAAAGATCCAGACAGCATCGGCGGGACCGACCGTGCCGAGCGTCGTTTGTTTGTAATGCGCTTTCAACAGCTGACCGGACCAGTCATGGCGAAAGGGCTGGAGGACACAGCGTTCTATCGTTACTGTCCGCTGCTGTCTCTTAACGAAGTTGGGGGATCGCCGGATAAGTTCGGAGTAGCGCTCGCGCAGTTCCACGGCAAAAACGTAACCCGCCGCCAGTCGTGGCGCAATGCTATGCTGGCGAGTTCCACGCATGACACCAAGCGCAGCGAAGATGTCCGCGCCCGCATTAACGTGCTCTCAGAAATTCCGGCGGAGTGGTATCGCGCCATTCGCTCCTGGCAACGCTTGAACGAGGAGAAGAAGGTCCAAGTGGCGGGTGAGGCCGTCCCTAGCGCGAACGAAGAGTACTTCCTCTACCAGACCCTAGTGGGCGCATGGCCACTGAACCCGATCGACGCCGCCGGGCATGCAGACTTTGTCGGCAGGATCCACGCCTACATGGAGAAAGCCCTACGTGAGGCGAAGGTCAACACCAGCTGGATCAATCCGAATACGGAATACGAGGCCGCTTTTCACAGCTTCCTCGACGCTATTCTGGATCGTTCGGCCGGGAAGTCGTTCCTCGAACTGTTGGCGCCGTTCCAGACCAGAATCGCACGGGCCGGAATTTTCAACTCGCTATCCCAGACTTTGCTGAAGATCGCAGCACCGGGTCTCCCCGATTTCTACCAGGGAACGGAGGTGTGGAACTTCAGCCTTGCTGATCCGGACAACCGCCGCCCGGTTGACTACGATCATCTTCAGGTGCTGCTCGGGCGGCTTCACGCTTCCGAGCCCGAGGATCTGGCGGCTCTCCTCGATCGGTTGGTTGCTGAGCCAGCAGACGGCAGCCTCAAACTCTATGTGACACGCTGTGCCCTGCGCTTCCGCCGGGAACATCGCGCACTCTTCGCGAAGGGAAGCTATCTACCCTTGCGCGCTGCCGGAGAGAAGAACAAGCACGTGATTGCGTTCGCCCGCTCCTTTCGGGGGACAACCGTCCTCGTGCTGGCGGGGCGTTTCTTTGCCCAGCTGGGTGCAGATCCTCGCGTCCCGCTGGGGGCAGATGCCTGGAGTGATGCGGAAGTCGTGCTGCGCAAGCAGCTTCCCTCCGGTCCCTATCGCGATGTTTTTACCGGGAAAACAGTCTCTTCAGTTGGTCGGGATAACGAAGTCGTCCTGCCAATTTCCGAAGCATTTTCGCACTTGCCTATAGCTATGCTGGTCAACATTGACGGGAACAGTAAGGGTCAAGCCGATGGCGAGTAGTCCGACCGAACAAAGCTGGGAACTTCAGTTTGGCGCATCGGTTCGCGGCAACAACACGGCTGAGTTCCGGGTCTGGGCACCGAACCTGACCCACCTGGCAGTTCGTATACTGGGAGAAAGCCCGCGCACGATTCCCCTGACCCGGTCTTTGAACTCAGAAGACTCCGAGTTCGGGGCGACAGTTCCACAAGTCGGCGAAGGGACGGACTATTTTTACGTCCTCGAAGGCAAACGGGAGCGTCCCGATCCCGTGTCCCGATGGCAACCACACGGCGTACACGGTCCTTCCCGCATTGTTAATCCCGCGTTTCCCTGGTCTGACCAGGACTGGTCTGGAATACCGCTCAAGGATTTCATCACTTACGAGTTTCACACCGGCACATTTAGCCGTGAAGGAACTTTTGAAGGCGTCATTCCCCGGCTGCCCTATCTCCGAGACCTGGGCATCACCGCCATTGAAATTATGCCGGTCGCGGAAGTCCCCGGAAGTCGAAACTGGGGATACGACGGCGCCAGCCTCTACGCGCCCCAATCCTCATACGGCGGTCCGGAGGGGCTAAAGAAGTTGGTGGACGCCTGCCACCAGCAAGGGCTGGCGGTTGTTCTGGACGTGGTCTACAACCACCTGGGTCCCGAAGGAAGCTATCTTCCCGAATTTGCCCCTTGCTTCACCGATACCCACCACAATCCCTGGGGAAAAGCGATCAACTTTGACGGGCCCGAGAGCGATGGGGTTCGCCGTTTCATCATCGACAACGCTTTGTACTGGCTAACCGAATTTCATGTTGACGCGCTGAGGCTGGACGCCATCCACGGTATCTACGACTTCGGCGCTCGCCACGTTCTCGATGAACTTTCTGACGCTTTCCAGACTCAGGCGCAACGGCTAAAGCGCCAGGCTTGGTTGATCGCCGAGAGCGACCTCGAAGATGTTCGCATCATTAATCCACGCTCTAAGGGTGGATACGCGCTTGACGCGCAGTGGCACGACGACTTTCACCATGCTCTCTACGCCCTCCTCACCGGCCAGCGGGAAGGCTTTCTCATGGATTTCGGCACCCTCGGCGATCTGTCAAAATCCATTCGTGATGGATTCGTCTTCGACTGGAAACATTCGCGCTATCGCCAGCGTCATCATGGCAGCTCATCGAAAGACCGGCCGGGGGAGCAATTCGTCGGGTTCATTCAGAACCACGATCAGATCGCCAATACCAGCCGGGGCAAACGGCTGGCAAGCCTCGTTTCCGCAGGAGAGCAAAAGCTGGCCGCCGTGCTGACGCTTTGCTCTCCTTTCTTGCCGTTGTTGTTTATGGGAGAAGAATATGGGGAAACCGCTCCCTTCTTCTACTTCACCAGCTTTGAAGACCACGGTCTGGCGAATGCAGTGAGCGAGGGGCGTAAAAGGGAACTAGGATCGCACTATTCAGAGAGCGATTTCGCCGATCCGCAAGCCCTGACCACGTTCGAGCGATGCAAGCTGGATTGGTCAAAGACTGCGGCTTCGCCCTATGCCGAAATGCTCCGTCTCTACCGCGATCTGATTTCTTTGCGAAAACACCGCACCTGCCTGGGAAACTGTCGCAAGGATCTCACCGAAATCTGGCTCAATGAACAAGCGAAGACCTTCGTGATGAAAAGGACTGACCCGGCCGGCGGCAACGCTCTGTTGATCTTCAATTTCTCAGGCAAGACCCAGAGTGTTCCGATCGCAGGCACCTCCCAATCGTGGCGACTGCTCCTATGGACAGGAGACCCAGTCTACGGCGGAAGCCCGGAGCCGCGGCCGATGGAAATTCTAACCCAAGGTTCAACGTTGGCCGTATCCCTGGCGGCATTTGAGGCCGTCATATACCTGGATTGACGCCGCCTTTTGGGCTAAGTGTTCATCCCCGTTGTCTCATCTGGCTCCCTTGTTCAGATGAGCGTCGGGCTGGCGCACGGTGCGCCATGGCATGTGATAAATTTTAAAAACAGGCCAAATATCAGTATTTTCTCGCGCCGACGGGCTTTCGATAGGCTCCGCCTGACTTTGACCGATGGCGACGAATGGCCTGGAACTAACACTGGGAGGGCTGGTACCGCGAATGACGGGCGAACAGAACAGCGTCATCACGCCCGCATTGTCCCGACGCGTGGCCATCGAGAACGTCCAACCGCAAGTGGATTGTGGACGATTTCCCATCAAGCGCACTCTCGGCGACCGCGTAACGGTGACCGCCGACATCTTCGCCGACGGCCACGATATTGTGTATGCCGTCCTGAGACACCGCCCTGCCGCTCAGCCCGATTGGGAAGAAGTTCCGATGGAGGCGCAGCCCAACGATCGGTGGCAGGCAGAGTTTACTGTCCCGGCTCAAGGGCGCCATCTCTACACGCTGCAAGCCTGGCTCGACCACTTTCAATCCTGGAGCCGAGATCTGGAGAAGAAGTTCACAGCGGCACAAGATATATCGGTCGACATCTTGAGTGGTATCCAAATGATCAAAGCGGCCGTCGCCCGCGCCGGTGCAAAAGACAAGGCGCGACTCACGACTGCAGCGGAGGAGATAACCAAGCTGGCCGCAACTGACCCGCCCAAGGCCGTGGAGAAATCGTCGAGCCCGGAACTTAAAGCGCTGATGATCCGGAACGCGGATCGCCGCCGGGCAACCACCTACGGCAGGGAACTCGAGGTTATTGTTGATCGCCAAAAAGCTCGCTTCAGCGCGTGGTATGAGATGTTCCCGCGTTCTTCGTCTCCGCAACCCGGCCGCCACGGAACTCTGCAGGACACCATCAACAGGTTGGGACACGTTGCCGGCATGGGCTTCGAAGTTCTCTACCTTCCTCCCATTCACCCCATCGGCCGCGTAAATCGCAAGGGAAAGAACAACGATGAAAAGGCTTCTCCTCACGACGTGGGCAGCCCGTGGGCAATTGGAGCCAAAGAAGGCGGCCACAAGGCCATTGATCCGCAACTTGGAACGCTCGAGGATTTCAAACAACTGGTGACGCGCGCCAAGCAATTGGGAGTGGAGGTCGCGCTCGACCTGGCCTACCAGTGCGCGCCTGACCATCCTTATGCAAAGGAACACAAGGAGTGGTTCCGCATTCGCCCGGATGGCACCGTGCAGTATGCCGAGAACCCGCCCAAGAAATACCAGGACATCTATCCCTTTGATTTCGAGACGGAAAAAGGCCAGGAGCTATGGGAAGAACTCCGAAGCGTGGTGCTCTACTGGATTGACCAAGGCGTCCGCATTTTTCGCGTCGACAACCCTCATACCAAGCCGTTCGATTTCTGGGAGTGGTTGATCACCGACATAAAGGACCGCCATCCCGACGTCTTGTTTCTCGCAGAGGCTTTCACCCGGCCGAAAGTGATGTATGAACTGGCCAAGCTCGGGTTCACCCAGTCCTACACTTACTTCGCCTGGCGAAACGGCAAATCTGAGCTCACCGAATACTTCAAGGAAATCACGCAAACCGATGTTCGGGAGTACTTTCGTGCGAATCTCTGGCCCAATACTCCGGATATCCTTACGGACTTCCTGCAAACCGGCGGGCGCCCAGCCTTCATGATCCGGGTGGCCCTGGCTGCAACTCTCGGCGCGAACTACGGAATTTATGGTCCGGCTTTCGAGTTGGGAGAGAACCGCGCAGTCCGAGCGGGAAGCGAAGAGTACCTCGACTCGGAGAAATACCAGGTTCGCACCTGGGAATTGGACAGTCCCACCAGCCTGGCTGAATTGATTACAAGAATTAACCAGATTCGGCGTGAAAACCCAGCGTTGCAGTCTGACTTGAACCTGAACTTTCACCCTGTCGACAACGACCAGATCATTGCGTACAGCAAGATGAGCGACGATCTGTTGAATATCATCGTTGTGGTGGTGAACCTGGACCCGCAGCGCACTCAAGCCGGAATGATTGACCTGCCGCTGGATCTGTTTCGCCTTGATCCCCGGCAGCCCTACCAAATGCACGATTTGCTCACCGATGCGAAATATGTCTGGCGCGGTGGGCACAATTATGTCGAACTCAATCCGCAGCGCTTGCCCGCCCACATCTTTTGCATCCGGCGGCGGGTGCGCACGGAAAATGGCGTCGACTACTTTGTTTAAGAAGTGAGTTGCAGGAGGGAAATGCCTTGCCCATGTCTCAGGACCAGCTCTGGTACAAGGACGCAATCATCTACCAGGTCCACGTCCGCACGTTTTTCGATACCAACGCGGACGGAATTGGCGACTTTCGGGGCCTGGCACAGAAGCTCGACTATCTTCAGGAGTTAGGCGTCAACGCCGTCTGGCTGATGCCGTTTTTTCCTTCGCCTCTGCGCGACGACGGCTACGATATCGCAGATTATTTTTCGGTACATTCGAGCTACGGCAGTCTCGAAGACTTCAAGTCCTTTCTCCAGGTCGCTCACGAGCGCGGTATCAGGGTGATTGTGGAAATGGTTTTGAACCACACCTCCGACCAGCATCCCTGGTTTCAGGAGTCGCGCAAGTCGCGAGACAATTCCAAGCGCGATTGGTATGTCTGGAGTGACACCGACACCAAGTATCAGGGGGTCCGCATCATTTTCGTGGACACTGAATTATCAAACTGGGCATGGGACCCGGTTTCCAAGGAGTATTACTGGCACCGTTTCTTCAGTCATCAGCCCGACCTCAATTACGACAATCCAGCCGTCCGCGAAGAGATGTGGAAGGTGATGAAGTTCTGGCTGGAGCTGGGAGTCGACGGATTCCGCCTGGATGCCGTGCCCTACCTGGTCGAGCGCGAAGGCACATCGTGCGAGAACCTGCCGGAGACCCACGCCGTTCTGAAAGAATTGCGCGCCAAACTTGACCGGGAATTTCCCGGCAAGATGCTGCTGGCCGAGGCCAACCAGTGGCCGGCGGATTTGCGCGCCTACTTCGGCGAGGGCGACGAGTTTCACATGGCATTTCACTTCCCGCTCATGCCCAGAATGTTCATGGGCCTAAAGCTGGAAGATCGTAAGCCCATCACCGAAATTCTTAAGCAGACTCCTCAGATTCCCGGATCGTGCCAGTGGTGCCTGTTCCTGCGCAACCATGACGAACTGACTCTCGAGATGGTCACCGACATGGAGCGCGACTACATGTATGACACGTATGCGCGCGATAAGCACATGCGCATCAATGTCGGCATTCGTCGCCGACTGGCACCCCTGCTGGACAACGATCGGCGGCGAATCGAGCTGATGAATGGAATGCTGATGTCGCTTCCGGGCACTCCCATCATTTACTACGGCGATGAAATAGGCATGGGTGACAATGTCTATCTGGGCGATCGCAATGGTGTGCGGACACCCATGCAGTGGCAAGGCGGCTGGAACGCCGGATTTTCTGGCGCCGACCCCGAGAGCCTTTACTCCCCGCTCGTGCTCAATCCGGTTTATGGCTACCAGGCGGTGAACGTCGAGTCTCAGAAGCGTTTTGACCACTCGCTGCTGTGCTGGATGAAGCGCATTATCAAGGTACGCAAGGCCAATCCCGTGCTGGGCCGGGGCTCGATCGAGTTTCTCCATCCCGCGAACCATAGAATTCTGGCTTACGTGCGGCAACTGGAGAAAGAGTCCATCCTGGTGGTGAACAACCTTTCCAGCACCGCCCAGGCGGTGGAACTCGATCTCCGCGCATTCAAAGGGACTATCCTGATCGAGATGTTCGGACGAAACATTTTTCCACGAGTGGGAGATTTGCCCTATCTTCTGACTCTTGGTCCATACCAGTTTTACTGGTTTCGTCTGCGCAAGATCTGAGAATTAACGGAGGCAGAATTTGGCCGAGGAAAGCATTCTTACGGATGAGTTTCTTCGCCAGTTGATCGACGTGGGTGAGGCAGACGTTCTTGTAGGTGTGCCCACTTACAACAATGCCGCCACCGTCGGTCAGGTGGTGCAGACCATTCGTGCCGGCCTGCTTAAATATTTCCCGCGCGAGCGCGCTGTCATCGTGAACGCGGATGGGGGCTCGCGAGATCAGACGCCTGAACTGATCCGGGGCGCTTCCATCAACGACCTGCAGCACTCGACTGATCTGAACGCCTTGCGTACGCTGCACAGCATCAGCGCGGAATATGCTGGCGGTCCCGCGACGGGCACGGCGCTGCGCACGATTCTGGCTTCGGCGGAACTTCTGCGCGTCTCCGCGTGTGCGGTGATCTCGCCCGAATCCACTACCATCGAGCCCGAGTGGATCGAGCGGCTGTTGCGTCCGATCTACCAGGGCAACTTTGATTTCGTCACGCCCCTCTACCGCCGCCACAAATTTGACGGACTGCTGATGCGCAACCTGATTTATCCCATGACCCGAGCCTTTTACGGCAAGCAGGTACGGGAGCCATACGCGGCAGAATTTTCCTTCTCTGGACAGCTGGCCAGCTATTTCCTCGGGCAGGAAATTTGGACTCACGAAGTCGGCCACACCGGCACGGAAATTACCTTGACGATTTCCGCCATCACCGGCGGCTTTCGCCTGGCGCAATCTTTTCTGGGCGTCAAGACTCACGTGGATGCCCGCGCCGCCGATTTGGTGGACGCCATGCGCCAGACCGTGGGCGCCCTGTTCTGGTCGCTCGAACCCAACTATTCTCTCTGGAGCGCGAGAACCGAGTCGCAAACCATCCCCACGATCGCCACAGGAGAAGAAGTGACCCTCGAGCCGCTGCGGATAAACCGTAAACGTCTTTTTGGCATGTTCCGCTCTGGAGTCGCCGAGTTGGAGCCGGTTCTCAAATCGATTCTCTCGCCCCCCACGCTCAGCGAGCTGCAAAGAATCTCAGCTCTAGATGAAGACGGCTTTCTCTATGGAGATGAGCTCTGGGCCCGCACGGTTTACGAATTCGCCGCTTCGTATCACAAAGCCGTCATCAGCCGGGACCACATTGTTCAGGCGCTGGCGCCTCTCTATCGCGGAAGGGCATTCACCTTTCTGGTCGAAAATCGTGAAGCTTCGGGAGAACAGGTTGAGCAGAACGTGGAAGATTTTTGCATGACGTGTGAACGTTTGAAACCGTCCCTGGTGGAACTGTGGAACGGAAGGAAGTGAGGTCACCATGCGGGAAATAATTGTCCATGAATTGACCCAGGCCACGCAGGAGTTGGTGCGCGAATTTGCGCGCTTCCTGCCGCGTCTGCTCGTGATGCTGATCGTGGTGCTCGTAGGCTGGGTAATCGCATACCTCGTCAAATCGATCCTGCGCAGCTTTCTGCGCCTCATCAAGTTCGACAAACTTTCCGAGGGCGCCGGAGCTACCCAGTTACTCAACAAGGCGGCGCTGCCGTCTTCGACTGAATTGGTTAGCCGCTTCGCCTTTTGGACCGCCTGGCTCGGTTTCGTTCTGGTCGGAGTGAGCGCGCTGGGCATCCTTGGCATGCAGGAATACGTCACCCGCTTTTTCGTTTTCCTGCCCCGCTTGCTGGTGGCCCTGATCTTCCTGTTCATTGGATTGCTGGCGGCCAGCTTTTTCTCGCGCGCCGCTCTGCTCTGGGCGGTCAACACCGACATGCCCTCGCCGCGGCTATTGAGTTCCGCGGCCCGGGTTCTGATTACCGTCTTCACTGCATCAGCGGTCTTTGAGGAGCTCGGCCTAGCCGACTCCACCATGCTGCTGGCCTTTGCCATTGTGCTGGGAGCGGTAATGCTGGGCCTGGCCATTGCATTTGGCCTGGGCGGACAGGATCTGGCCAGAAGATTTCTTGAAGCTCGCTTCGCCCCGGAAAAAAAAGAAGGACAAGAGCGGGAGGACGAGCTTTCGCCCCTTTAGGCTGCCTCAGAAAATTGTCGGGCTGAGGGAATGAGGGTGGAGCAGGGGCCTTAGCCCTACATCAGGAGATCTTCTCTTACGAGCGGCTTCGCTGAGGTACCTAACAAACATTTCCAGAGGTCTCACGGATCGCCATGCCAACCAGTTCATCTCCGCAAGACCCATTGCTTGATGTCCTGAAGGGAATCGTTCCGTCCGCTCTGCCAGAATTTCTGGTGAAGCAACGCTGGTTCGGCGCAAAGGCCCGCACGATTTCATCTGTCGAAGTTTCCGACATCATCCCTTTCCATTCCGACGGCCTCCGCTCCTACTTCATTCTTGCCCAGGTCAAGTACACCAGTGGGCCAGTCGATACCTACCACATCCCGCTAGTACCGGCTCCGGACGGCGCCGCACAGCTCGATTCCTCCTTATTGCTGAGAATCCAACCCGGGAGTTCTCCTCAAGTGATCGTTCTCAAGGACGCGTTGACGGACGAGAACTTTCTCGCCCATTTGCTCGACGCAATCGCCACCGGTGTTTCCTTGAGCGGAGCGAGGGGCATGGTGCGAGCAGTCTCCACCCCGACACTGCAGTCGCTCTGGCAGCCCTCGCAAGGTCTGCTTATGCCATCCGTAATGCGCGCAGAGCAGAGCAACAGCTCGGTGGTTTACGAGAAGCGTCTGGTGCTTAAGATATTTCGTCGCCTGGAGGAGGGTCTGAACCCAGATTTGGAGATCGGCTCTTTTCTAACGGGAAGAACATGGTTTGGCAATGTGCCTCCACTGGCGGGATATCTCGAATATCTGGGGGAAGGGGGAACCCGCACAGCGCTTGGCCTGCTGCAGGGCTACGTCACAAATCAAGGCGATGCCTGGCAGTTCACCCTGAAAGCTCTCGCGGAATATTACGACAGGGCGCCACGGTCGGACGGTCTGGTGATCGAAATACCTCACGCACCGCTTCTCAACCTGTGGCACCAGGCATTACCCGATGGGGCGAGGCAGCGAATCGGCCCCTATCTCGATGCAGCGGCACTGCTGGGCCGAAGGACTGCGGAACTTCACTTGGCCTTGGCATCAGCTCCGGAAGACCATGATTTCGCGCCGCAACCACTCTCCGAAGCGGATCTTCGAGCTTTCGCGAATTCCGCACTCCAGCTGCTGACCGCCAACTTTGACTTGCTCCGCCGACTCAGGAATGGAATGCCGGAACACTCCCGGCAAGATGCTGACAGCGTGCTCGGACTTGAAGAATTTGCGCGCCGCCGCTTTCAACGCCTCGCCGGATTGAAAATCTCGGCCGTGGTCACCCGCATCCACGGCGACTATCATCTCGGCCAGGTCCTGTTCACCGGCGACGACTTTGTCATCATTGATTTCGAAGGTGAGCCTGCACGGCCTCTTGAGGAACGACGCAAAAAGCGGTCGCCGCTGCAGGATGTTGCCGGCATGCTGCGCTCGTTCCACTACGCTGCGTATGCCCTACTGCTCCAGCAGCAAAGTGGTGAAAGGTCGACGCAGAAACAACTTCAAGTCCTGGGACACTGGGCCCAGTACTGGCAAAAATGGGTATCCGCAACTTTTCTGAAAACGTATCTCGAGGTGTCAGGAAATTCGAACTTCATTCCCCAGGACAGGGAAGAGCTAGCACTGCTGTTGGATCTATACCTGCTGGACAAAGCTGTCTACGAGCTCGGATATGAACTGAACAATCGGCCATCATGGGTGCGGATTCCTTTAGATGGCATCTCGCAGCTGCTTCAATTAGCAATTAGCAATTAAGAATTGGCATCTAGCTAAGTGCCACTTTCTCATTGCCAGCTGCGGAACTCCCTTACGCCGGCACGCTCTTCGGCTTGCCGAAGGCCTTCTGGATCAGCGTGTAGCGCGCGGCGCCCATGATCCCGCAATCGTCATTCAGCACGACTTTGACCGGCATCTCTTCCAGCAGTCCGCGCATGCGTCCCTTGCTCAGGAATGCTTCCATGAACGCCGGGTCCTGCATCCTGGCCAGATTTTTGGCGGCAATAATGCCGCAAATAAAAATCCCTCCTGTCGACATGAAAGTCAGAGCGCAGTCTCCCGTCTTGGCGCCGTACAAGCTGGCAAAAATAGAGAACGCCTGGTCGCAAATCGGGGCCTTCTTTCCCTGGGCGACCTGCGATATCAGCGCCGGGGCGTCGTGTGTTTTGTCCATCTGCTCTTTCAGCCACGCCGGCTCCTCGGCCTTCTTGGTATCGCGAAGAAACTCATAGATGTTCTTGATCCCAGGGCCGGAAAGAAGGCGCTCCGTGCTCACGTGGCCGTGCTTTTTCAGGATGTAGCCGAACAGTTCGACTTCCAAATCGTTCCTGGGCGCGAAATCCGTGTGTCCGCCTTCGCAGGCAAAGGGATGATGCCGGAAGCCGTCCCAATAGAGACCCGCCACACCCAGGCCAGTTCGGGCTGCGATGACGGCGCGATTTCCTTCCGCATCCTCCGATCCTGCCTGCAGCGTGACCAGATCTTTCGATTCCAGGGCATCCACCCCGTAGGCATAAGCCTCGAGGTCATTGATCAGGCCCACTGAATCGAGCTTGAGCTGTGCCGCCAATTCGCGCGAATCAATGGTCCAGGGAAGATTGGAAATTTTGCTGCGTCCGCCACGGACCGGTCCGGCTACGCCGAAACATGCGCTGTGCACCGGAATGCCTTCCCTCTTGACGAACTCCGCAACAATTTCGGACAAGCCAGCACGCTCCTGGCTGGGGTAGGTTGTTTCGACCACGCGTTGCAGCTTGCTGCCTTCAACGTTGAAAGCTGCGAGTCGAGTGCGGGTTCCGCCGATGTCGCCTGCGAGAATCATGGTTCGATTTTCCTCCACTGCCGGCCGTCACGGGTCAGCAATTCGTCGGACTCCGCCGGTCCCCAGGTGCCTGAGGGATAGTTGGGAAATCTGCGCGGGGGCAGGGCCTGCCACACATCCAAAATCGGGTCCACGATACTCCAGCCCGCCTCCACCATGTCGGCGCGCTGGAAAAGAGTTGCGTCTCCGATCATGCACTCGTAAATCAAAACCTCGTACCCGGTATATGCGTCCGCGCCAAAGTATTTGGTGTACTCGAAGCTCATGTCCACCGATCCCACGCGCAGCACCGGCCCGGGAACTTTCGCCCCGAAGCTCAACGATATACCTTCTACGGGCTGTATTTGCATGACCAGCTGGTTGCTGTGATTGTGGACGGGAGAGTTGCGAAAGATCTCAAACGGAGTGCGTTTGAACTGGATGGTGATTTCGGTATGGCGCTGCGCCAGACGTTTCCCTGTGCGGATATAGAACGGCACTCCGGCCCATCGCCAATTGTCGATGTTCAGCTTCAGCGCCAGAAACGTTTCCGTCCTGGATTCCGGGGCCACTCCGGGCTCGGAGCGGTAGGCCGCTACTCTTTCTCCGCCGATGATGCCTTCGCCATACTGTCCCCGTACGCTCGAATAGAGCACATCTTCGGAGTCCAGCGGCTGCACCGCCCGCAGAATCTTGGCTTGCTCGTTGCGCACAGCATCGGCCTGAAACGACACTGGCGGCTCCATGGCGGTGAGGCTGATCAGTTGCATGATGTGGTTGGGAACCATATCGCGCAGCGTGCCCGCGGTATCAAAGTAGCCACCGCGTAGTTCCACGCCCACGGTTTCCGCATTCGTGATCTGCACATGATCGATGTAACGTCGGTTCCAGATAGGCTCGAAAATGGCGTTGTCGAAGCGAAACACCATGATGTTCTGCACCGTCTCCTTGCCCAGATAGTGATCGATGCGATAGATCTGGTTCTCCGCCAGCACCGCTTTGATGTCCCGGTTCAAGGTCTTGGCCGAGTCGAGATCGTGCCCGAAAGGTTTTTCGATGACCACTCGGCGCCAGCAGCCCTTGCTCTGGTCAGACAGTCCCGCCTGGCCCAGTTGCTGGACGATGGAGGCAAAGAACTTTGGCGCTGTAGCCAGGTAGAACAGATAGTTCGATTGAGTGCCGTGCTCCTTGTCTACGCCTGCGAGTTGCGCGGCCAGGGTGGGATACGTGGCCGGATCGCCGAATTCGCCGCGCAGGTAGTAGAGCCGATCGCTGAACCACTTAAAGTCTTCGGTGTCCCGGTCACCGGCATTCAGGAAGCTGGTCACCTGGTCGCGAAATTGATCGCGCGTCAAATCGTCGAAGGCCACACCGACGACGGCAAAGGTCTTGGGAAGCAGCTTGGCTTTCACCAGGTTATAAAGGGCAGGAACCAGCTTGCGCTTGGTCAGGTCACCGGAGGCCCCGAAAAGGACCACCACGCATGGACCGGCCACCTTGCCGATCTGCGTGTGTTGCTCTTGCCCGCTCACTGTCGCTGCCGTTGCCATATCTTTTTTGGGGGGATTTAGATCGGGGTCGCCCGCACGCATTGTAGGACAGGGTGGGTGAAATTCACAATCGCGGACTGAGGCCGTTGTTGGTTAGTTCTGATAACCAACCCCGGGTCCAACCAGCGGTATCCATTTGCAGCTTGTCCGGTATAATCCAAATTCCGCTAGGGTAATCGCAGTAGTAGTAAAAGGGGTGGAATGAAAGTTCGGCCCGGTGTGGAGCTGGCGAGCCTGAGCGATGTCGGCTGCCAGCGCGAAAACAACGAAGACCGCTATTCCTATTGGGAGCCGGCCAACGATCTGGAGTTCCCAATCAAGGGCCGGCTGGCCATTGTGGCGGATGGCATGGGCGGATACGAAGGCGGCCAGGAAGCCAGCCGCATCGCGGTTGAGGCCATCGAAGAGGCCTACGCGAATGGCGGAGTAGGGAACCCGCGTAGCTGGCTTCTGGAGGGCTTCCAGGCAGCGCACCATCGCATCCAGGAATACGCCGACAAGTATCCCGATTTGCATGGGATGGGAACCACCTCCACAGCGATGGCCCTAATTGGCCATCAACTTTTCTATGCGCACGTAGGGGACAGCCGCCTATACATGGTGCGGGGTTCCACCATCTCACGCCTTACGCACGATCACTCCTACGTCAGCCGGTTAGTCGAAAACGGCGTCCTCCGCGCTGAGGAGGCCGAATCGCATCCCCAGCGCCATATCCTGACCGCCGCACTGGGAGCCGGCGCCAGCGTCACTCCCGATTGTCCGGCAGAACCTGTTTCCCTCGAGTCTGGGGACGTTCTGGTGCTCTGCACCGATGGTCTGTGGGGTCTGCTCACCGAAAGCGAAATCCAAACCGCGGTTGCCGGAAAGAGCGCAGCTGAAATCTGCGACCATCTTGTGGACACGGCAAAAAGGCGGGGCGGCCCTGACAACATTACCATGCAGGTCGTACGGATTAACTGATCCTGTCGCCCTGGGAGCGGAATAACTGCGTCGCATCGCGAACCCGTGCATGCAGTCGAAGGACCCCTGCCCCAGGAAACCCTATTAACGCGATAGGGTTTTATGCCATCATGAGCGGGCATGAAAATCTCCCAAAAAGGCCTCTACGCCCTGCAGGCCATGATGATGCTGGCCCGGCACTACAACCAGGGGGCCATCCGCATCCGCGACATCGCCTATGAAGAAGTTCTTCCGGAGAAATTTCTGGAACTGATTCTGCTGGAATTAAAGAACGCCCGCATCGTCGAGAGCGTGCGCGGCGCCAAGGGCGGATACCAGTTGCGCCGCCCTCCGTCCGAGATTCAACTGAGTGAGATCATCCGGCTGATCGATGGGCCTCTGGCGCCTTTCGGCGATGCCGAGCAGCTCCGCAGCCTGATCGACCGTGACCTTGAGCACCGCGCCCTCTACCAGGTATTCCTCGAAGTCCGCGACGCGGCCGCCAAGATTCTGGAGCATACGACCCTGGCCGATATCGTAAACCCCAAGTTCGTCAAAGCCGGTAAGCGCCTGGGCAAGAAAAAGAGCGCCGACGCCCGAGTCTTACCCATTGTGTTGCCGGGAAATCCTCGCCGAAGCAGGGAAGACTGACAGTTTTCTACTTTCGTCGATTTGGCCAAGGGCGGCGCGGCGGTCATTTGTGAGAGGGTGGTCAGAGGATGGTAATGGTGGTCAGAGGATGGAGCAGGCCTTCAAGGCCTGCATACGGCTCCTGTCGTGCTCCCGGCTTCAGCCCCGAGGTACCTCAGCGGCTGAAGCCGCACCGAAATCTCTTTTTCCATGCGCGCTGAAGCGCTGCTCCACCCAAAATCAGACTCCATGAATGATCCGCTGAGTTTGATAGTGGGTCAATTTCGAAAAATCCCTTAACCACGAAAGGACAACGTATCACGAAGGCTCTAACCTCAAGGGTTTCCTTCGTGTACCTTCGTGCCCTTGGTGGTCAATGGTTTCGCGAACTGACCCACTCCTGCTGCGTTCAATCGCTTGCGTTATCGGGCGTCCTAGTGTTAAATACAAGTCACCTTATAGGGATAGTAGGGATAGTAGGCAGCACCAGAAAAACATCGATTACACTTTGACGCTCGGTCACCAACTACGGCTTTACCCAACGCAGCCGCACTCGCGCATGTGTCTGTCGCAGTCCTCCACGGGCTGGCGTTGTTGTAGCTAGCAAACCAGCACCGCACCCACACAATTTCCAAAGGCAGCAAAACAGGGCGATGAATTTGTGCCTGGCTATTTCTCTATTCCAGGCGGTTTCTCACCAAGCACAAAGAAACGCAGAAAAACAAACTCAACTAACGAAACGGAGAAACAATGAAACGGTACTTGTGGTTCGGTACATTCATTCTGGTGATCAGCAGTGCCACGGCGCAGACGGGTGCAAACCCCAAGGCCGCTCGCTCGAAGCCCCCGGTAAAGAAGGCCGCTGCTTCGGTACGCGTGAGCAGCAGGGAAGTAGAGGAGCTGCGCGATGCTTTGGCCGAGCAGCAAAAGCAATCCGACGAGCAACGCCAACAGTTGGAAGACGTGAAATCGCAGCTTCAGCAATTGATCGACGTAACGCGGCAAGCCAACGCCTCTGCCCAGAGAGTGCAAGGCAGCGCCGAACAGGCCCAGACCACGGCTGCGCAAGCCCAGCAATCGGCCACCGAGGCCCAGCGTCTGGCCGACCAGGCGTCCTCCAGCGCTACGCAGGCCAAAGCCGCACTCAATGTCGCGGACAAGAAATCCAAGGATGAAGACAAGAAGATTAGTGCGCTGCAAGACCTGGTGGGACGCTTCCGCTTCAACGGCGACATCCGGGTACGCGGCGAAAGTTTCTTCCAGGACGGCGTGGCTGACCGGAACCGCGGCCGCATCCGTGTGCGTTTCGGCGTGGACGGCAAGCTGAACGAAGATTTTGTGGGCGGTTTCGCCCTGGCCACGGGTTCCCTGGGCGATCCCACCACGACCAACGAAACTTTTACCAACTTTTTCGCTCGCAAGACGATTGGCCTGGACCGCGGATACATTACGTACAATCCAGTCGCGCATCGTTGGCTCTCCTTGACCGGGGGCAAGTTTGCCTACGCCTGGAACCGCACCCAGGTCACGGGCGACCCGGACATCAATCCTGAAGGCTTCAATGAAAAGTTTTCCTGGGACTTGAATACGCCGGTAATAAGAAACTTCACGGTTGATTTCATGCAATTGCTATACAACGAAGCTTCGGCGGGAACGGACTCCTACTCGCTGGGTGGGCAGGTATCCGCGAAGCTCCAACTTGGCCGACTCACCACAATCCCGACTTTCATGGCCATCAAGTGGAACAATCCGGATTCCATCCTCCAGGCCAGCGCCTTCGCGGTGCAGGCGACCACGACCACCGGTGGCCTGCAGGTCCCGGGAGAAGGGCCGGGTTGCGGCAAGGGTTCTGGATTGCCGACGGTGCCGCCGTGCGCTTTTTCTGCGAACGGCATGACCAATGCCACATTCAGCGATGCCAGCGGCAAGCCACATTTCTTCTCGCAATTCCTGTATGCCGACTTCATCCTGAACAACCAGATCCGGACGAGCTCGGACCGGTTTCCCATCAACCTGCTGCTCGAGTACGAAAACAACCTGGACGCCAAAGATCATCCCCTGGCGCCAACCGGAAACGGAGTCGTGTTGACCGGACTGGGCAAGCAATCCCACACCTACCTGGCTGACATCAGCCTGGGTCAAACTAAAAACAAGAATGACTTCCAGGTGGGATACGCATGGCTGCGGGAGGAGCAGGATGCCGCCATCGCGTCATTCGCCGAGAGCGACCAGCGCGCGCCCACCAACATCCTGCAGAACCGCTGGTACGCGCTATGGAAAGTAAGGGCCAACACCGTGGCCAGCTACACCTTCTGGTACGGCCGCACCCTCAACAGCAACCTGCAACACGCCATGCTGGCAACGGGAGTTACCGCGGGGCAGCAGGAGCCTTACCTCAAGCGGATGCAATTTGACCTGATCTACTCATTCTGACACCCGCAGGGCGCCGGCGAGAGTCGGCGCCTTTTCGATTTCCAAGTCCCCGGGTTCGGGCTTAGCCAGTCAGATCTCTCCACCAGTCTCTGCTAGAATCCAACCGCGGACCATCCAAAACACAAAAACAAGGGAGAGCAAAACTTTGGCCGTTCTAGTCGTCGGAGGAGCAGGATACATCGGCAGTCACGCCGCGCTGGCGCTCAAACGCCGCAGTTACGAACCCATCATTTACGACAATCTGAGTGCCGGCCACGCTTCGCTTGCCCAAGGCTTCGAGCTGGTGGTGGGAGACGTTTCGGACACGGCCAAGCTGGCGCCGCTCCTGAAGCGCGTTGACGCCGTCATGCACTTCGCTGCCCACGCCTACGTGGGCGAATCGGTGGTCAATCCCAGGAAATATTTTCAAAACAACGTGCTCGGCGGCGTTTCGCTGCTGAATGCTGTCCTGGATTCGAAAGTCCGCAAGTTTATTTTCTCCTCCAGTTGCGCGGTTTACGGCACTCCCGCAAGAGTCCCAATATCGGAGGATCTGCCGCGCGTCCCGGTGAATCCCTATGGCGTTACGAAATTAATTTTCGAGCAGGCTCTCGAGGCCTACGGTCCCGCCTACAAGCTAGGCTATGTGTGTCTTCGCTACTTCAACGCTGCAGGGGCCGATGAATCCGGAACCATCGGGGAGATGCATAGTCCTGAAACTCACCTGATCCCGTCGGCGTTCGAGGCCATTCGAGGCCAGCGTCCGGCACTCGAAATTTTTGGCGACAAGTACCCCACACCCGACGGCACCTGTGTACGCGATTACATCCACGTCAGCGATCTGGCGGAAGCCCACGTTCTGGCTCTCGATTATCTGTCTGGTGGCACCTCGCAGGCCGTCAATCTGGGAACCGGCCGCGGCCATTCCGTGCGCGATATCCTCTCGACCATCAAGCGTGTGACTGGCCGCGAGGTGCCCAGCCGTACGGCGCCGCCGCGCCCGGGAGATCCGCCGGAGCTAGTGGCCGATCCGACGCGTGCCGAAAAGCTGCTGAAGTGGAAGGCCAAGCGGTCGCTCGACGAAATTGTGGCCACAGCGTGGAAATGGGATGAACACGTGCGGAGTGCAGGGAAGTGAAGGGATAAATAAGTCAGGCATACGCTGTGCGCGCAAAAAGCAAAGCGCTATCGACCCAGTGTCCAGGAGGCAGAAGGACACTACGATAGCGCTGCCTGTAATGGGCCCGAACTGAGAAAGAGTTTAGGCTGGAGATTGCACCATTTCTAGTGCATTGTCGGGTACGTCGAGCCCGCTTCCATTCCAACTAGGACTTCAATTTTTCGCGATTTGTCAGTCGCTTACCTGCCTTTGTTAATGCAAACTCTAAACCCTGTAAGTGCCGCTCCTCAGTCAAATAGCTGATTACCATCATGCGCAGCACGCTCTCTCCCCGGACCTTGGTCTCTGAGATCCAGCGGCCACCATCACGTGTGACCTCATCCACCATCGCGTCGTGGTCGGCGGTCAACTGCTGCGGGCTGCGGCCAGCCGGCTTGAGCCGAAAGGTGACGATCGGAAGCATCGGCGGAACCGCTAACTCGAAGTCTTCGGAGGCCTTTACCCAGGCGACGAAACTCTTCGCTAGCTTGAGCTGACAATCGATCAACTCCTCATAGGCCTGCCGCCCATGTACTCGCAGGGTGAGCCACAGTTTCAGGGAGTTCATGCGTCGCGTCCATTGGGTGCTGATGCGGGAGTTGTCCGGCAACTGTGCGCCTGCGGCTTTGGGCATGTAAGGGGCAGACACGGAGAACGCGCGCTCCAGAGTCTCCGGATGGCTGGTCAGGATCACCCCCGCGGCAAACGGCATCGCCATCCACTTGTGCGGATCCACAGTAAGCGAATCCGCCCGCTCGATTCCCCTCACCAGATCGCGGTGCCGGTTGGAAAAGATCGCCACCCCCCCGTAGGCCCCGTCCACGTGTAACCACAACTGGTGCTTCCGGCAGATTTCCGATATCGCGATCAGGTCATCCACCGTCCCTGAGTTCGTGGTTCCCGCAGTGGAGACGACACAGAACGGTTTTCGTCCCGCCGCAATATCTTGAGCAATGGCCGCCGCCAGGTTCTCAGCATCGAGTTGCGCTGCGTCGTTTACTGCGATCCGGCGCAGCGCTTTGCGTCCGATCCCCAGCAATCCAGCAGATTTATCGAGCGAATGATGCGACTCGGCCGATGCGTACAAAACGGGCTGGCCGCCGATCACGGCAACGCCTTCTTCCACCGCCTCGGGAAATTTGGATGCCAGCGCCAAGGCCAGTCCACTGAAATTGGCTTCGTTGCCTCCACTGGTAAAGGTTCCGTTGAATTCTCCGGGCCAGCCGACGCGCTCGCCAATCCAGCGCATGGTCTGAAGTTCGATTTTCGACGCCAGCTGCGAACGTGCCAGGGTTGCCAGTTGCGGATTAAGCCCCGCCACCCAGGCCTCGGCCAACACTCCCATATAAGTGGGAGTGGGGTTCATCAGCCCGAAATAGTTGGCGCTGGGAACGTGGAAGCCCTTCTCCACCATTTCACGACAGAGTTGGTCAAGCACTTGCTCCGCATCTTCTCCGTGCTCTGGGAGCGCATCATGAAGCGGCCCGTAGGTTCGCTGATCAAGGGGCAGTTGCACCGGGCGATCGGGCAGCGAAGAAAAGAAGGAGTCGATCTGGTCAATCAGCCGGTAGCCCAGCCGCCGCCGGGTTTCAGAGTCGAAATCGAAGCGCATAGATCCCGATTTTAGCCGCATCGCCGGGAGCGACCGAGACGAAAGATTGCGTCCGCAGACAGGACAGAGAATAACAACTCGAACAAATGGGCAGCGGAACGAACACAACCAAGCTCGGCAGAGAAACCTTAAGTCCCGAATCTCTCGGCGGCCCGAGCCTTCGCCTTGGCAGCTTCTTCTTCTCGATTCTTCGGCGGAGCATTGGTTTCGAGCGACCGGAGCAGCCGACTGGAGATGCCCGCTATTTCTTCGATTGCACCTAAAAATGCGTCTTCGTTGGCTTTCGACGGTTTGCTAAAGCCACTGATTTTTCTAACGAATTGTAGGGAAGCGGCTCGAACCTCTTCGTCCGTGACTGGCGGATCGAAGTTGAAGAGGGTCTTAATATTTCTGCACATGCGCTCTATTTTAACAATTTGCGGGCGCCCATTTTCGTATTTTGCAGGGTAGCGGCGGCGCCGCCAGCAGCTACCCTTTTCACAAAGTACGAAGTACGCGAAGGAGGGTGGGGCACCGGGCTTTAGATAAGCCCTACTTCTCCGTGTCCTCGGTGTCCTCTGTGGTTGAGCTTTTCTCCGGCCGGAGAAGTGGAAACAAGATCACGTCCCGTATGGTATGCGAGTCGGTCAGCAGCATGGCCAGACGGTCCACTCCGACGCCAACTCCCCCTGCGGGGGGCATCCCATACGATA
>Ga0134124_10000985_pt1 | contig 22854 bp, 26 predicted proteins | sample KB304_FD_96880 | JGI IMG/M metagenome (GOLD analysis project Ga0134124, IMG submission 96880) | Terrestrial soil microbial communities without Nitrogen fertilizer from Kellogg Biological Station, Michigan, USA - KB3-0-4 | ecosystem: Environmental > Terrestrial > Soil > Unclassified ... | reverse complement strand
CGGTCGGTGGATCGGGTATCAGGAGTCAGGAATCGGGATTCAGGGCTTGAAGTTCCTGAATCGTGAATCCTGTATCCTGCATCCATGATCCTATGACAGTTATCGATTTCTTAGTCCTGCTGGTTGTATCGGTATCAGTCGTTTCAGGGGCCACAAAAGGAATCATCAGAGTAATAGTTTCGGTTGCGTTCACCGTAGCCGGGCTGGTTTTGGCAGCGCATTCTTATATGTACGCTGCGGACCTGCTACGCATCTTCGTGGCTGGTTGGCTCGCAAACCTGCTCGGATTTATTTGCGTGTTCGTAATTGTAGTCGTCGCGGGAAGTTTACTGTCGTGGCGGCTGCGCGGCGCGGTGAAGCGCGCGCGAATGGGCTGGGTGGATCATACCCTTGGAGGCGCACTGGGGTTGGTCAGAGGATGGCTGATATGCTCGGTTATTTATCTTGCGCTGACGGCCTTTCCAGTCACACCCGAGGCTGTTGAGAAGGCTTATTTCGGCCCGGCGCTTATGGAAGGAACGCGAGTGATCGCATATCTCACTTCCCGAGAGTTGAGGGAGCGATTCTTCAACGGCAATGAAAGCGTCAGACAACGCGGGCAACAGAAACGTTAAGACAAAGCGAACGGTCACGCCACTAAGGAGAACTTGAGATGAAGAAAAAGCTGGAGGAGCTCGTCGGCGAGATGGTCGAGCGCGGAATACTGTTTGAAGACGCAGTGGCTGAATTTGAAAAGTATTTTGTTCTGTCCGTACTCAAGAAAACAAACGGCAATTTATCAAAAGCCGCAGAGGTGCTACGCATTCATCGCAATACTCTTTCAAAACGCGCGGAAAAGTACTATCAAAATGGCCGTATGATTGGCGCCCGACATCGCCGGCCTCGCATCCACCAGCAGGAACCGTCAGCGAAGGCGGCAGCGGCCAAGAGCAAAGGCTGAGCAAAGGCTGAGCAAAGGGTAAGTAACGCGCGATGCCTCTTATTCGAAACTTCGCTTATCAGGGGATGCTGCGAAAAATCGATCTGCAATTGCAAATGCAACCCGGCCTCAGTTAATAGCCAGGAGCTTTTGGATGTCGGCCTCGATTTCCGCTGCCTTTCTTGGTCCCGCGCCGAGGTACCTGCGAAACACCTTCATATCTCGCGTGACGAGAAACGTCGTGGGGAAAGCTATCACGTTCAAATCATAAGCCTGATCGTCATCGCCCATGAGGACCGTGTACTTCATCTTGGCCTTGCCGACGAAGGGTTTGACTTCGTTAGCCTCACCGGAAGCCATCGTAACGCCAATTACTCTCACGCCCTTGTCGCGGTACTTTTCCTGAAGCTTGTTCAGCACTGGCACCTCGGAAATGCATGGCCCGCACCAGGTCGCCCAGAAGTCGAGCACCAGAATGCTTCCCTTAAGCCCATCCGCCGATATCGCTTTGCCATCCAAATCCTGAAGCTTGATTGGCGGAAGCGTCTTGAGTTCGCCGCCGGATACGGATGCCGACTCAGTTGGGGTTTGGCTGGCCCGCATGGAGAACGCAGGCACCGCGAGAGCGACGGCAAAAAGGATGAGCAAAAGTTTCTTCATATCTGGTTCCCCGGGAGCCTGGCGTTTTCGCCTGGCGAGACATTCTTGGTAGCGCGAGAATTGTAGCCCACGCGACTCGAACGAGCAATGCGCGCCTGCGCAGTGTAGTGGGTATTAGCATGTTGCCGGCAAGCAGTCCTCGGCGTCCTCGGCGTCCTCTGCGGTTGATTCCGAGCCATTGAGCAGGAGAAACCGCGGAGAACGCCGAGGACGCAGAGGACTGCTTGTGGGCAACACACTATGCGCCGCTGCCCGGACAACGCGTCACGGGTGCGCGTAACTTGAGAATGGCCGTTCGATGTAGTAGACTGCACTTTGAAAAAAAATGGAGGAAGCCTGTGAGCCCTGAATTGAGTCAGCTCATTGAGCTCCAGGAACTCGACCTCGAGATACAACGCGTATCGGGTCGGCTTTCGAGAATTCCGGATGAACGCGAGAGCATAGAGAACGAATTTAAACAGCACGCCGCGGAGTTCCTGGACCTAAAGAGCAAGCACGAACAAACCCTCGAAGACCGCAAACAGCTAGAAATCGAACTGGCTACCACCCAACAAAACCTCGACAAGTTTGAGCAAGACAAGACCCGGGTCCGTAACGAGAAGGAATATACTGCCGTCCTGCGCGAGATCGACACGAGCCGCAAGCACGTCGGGACCCTGGAAACGGATATCCTCAAGCGAATGGAAGAACTCGAAAAACTGGATACCGATCTTGCCGAACGAGCTCCCGGCGTCGAACGAATGCGTGCAGAAGTCGACACGACGCTCGCCGCCCTCGCCGGCGAAAGCGAAGCCGCTAATCGGCAGTTGGCCGAGTTCGTCGAGCACCGCAAGAAGCTGGCCAGCCAGATGCCCAGGGCCCTCTTCGCCTCCTACGACCGAATGTCGCGGCTTGGGAAGGGCCAGGCGCTCGCGGAAGTTCGCAGCAATGGCATCTGCGTCGCGTGCCGGGTCAGGGTGCGCCCGAAGATCTTCAGCGACGTCCGCAAGGGAGATCAGTTGGTCACCTGTGAGAACTGTGGGCGTATTCTTTATTACCGTAACGAAACCTCTCAGTCTGCTGGAGCTACAACGATGGACTAGCCCAGACACCGGTCTCTGGTTTCCGTCTGTGGATAAATCAACACGCGGTGGTGCCGATTTAGCGCGCTTAGAAACAACTTTCCATAAATCACGTTTAAACTTTCTATCTTTGCTTTCCGGGGTTTACATTACAGTGAGCGGACAGGCGATTGAGAGGTTACGCATCGAGGGCGTCGCCGAATCGTGGCTCGAGCCAGGCGCCGATCGGCCGGCGCAGGTCTACCGGCCGGCGGTGCTGATTGAGTGCACGCTCAATTTCCGAAGCCTGCGGGCCGGATTGAATCACTCGGAAGAGCGCAACTACTCCGCGTGGCTTCCCGAAGCAGACCTGGCCATAGACTGGGACTCGCCTGCAAACCAGTTCGACGGTCTGACGCAACTTATCTCACAATCCGATCCAGCCATTGGGTATAGAACGGGCAACCATAAGACAACCAAATCCGAGTTCGACCAATATGCGGCCGAGCTGATCGAAAAGTTAGTAAGAAACGAGCGGCTCCGAATTTATTTCAATCCCGTATTTGGGCTCTTCTCTTCTCCCGAGGATGAGCTAGATGACTTTCTTGCGCGTGTGGCGGACGCGGCGCTGGGCCGTGTCGAACCGGAACTTAGAAGCCTGCGGAACCGGTTCGAACTGCAAGTCGAACAGGTTCGCGAGGCTCAGGCTTCGAAAGGATCTCTCGCGGAGAATTTCAATCTCGAGAGCTTCATTTCAAATAAACTCCACTTCTTCGAGAGCGAGAACAGATTGGCCGGGATGTTCTCAACGCTGGCGGGAGCAGTGTTTGGTTCTTCCGAGCCTCGATCGCAGGGAGAAGTCTACCGGCCCGATGAAGCCGAGCTGCGGGAGGATCTCGAGCGAATCGAACAAGAGGCGAGCGACGCGTTGCGCGCGCTTTACGATGAGTACCTGACACTCGCCAACGAATACGATACTTTTGAGATTGGACTCCAGCCGGATAACATTCAGGTCATGCGCTGCATTCTGTTATGGGTGCCAGTCGATGAATAGAGAAAGAGGAAATAACTGCGATGGGGAGACGGAGCGACCCGGCGACTCTGCAAGGATCTTCCTTCTATCGACGCGTCGCCCCGTCCCTCCTTCTCCTCAACCTGCGCTTTGCCTTTGATCATGCAACAGCCCGTTCGACTCGGAATAATAACCAAACCCAACGAGCCGCGAGCGGGTGAACTCGCCGCGCGCATAGCTTCGTGGGCCGCCGAGCATCAGATAAACCTGTTCGTGAATGATAGAGTCAAGGACTTGCCCCCCAACACTTTCTCCGCCTCCGCCAGAGAGATAGTCGATAATTGCGATCTCCTGATCGCGCTCGGTGGCGACGGCACGATGATATCTACGGCGCGACTCGTAGCCGGGCGAGGCACTCCGGTGCTTGGCATCAATCTCGGCACCCTTGGCTACCTCACAGAGTTCGCGATCGACGAAGCGATTCCGGCGCTCGAGTACGCGGTACGCGGCGAATACGAACTCGAGAAGCGTACGATGCTGGATTGGCAAATCCTGCGCGATGGCGATCAAGTCGGCGCGGGCACGGCGCTCAACGACGTCGTAGTCAACAAGTCAACCCTTGCCCGCATCATTGACATCGACTGCTGGGTGGGCCCGCATTACGTCACCGGCTTTCGCGCAGACGGGCTCATCATAGCGACGCCCACCGGCTCGACTGCATACAACCTATCGGCGGGCGGGCCCATCATAGCCCCCGGCACCGACGCCATTTCTATTTGTCCAATCTGCCCGCACACGCTGACGAACCGGCCTCTTGTCCTTCCGTTCACCGCGGAGATCAGATTGCAGATGAACACGCGAGAGCAGGAAGTTATGTTTACTGCCGACGGGCAGACAGGCATGCCGCTGATGGCGACCGATAAGGTAGTCATTCGAAAGAGCGAAAAGACATTCAACACCGTTTGCGCAAAAGACCGCGATTACTTTGAGATCCTGCGAAGCAAACTGAGGTGGAGCGGCAGGTAGAGATTCGTGAGGCGTGAAACGTGAAACGTGAGGCGTGAGGCGTGATGCGTGAAACGTGATGCGTGATGCGTGACTCGGTTACAGATTGACTCTCCGGCTTGGAGTTTCGTGTCGCGCGCATCACGCTTCACGGATCACGCATCACGTTTCACGAATCACGTTTCACGAATCACGTTTCACGAATCACGAATCTTCGTCATCGAGGCAAAACATGCTCTTACCCATCGGCGATGACAATCAGGGACGGCTTACAACGCCCTACGTGGTCTACATTATCGTAGCCATCAACGTGGCGATTTTCTTGTTGCAGCTCTCCGACGACCGGTTCACGCTCGCATATTCAGCAGTCCCCTACAAACTCACGCACAACGTGACCGTCGTTCCCACAGGCTTTCGTGGCGCACTGCGCCCGGGAGCCGAAGAGGATCCCCGAATCGCATCCGGTATGGTGCCGGTGCGAGGCGTGCCTCAAGAGCCGGGACCCGCGTTCATCTGGCTGACATTGCTTACCTCGATGTTTATGCATGGCGGGTTGATGCATATTGGTGGGAACATGCTCTACCTCTGGATATTCGGTGACAACATAGAAGACAACTTCGGGCATGGAAAGTTTTTGATCTTCTATTTGCTGTGCGGGTTAGCTGCGTCTTTCGCCCAGATTTTTGTGGACCCGGATTCGCCGATCCCCTCGCTGGGCGCATCGGGCGCAATAGCCGGCGTGCTCGGCGCTTATCTGATAATGTTTCCCAAAAACCGTGTGCGCAATCTTGTGTTCCTCGGATTTTTCTTTACCACGATCGAGCTTCCGGCCGTCGTCGTTCTGGGGTTTTGGATTGTGCTCCAGATATTCAGCCAGTACACCGCAACCTACCAGCACGCTTCAGGTGGCGTAGCTTACATGGCGCACATCGGCGGTTTTGCTACCGGTCTCGTGCTGTGCTTCCTCTTTAGAACGCGGCAGCGCACTTCCTACTAACGCCACACATCGAGAAATCATAGGTCATAGGTATAATGGGATTGATGTTGGAGCAAACTGACACGAGACGGCGACGGGCCGAAGAGTCCGCTCACGCCTGCGCTCGGCTCTTAAAAGAGCGGTTTGGCGCTCGGGGAGTCTATATTTTTGGATCGCTGGCTGGCGAGAGTCCATGGCACTCCCGATCGGATATCGACTTAGCCGTTGAGGGACTGGCCGACGAAGATTATGTGCAGGCCCTCTCCGCGCTGTGGGAACTGCTACCCAACGGAATAGACCTGGACTTGATCACATTGGAACAGGCTCCGCCATCGCTTGTGGCGAGAATAAAAGGAGAAGTGAAGATGCCGGAAGATCCTAAGGAGTCATTGAAGATTGAGATTGCGGATGAGTTCATAAGCCTAGGTCGAATTGTGGAAGAAGGAAAAGCCGTTCTGAATGATCTGGCCTCAGAGCCGACCATCCGGGACCTGCGTGCCGCCGGCAGCATAATCCATGACTTCTACAGTGGCGTTGAACGCATCTTCGAGCGCGTCGCGGTTCGCCTTGGACCCGGCCTTCCCAACGGAGAGAGCTGGCATACGCTTTTGCTAAGAGCGATGGAATCAGACGCCGAGGGCTTTCGCCAGTCGGTAATCGATCACGACCTCGCTCTGCGACTCGTGGACTATCTTCGCTTTCGACACCTCTTTCGTAATTCGTACGGCTACGAGCTTCAATGGGACAGACTGCATCCGCTGCTTGCGCGGCTGGAAAATACGTTCGAGATGTTACAGCACCAGGTTGAGCGGTTCGTTGGATCGATATAGACCGCCGTCATACTGGCATCTCACTAACGCAACCTCAAACGTCAACGGCGAAGTGGAGCTTGCAATGGCAACAGAAGTTCTGGATTCGGGACTGATCATCGAAGAGACGCCGCTTGAAGAAATGAATCTTCCGGTGCTCGACACTTTTCAATACAAGCACAAGGGCAACGAGATAAACGTTTCATTCACCTGTCCTGAGTTCACGGCAATTTGCCCGTTCTCGGATTTTCCCGACTTCGCCACCATAAGGATCGACTACATACCGGATGAACTGTGCGTCGAATTGAAGTCGCTCAAGCTCTACATAAACGCGTTTCGCTCGGTGAAGATTTTTCACGAGCATGTGATCAACCGCATCCTCAAAGACTTCGTGCGAGCGTGTGATCCGATCTCCGTAAATATCGAAGGCGACTTCAACATCCGCGGTAATATCAAGACGGTGATCCGCGCGTCGCACCGGAAAGGATAGTTCAGAGTTCAGGGTTCAGAGTTCAAGCCTTAGCTTGCGTCAGGAGCCAGGCAAGCTAAAGCTTGAACTCTGAACCCGGAACCCGGAACCCGAAATTAGGCACTCCCTATGGAGATGGAGAAGTCATTTTACGTCGTGAGTTTCAAGCCCGCTTATATGAAGCTCATGCGGTCCCGCGGGGACGTGCCCGTTGAAGAGCCTGACGTCACCGCAAAACCGATGATCGTCGCACTCACACAGGGTGGGTTCGGCCAGGACGTCGTTGACGAAGAGAGACAAGTAAAGGAACGCTTTCTCGAATATCTCTTCTCCTCGAGCGATGTCGATCTTTCGAGAACCGCCGAAGTATTCGATCAGTACTTCGAGCTCGATCAGGCAACAGAGTTCGTCGACCTCGACGAAGAATTGTAATCATCTCCGCCTTCCCTCCGATCTACTTCGAATCGCGCCCGAGAACTTAAACTAGAACTTAAAACTAGAACTTCAAACTAGAACTTCAAACTTTGCGAAGCCGAGTCGTGTCTAATGAACAGTGGCGCGATGTTCTTTTCGCAAAGGTGTTCTCCCAAACATCCTCTCCCGGACCACACAAATTCAGCGATCGTCGAGGGCCTCTAATATTTGAGGAGGAGAAAATGCTGAACTGTCTAACGCGTCAGGTGAAACACTTCAGAGTCTGGGCAATAATCGCGCTATTCGTCTTGCCGGCGGCGATACCTGTTTCTGCTACCAGGACAATCGCCGTTCAGGCGGGACCGCCCAACTTCCTCATCATCATGACTGATGATCAGGGTCACGACACGATGACCGATCAGTTCATGCCGTTCACCAAATCCATGATCGCCGATCGGGGGATCAACTTGACACGCGGCTACATGTCAACCGCGCTATGTTGTCCGAGCCGGTCCAATTTCCTGACCGGCAAGTACGCGCGACATGACGGCGTGCGCACTAACGGCGACGAGCTAACCCAGACCACTGTCGCGGACCGCCTACAGAAAGCGGGTTACTACACGGGACTGATCGGCAAGTATCTCAACTCCTGGCCGGGCGACGCGCGGCCCGAGTACAACTACTGGGCTTGTTGGGTGAAGGACTACATCGACCCCAAGATGAATATTGCCGGGACCTTCGAAAACGTACCGGGTTATTTAACTTACATTCTACGCGACTATGCGATGGATTTCTTCGACAAGCTGCCCAACGACAAGCCTTTCTTTCTTTTGTTCACGCCGCATGCTCCTCACGCTCCTGCGACTCCCGCGCCAGGCGATGAGAATCTCTATTCCGATCTTCCGAAGTGGAGGCCGCCAAGCTTCAACCCGGCGAGCCAGCCTGACAAGCCAATGTGGCTTCAAGATACGCAGCAGTTATCTGAGAATCAGATTACACGGGAGGTGGACAATTTTCGCCTCGATCAATTGCGGTGCCTTCACTCGGTGGACATTGCGGTGCGCGATCTTCTCGGCAGGCTGCAAGAAATGGGCAAGCTCGACAACACCCTTGTCGTGTTTTATTCCGACAACGGTTACTTCTGGGGCGAGCACCGCCTGCTACACAAGAACCGGGTTTATGAAGAAGCCAGCCACGGGCCATTCGCGCTCCGCTATCCGCCGCTCGTTCCGTCTCCGCGAGTCGATAACCGGCTGATCCAGGTCGCCGACCTCGCTCCCACGATGTACGAGCTCGCGGGCATTCCAATTCCGGACGATGTTGATGGAAAGTCGCTCGTTCCGTTGATGCAAAACAGCACGGACTGGCGCGACGCGTTGTTGCTTGAAGGCTGGCCGGGCAATCACGAGAGCGAACATTATCAGGCGATACGAACCGAGCGCTTTGTCTACGTCGAGACGGACAACGATCTGTCCGAGCTCTACGACACCAGGGCCGATCCGTATCAAATGAACAACCTGGTAAACGATCCGGCTTATGCGAAAACAGTCAAGAAGCTGAGCAAGCGGTTGCACAAGGAGCAGTTCTAGGTGACAAGAACTCTTGCATTCATCACCGGCGTCGCAGTAGCAGCAGCAGCAGCGCTGCTGGCATTGGAAGCGCGGACGGATTTCGAAATGCCGGGTAATTCGTCGACCGCTTCCGCGTCAGTCGACGCTCATACCGGAGAAACGTCGCTCGGTTGTCATCCGGCGCCCGAGCCGATCGCCGCGCCGACCGACAAGCCGCCCTCGGCTGAAGTAATCAGCACCCAGCCGGAAAACAACACCGCAACTGCCAGTTCGCCCGACGCCCCGAAAGACATCCCTGAAGACATGAGGCTGATTCGCGGAGGCCGATTCCTAATGGGCGCCGATGACGGCTTGCCGGTCGAGGCGCCGGTTCATCAAGTCCTCGTTAAGGACTTTTGGATTGATCGTCACGCGGTGACTGTAAACGAGTTCGCGGCGTTCATCCGCAATACCGGATACAAAACCGAATCCGAAAGGCTCGGCTGGTCAGGAGTCTTCGATGTTCGGGCCGGCAGGTGGATGAAGGTCGACGGCGCCGACTGGCGACATCCGGAAGGGCCGGCGTCCTCGGCCTCGCCGATGGAACCAGTGACTCAGGTTACCTGGAATGATGCCGAAGCCTACGCCGCGTGGGCGCGAAAACGATTGCCAACGGAAGCCGAGTTCGAATATGCCGCTCGTGGAGGACTCGCGCAGAAGAAGTATGCCTGGGGCGACGAACTGACTCCCCAGAACAAATATCGAGCCAACTGGTGGCAAGGCTCCTTTCCTGATCGCAATACCGGTGGTGATGGTTTCATCGGACGCGCGCCGGTTGGCTCGTTTCCGGCGAATCGATATGGCCTGTACGATATGACTGGGAACGTGTGGGAATGGTGCGCCGATCGGTTCGGTGAAAACTACTATCGCGTGAGCCCTGCCGACAATCCTCAGGGTCCAGACTCGGGCGGGCACCGGGTTATTCGAGGTGGATCGTGGCTCTGTAGCGACAACTACTGCACGGGTTATCGAGTGGCGGCGCGCAATCATACCGCGCCGGATACCGGCCTTAACAATCTCGGCTTTCGCTGCGTGAGAGACAGATAGCCGGGTTATTTCTTTTTGAAGATAAAAATGTATTCGTGCTTGAAGATGTAGAACCCGCCGACCAGCGCACGATAGCGCCACAATTGCTTTTGATCCCTCTTTGCCCGAGTCTCTTCGAAGTTTTTTACAACGATGCTCTTGAGCGAGTAGTCGCGCTTCAGCACTTCGTTCATACAGTAAAACCCAAGCGGGATCCATTCACCCTTCGAGTACTTATCGCCAATCACCAGACCGAAGTATCTTCCGGGTTCCAGAATCGGGGTCACATTGTCGAGCGTTTCGCCAAACATCTGGATGAACTGCTCTGTGCTCTGCGCGTTCGATAAGTCCTGCTCGTCGTCCGAGAAGCTGATGATGTCGTGATACGGCGGATGCATTATCAGGAGCTGCGCTTGTTTCACGCCAAGCTTGTCCAGCATCCGTTGCGAGTTAATCATTCTCGCATCGCCGGTTACGATCTCGGTTTTGATCGAGTGCCGGTTCTTTTCCTGCCCGACCAGTTTCGCGGACTGGCGTGCCACTTCAGGATTCAGCTCGATGCCGATGCCGTTTCGGCCCAGCCTGCGACACTCGATCAATGTAGTCCCGCTTCCAACAAAAGGATCGAGGACCCAGTCTCCTTTCTTCGTGTAGCGAAGCATCAACTGATGCGGAATCTGCGGAATGAAATTGCCCCAGTACCATCCGAGGTGCGCGCCGGTAGTGTCACGCTTCGGCAGGACCCACAGGCTGTCGGTGATTATGTCGCTGGCTTCCTGCCATCGGTTGAGATTGATGTCGTTGATCGAAGACGTTCTGCCTTTCCTGACCCCGCGCTCCAGACGCTTGAGGTAATACTTTGCGCGTTCGAGTGTACGGGCTTCCAGGATTTGATCAAACTCCGACGAAAGAACGTCACGGCGCAAGGAGACGAAGTCCCGGTTGGAATCCGGATCGACTGGCATACTAGCGCCCAGTGAACCCACATGCCGTTTCAAATCGGTAGTCTTCGCTCTGAGCTCGTTGAGATCATCCGTTGAGTCAATCTCTCCCAGTGCCGCAATGAATTCGTCTCTGTTCAGATGGATGGAAAAGTAGCTCGCCGGCGGCGCTTCGATATCTTCGACCAAAGCTTGTTTCATTTGTTTGTTTGAGGCTCTTTCCGTCTTAGCGAGCTTTGCGGTCCTCTGCGTCTTTGCGAGCAACGAATTAATACACAGCGCAAAGCCGCAAAGAACCGCAAAGCTCGCTAAGCAACGCCCGCCAATAGTCGGCTAAGGAGTTAGTGCTTCCATCACCGCGGTGACGATCATATCGGAAAGCGCCTTATACATCGCCTCACCCTCTTCTCGCGAAGCTGCCCGGGGATCGCCGAAATAAGCTTCGGTGCCGCCGGCTTCAGTGAAATTTCGAGCGCCTTCTTTTATCTTTTCAGCTATCGATATGGGCACTCGCTCGAGCGCCTGACGAATATCCTCACGCACAAGCTCGGGACGCGCGGCCATCACAAGCGAAGTCTCATAGGATCCTGCGTGACAATCTCCCCGGCGAAATTCTTCAGTGAGCATCTCAGCCCACCGGCGCCTTCGCTTGTCGGGAAACGCGACCGCGCGGCCGGTCTCCTGCTTTACCATCTGGATGGCTTCAGTGATAGACGCTACATGCTCCGGTTCCAGGTGTGAGTTCGCAATCGCGACCAGCCTCGCGCCCTGCGAGTAGAGCGAAACGCAGATGTCGTTTATCAAGGCGGTGGCCGTTTCCTTCCTGACCGAGATCGTGCCTGAAAAGTCTGAGCTGAAATCAGTGACGCTGTAAGAGATCGCAGGCAGCACCAGCGTTTCAATTCCCTGCCCCGTCAGTTTCACTGCTGCGTATCGCGACATCTGTTCAGAGATGATCACGTCGGTTGCCAACGGCAGATGCGGCCCGTGAGCTTCAGTTGAGCCGATGGGAAGTATCGCGACAACGCCGCGACCGAGCGCTTCGCGAGCTTCTTTCCAGGTGAGATTTTGAAACTCAAGCATTGTGAAACGACCTGTATGGGCGTCCCTCCGCGGGCGCCCCTCTTCCGTCCAAAGCGAGTTTATAAGTAACGAGGGGCGCCCACGGAGGGACGCCCTTACAGGTTCAGTCCCATGCCATGCGTTCGCGCAGCGATGTGATATGCGCTACGTGATGGCGGCCGTGCCAGGCGTAGAGACACGTGTTCTGCGCCAGAGTAATCACTCCTATGTCGGGATGCCGAAATGTTCTTTGGAAATCAGCAGGCTCGATCGACTCGAGCAACGTCACCCATCGCTTATGAAGCGATTCAAGCAATGCCAGAGACACTTCGATCGGGGTCACGCGCGAATCTTCAAGCTCAGCCCAGCGACTTTCGTCATAAGGCTTGATCACCGGTTCATCTTCGGTCAGAGCCAGCTTGAGCCGGCAGTAGCTGTTCAGGTGACTGTCGGGCACGTGATGAACTACCTGGCGAACGGTCCAGCCATCGGGCCGATAAGGGGTGTCTAGTTGCTCTGGTGTTAAGCCTTCAACTGCGGCTCGAAGGTTCGCGGGTGCTTCCGCTATTTCCACAACAGCACGTTGAATCTCTTCGCTGCCTGGTGTGCCGTCAAGCTTGAAAGTTCCAATTGGATATCGAAGATCCATGGTTCATTCTGCCTGATATTGGTAGGTTCATGACCCGTTCGTCTGGAATGTGAGATTCGGTTTTCACGCTTGAACTGATGTCTCTTCACTCCAAAACAACCGCGGTCCGTCGAGCACGAGAGAAACTAAGTTGAGAATGTCTCTGCCAAGAATTCCAACATCCTCGTCAGTGATCAGATATCTACCGGTGAAACTTCGATCAAGAAAACCCAGATCGAGTTCGACAGATTGTGCGAACGTGACCGTGCCGTCGAACGCGTACACTTCATATGTTGTGTCTGGGTCGAGAATAGCCCCAAGCTGATTAACGGAGGAGCGTTGAACCAAGGTCACATCAGCGCCCGAATCAAGTAGCATAGGGACACCAGATAACGAAGGCCCGTTATCTGGAATGCGAAGAGTTACGTGTGCCAGAGGCGCGGGCGGATCGAAGAGGCTCGCGTTATAGGCCGGCATCGGTTTCCTCTTCGATTACTTCCTTTATGAAGTCTTTTGCTTGTTCGGGATGGACCAAGCGCGGGCTGCGAAGATGAACGATGCGTCGAGGCTCGGCGTCGGGTACAACGACATAGACCCTAATCGACTCTGGCAGATGGATACCATCGGGAAGCTTTACGTTCCCGTTTTCCACTATGCCTTCGTAAGTAGCAACTTTCATGCTTTTACCCGTTGTCTCGAACTTATCGCGAATTTACCACGGCGTACTTGGAACGTTCAACTCCATGCTGGCGAGTCGACCCCTGCGGGCCGACGTCGGAGCTCCTCAGTCAACTCAAATCACTCGGGGCGGATTCGCCGAGCCGCCCTTTGCCATCGGCGGATATATTGATCCTCGAGATGCGTCTGTTCCCGCTTCAGATAGGCAAGAAACCAGCCCAGGAGTCCGTCCCATTTTGCGTAATCTCCTGGCGATAGCAGGCTCCACCCCAACTCGTCGAGCGTCCAGTTCGATTTGGCGCTATTCCGAAGCATCGAGGTCGTCACCCAGTTTGTATCATCGTCCGTGCCGCCGCGGGAGATCGGTACAATATGATCAACGGTAGGGAATAGCTCCCAATAAACAATATGGCTTTCGGACATTTTCCAGTTCGGACGAGCTGGAAACTCCTCCAGCATGAGGCGGGACAACAAACGTAAGGTTCCAGGAAAAACAAGCTTCGTCCCTGAATACCGATCCACGAACCCATCTCGCTTGAAGACGACGGTCATTTGGTACTCAGTGTACTTGCGACCAGCATTGCTCGTTGAGGTGAATGGGTACTCACTTGTTGCTAACATCTGCGCGCTACTCATGTCATTATCCAACAAGGCTCGCATATACGAGAAACGACATCGGCCTTTTCCTTCATAGCATAACCTGCGCTACTTGGGTTCACAGCAACTACTGCTTGAGCGCTCGCCGGTCAATCTTACCCCTATCGTTCTTTGGAAGGTCCGTTCTGAACTCAACCCATCTCGGATACTTGTACCCCGCCAGTATCTGCTTCACGTAGTCTTTCAATTCACTTTCAAGCTCGACGCTTTCGATGAAGCCTTCGGCCAGCACGACGAATGCTTTCGGCTTGATCAGCTTGTCGTCATCGCCGGCTCCGATCACCGCGCATTCGAGCACCGCTTCGTGTTCGAGCAGGCAGTTCTCGATCTCGGTCGGCGACACGAATATTCCGCCGACCTTCAGCATCTCGTCAGTGCGGCCGCAATACCAAAAGCACCCGCGCTCATCCACTCGAAACTGATCGCCCGTTGTGCACCAGTCGCCCGCGAAAGTAGCCTTGGAAGTTTCGTGCGCCTTCCAATAACACAACGCCGCCGAGTCGCCTTTTATTCGCAGAGTGCCCATCTCGCCCGTCGCCACCTCGCTACCGTTAGCGTCGACGATCTCAGCTTCATAGCCCGGCACAAGCTTGCCAAGGCTGCCTGGCACCACACTGCCCGGATAGTTTGTGATGTAAATGTGAAACATTTCAGCCGACCCGATCCCGTCGAGTATCTCGACGCCGAACGTCTCCATCCACCGGTCATAAAGTTCCGGAGGCAGCGCTTCGCCGGCCGAGACGCAAAAGCGCAGCGATGACAGATCGTAGAGTGAGCTCGCGCCATCGACTTGAAGCATCGAGTTGATCATCGTCGGAACGGTAGTGAGCATCGTCGGCCGGTGCTTTTCTATCATCTTGAACATCGTCTCGGCCGTCGAGCGCTCCGGGAACAGGGCGGTCGCTCCTCCTACCGCAAACGGAAACAGCAAATTCGTGCCGGTGGCGTAACCGAAGAACAGCTTCGGCACCGAGAGCGTGATGTCGTCTTTTGTAATGCCCAATACCTGTTTCGCGTAGCACTCGGTGTTGTACGGCAAGTGGTGATGAAGATGAACCGCGGCTTTCGGGTGACCCGTAGAGCCCGAGGTGAACAACCATATCGCGATGTCATCGCGACTGGTCGGGGCGGTCTCGAGCGTGTCTGATTCTTCCATCGTCAGACGCGCATACGACTTTACGGTCGAGCGCCCTTCCAGCCCTTCCAGGCTCCCCGACACTTTGGCGCCGACGACGATCGTGTGCTTGAGGTAAGGCGACGTCGAAGCGGCAGGCGTGAACCGCTCCATAACGTCGGCGTGTACCACCGCCACCTTTGCTCGAGTGTAATCGAGATAATATTCGTAATCGGCCGCCGGCAGTATCGTGTTCACCATCGTGATGACCGCGCCGATCTTGGCAATGCCGAACCAGGTGGCCACGAACTCGATCGAGTCGGGCAAGACCATCAACACGCGGTCTTCCATCTCGACTCCGAGCCGAACCAGCGCGTTCCCGACCTCGTTCGCCATTTGCTGGACTTCGCGATAGGTATACTGCTTCGAGCCGCAATGGACCGCGATCTTCTCGCCGAGTCCCTCCTCGATTCTCGCGTCGAGGAAGTAGGTCGCCATATTGAATTGCTCTGGGAAAGTGACAGACATTTGTTTTGAGAAAGTGATCCCCCGCGTTTCCTCAGCGTCCTCAGCGTCCTCTGCGGTTGATCCTGACTCTGGATGCAGTAAACCGCGGAGCACGCCGAGGTTGGCCCAGTCGACGAGCCGTCAATCCGCTCTGAAGGTAACGCGATGGGCTTCGTGCTCGCTAATCTCGTCTTCGTGTTGGAGCGTGAGCCCGATGTCGTCCAGCCCTCTGAGCAGGCACTCGCGCCGAAACGGATCGACATCGAAACTGAACCTGAGCCCCGAATCGTCGGTCACCCACTGCCGCTGAAGATCGATCGTCAATTCGTATCCGATATTACCCGCGGCCTGTTGGAAGAGTCGCTCGACTTGCGCTTCCGCGAGCGCAACCGGGAGCATCCCGTTCTTGAAACAGTTGTTGTAGAAAATATCCGCAAACGACGGCGCAATGATCGAGCGGAAGCCATAATCCAGCAACGCCCACGGCGCGTGTTCGCGCGATGACCCGCAACCGAAATTCGCGCGCGCAAGCAGAACCGTCGCGCCCTCGAAGCGCGGCTGATTCAACTCGAAGTCCGCGTTTCGAGTACCATCATCGAGAAACCGCCAATCATAAAACAGGCACTCTCCGAAGCCGGTGCGCTCGATCCGTTTCAAAAACTGCTTCGGAATTATCTGATCGGTGTCCACGTTGACTCTATCGAGCGTGGCCACCAATCCGGTGTGCTTTGTGAAAGGTTTCATGGCGCCGTTTTCTCAAATCAGATTTATGCGCTCGAGCAACCTGGTGAACCTGGCCTCGGCTCGCAGAGAGTCATACTCGGGGAGCACTTTCAACCAGACCACTTCGCCTTCGTGTTCGCTGACCGCTCGCTCGAGCCACCGAATGGCCTGTTCCTTCTCGCCCAATCGGGCGTAGATGGCTGCAACCTCAGTTGGCCGAACGTGAGTTTGCTCCGCCTTCTTGAGAAGCGTTTTGAGGCGTCGCGAATGAAAGCTCTTGAGCCCGCCCGCAATGTAGGCTTGCTGCATCTCGGCCAACGACTCGGAGCTGTCACCGGCAAGCGTCCGCCACTTCAGATACTCTTTGAACGCTTCGTCATTGAGGCCCTGCGCTTCGTAGGTTCGGGCGAGACCCACATGCGCGACGCCAAAATTCCCATCCAGCTCGAGCGTCTTGTGCAGTTGTGCTATGGCCTCATCGTAACGGCGAGCCTCGTAATATGTGGCCGCCAATATTGCATTCGTGATCGGCGACAGCGGATCAAGCTCCTGCGCGCGCCTTAATTCGAAGAGCGCTTCATCGAAGCGACCCATTGCCGCCAGTTGCACTCCAAGCCGGTGATGAGCCGCAGCGTAATTCGGATCGAGAGCCAGCGCCCGCCGGTATTCTTCTTCAGCGGCCGCCCAATCCCATTCGAAATAGCTCAGCACACCCGCCACCGAGTTGTGCGCTTCGGCGAGCGTGTTGTCCAGATCGAGTGCTTTCGCAGCCGCGGCCTTGGCGTTGGGGTATATCTCCATCGAGGCCGCCTCGCTGTATCCGGGCAGTTGCAGATAGGCATCTGCCAACCCGGTGTAGGCGAGCGCGTAATTGGAGTCGTGAGCAATCGCTTCCCGGAAGGATCCGATGGCGCGCTTCAGGTCCTGTTCCGTCCGCTTATTCCAAAAATACCGCCCCTTCAAGTAGAGCTGGTAGGCTTCGGCGTCGCTCGTGTAGTTTCGAGTCAGCAGTTTTTCTTCGTCACCTGACAGCTTGAGCGCCAGCACGTCGGCCGCTCTCGTGGAGATAGAATCCTGGAGCCTGAAGACGCTTGTGAGCGGTTCATCAAACTGGTCTGCCCAAAGCGTCCGGCCGTCGGCGAGTCGCATGAGCCGCACAGTCACGCGCACGCCATTGTCTGAACGCTGGATCGTGCCTTCAAGAACTGCGTCCACGCCAAGCTCGCGCCCCGCCTGATCTGCCGGCTGATCGAGCTCCGCGTACTTGCGGACGGCGCTCGTGGGAGGAATGATGACCCGCCCGAGCCGGCTCAGCCTGGTAATCAAGGCATCTGCCATGCCCAGGCCGAGGTATTCGTCTCCGCTTGCGGCTTGCAACGTTTTGAAAGGCAGCACCGCTATCGACTTAATCGAGGCGATCGAGCCTTTCTGCGCTGACTTGTTTTGTCTCCAAACGTAGGTCCCAAAAGTTGCCAGCACAATAATGATCAGACCGGCGACCAGCGGTCGTGAAACTATCCGATTCCCCCAGCCCAACGAACTTGTTTCGGCCAAAGTTGCAGGAGCGCTGGTAACGCCGGTCTCAACGTCCGTGCTGATCTCGTCCTCTTCTTCAAAGATGACGCTTGTTCTGGTCTGTTCTCTCAAGACCAGGTCTGCAGCCGTGTACTCCCACTGCCTCACCTGCGCGCAAAAGCGATAGCCGCGACGCGGCACCGTCTCAATGTAGCTATTATCGCCCAGCGCCTTTCTGAGCATGTAAATGTTCTGGGTCAGGTTCGCCTCTTCCACGAAACTGTCGGGCCAGAGCGCCTGCATCAGATCGTCCTTCTCCAGCACCTGCCCCTTGCTTTCAACAAGCACCAGCAACGTCTCTACGGCCTTGGCCTTGAGCGGCACCGGCTCGCCATCGCGCAAGAGCAGACGGTTGACCGTATCGATGCGAAAGGGACCGAATTCGTAGGAGCGCTTTATTTGTTGGCTCATAAGCAAATTTAGATATGGTTGAGAAACAAATTACGTCCGGTTGAAGACTTTTGGACTTGATGCCGCCGATAATCCATCGCGTTGCGAGACGGACACAGGCGCCACGAGCTTCCGCACCGCCGGCCGACCCGGCGTGAATTGTAGCGCCTCACTGAAACAATAGCGAGGTTCTGGCAGTGAGACTGCGTCTTCGGTTTTCGCACCGCTGACAGAAGAGCGCCGGAGAAGGCTGCAGCATCAATAACCCACCTCTCACGAGGTGGGTATGTGCGGCGGAGGTATTCGCTCGCAGGCTGCAGCAACAGCGACCCACCTGTCACGACGTGGGTATGGAGTGCGAATTGACGGCTTCACCGGAGAGACTCATGAAGAGGACCAGAAGGAAGAAAGTCACGGTCGAAACCGAACGCCTTCTGGTCATAAGCCACTACAACGGAGCGCAGGGCTGGTGCGAAGGATGTAGCACAACGGTCAAAATGGTCGGACCGGAAGAAGCAGCCGCTTTCGCGGGGCTGAGCCAGCGGGCCATCTTTCACCTGATCGAGTCTGGTCAGTTGCACTTCACCGAAACTCCGGACGGTGTCCTCTTGATCTGCGTCAATTCGCTTTTGGAAGAACCTAAAACCCGGGCAGGTCGCAACAACGGCTAACAAATGCCTCAGAGAATTCCAGACAATTTCAAGGAGATAACATGAATACCGAAAAGTTCTTTTCAGCCTTTGTAACTTGCTTCTCAGGATTTGCCTTCGGGCAAGAGCGCGTACGCGGCTTATCAAAGCGTAGACTGCTGATGGTGGCGTCGATCGTCATCGCATTCGCGTCGCCGGCTTTCGCGCAAGGCTCCAGCGATTACCACAAGCTTGAAGTGTTCGGCGGTTATTCGCTGGGACGCTTCAAGTCAAACACCGAAACCAGCAGCTTCGTCGATCCTTCGGGTCAGAAGACCACGTTCACTGACCTGTGCAGCAAACAAACCGGCGAGGAGTTAGGTCCGAACTTTCAGCACTACTTTTGCGAGCGCCGGAATTTCCACGGCTTCGACGCCTCCGTCGCCTACAACCTCACTCGGTACTTCGGGCTGAAGTTTGACGTCACCGGGCACTACAAGAATGAGCAGTTCGTGGACGTGTTTCCGACGCCCGGCGGCAATGTGACATTCACCATCAACACTCGCGAGCGCGTTTACAATTTTCTGGGCGGCGTCCAGGTAAAGGACAACAGCAAAGCGACGCGCTTCAAACCGTTCGGCCACATCCTGGCGGGCGCCGCGCGGTACCGATCAAGGATCAGGCAAACCGTCGATGTATTTCCGGATTTCAATTTCGCGGTAGAGGACCCGGTGACGAGCTTCGCGATGAAGGTGGGCGGCGGTCTTGATCTTCGAATCAGCAGACGTGTTGATCTTCGTCTTGTGGAATTCGACTACAACCCGATCTTTGCCGGCGACCGGCGATTCAAAACGATTGAAGGGCCGCTTAGTTTTAGTTCAACAGGAAAGACCGCACAGAATTATACAATCGGATTTGGGATCGTCTTCCATTGAGATTGGGTACCAAGTCAGTAGTCAGTAGTCAGTAGTCAGTAGTCCGTAGTTCGTAGTTCGTAGTCCTCAGCTACGGACTACTGACTACGGACTACTGACTACTGACTACTGACTACTGACTACTGACTACTGACTACGGACTAATCCCATTCCCGAACATCAACAAAGTGTCCGGCGATGGCCGCCGCGGCAGCCATCCGAGGGCTGACCAGATGCGTTCGACCGCCGCGGCCCTGACGCCCTTCAAAGTTTCGGTTCGACGTCGAAGCACATCGCTCGCCTGGGCTCAGGATATCGGGGTTCATCCCCAGGCACATGCTGCAACCCGGTTCGCGCCACTCGAACCCGGCGGCGATAAAAACCTTATCGAGTCCTTCGCGCTCGGCTTGCAGCTTGATCTGCTGAGACCCGGGAACGACCATCGCGTTAACTCGCGAGGACACTCTCTTCCCTTTGATCACGCTGCTTGCTTCACGCAGGTCTTCAATGCGGGAGTTCGTGCAGGAGCCGATGAACACTCGATCCAACTCTATCGCTTGAATCGGCGTGTTCGGCGCAAGATCCATGTATTCGAGCGCGCGGCGCATGGCTTTGCCGGCATTTCTATCCTCGATAGAGTCCGGATCAGGAATCGTCCCGGTAACATCTGTCACCATTCCGGGATTTGTCCCCCAGCTTACCTGAGGCGCAAGCGATGAAGCATCAACGGTCATTTCGCGATCGAACGTCGCGTCCTCGTCCGAAGACACGGACTTCCAATATTCGACTGCTGAATCGAATGCTTCGTCCGTTGGGGTAAAGCGGCGGCCTCTCAGATAATCAAACGTCGTCTGGTCAGGAGCGATCATTCCCGCGCGCGCGCCGGCTTCGATCGACATGTTACAGACCGTCATTCGTTCTTCCATCGAGAAGCCGCGAATCGCCTCGCCGGCGTACTCGATCACGTGCCCGGTTGCGCCGTCGGTTCCGATCACCCTGATAATGTAGAGCACGAGGTCCTTGGCGCTTACGCCGGCTGATAACCTTCCGTCGATTCGAATGAGAAACGTCTTCGGCTTTGACTGCTGCAAGCATTGAGTCGCAAGCACGTGTTCGACTTCGCTCGTTCCAATTCCAAAGGCCAATGCGCCGAAAGCGCCGTGGGTTGAGGTGTGACTATCACCACAGACAATAGTCATCCCCGGCTGAGTCAGCCCGAGTTCCGGACCAATCACGTGAACAATTCCCTGGTTGGGATCGTCGAGCCCGTAGAGTTTGATCCCGAATTCCGTGCAGTTGCTCTCGAGAGTATCGATTTGAGTCTTCGCGATTGGATCGAGGATTGGAAGCGACCGGTCGGTCGTCGGCACGTTGTGATCCATCGTAGCGAACGTAAGGTCGGGCCGGCGCACCTTGCGTCCCGCGAGGCGCAAACCTTCGAAGGCTTGCGGCGACGTGACCTCGTGAACCAGATGGCAGTCGACATAAATGATCGAAGGCTTATTCGGTTCACTCCGAACGACGTGATCGTCCCAGATCTTTTCGAATAGAGTTCGTGGCATAACTCTTTCGGCTGACTGCCGTTCATGGCCGGTTAGCCGTCCGCCAAACAGATAGGCCAAGAGATAGTACGATACGGCGTACGCGAAGTCCAAAGTTCGGTGGTTCAGTCTGACTCTTTCAATCACTATCGAAGAATTAACCGCTGATGTTCGCTGACTGCGTTTCGCCGGTCTGCGCAGATCAGCGCACCGAAGGCGGCGAACATCAGCGGTTAATTGCTTCGGCGCGACAGACTGAAACTCTACGCAATGTTCCCCTCGTACGCGCAACTAGCGTTCGGGCTGGTACACGTATCTCCCTTTCAGACGAGAAGCCATCGCCTCGGCGACTTTCAGGAACGCTGCTGCCGCGTGAGACAGGCTCGCGTTCTTTCTATAGACCAGCCGCAGCTTGCGCTCGATGTGCAGCTCGCGCACCGGCACTCGCATCAGCTCGCCGGCCGCGACCTCGGCTTCCACACAGATTCCCGGCACTAAAGCGACGCCACTTCCCTGCGATACAAAACGCTTTATGGCTTCGATCGTCGGCAGCTCGACATCCATATTCAGAGGAGTCTTGTGTCGCTTGAACGCCTCGAGCACTTTCGCGCGATACGGCGATTGCACGTTGTGAGCGACAAAGGATTCGGCGCCGAGCTCCCGGATGCTGACTTGTTTCGCTCTTGCCAGCGGGTGATGAGGGTTAACCACGAAGACAAGCTCATCCTTATAGACCGCAATCGATCGAAGGCGCGCTTCTTCAGGATTGAAGGAGATCACGCCAAGCTCCGCGCCGTGCTTGAGCACTTCGGCAGGTATGCGGCTGGCAAGCGATCTTAGAACGGTAACCTTCACCATAGGGTACAGCCGCCGAAATTCCGCGAGCGCCGGCAGCAGGTACAGGCAGGTGAACTCGTTGGCCGCAATGGCGAGCTTGCCTTTGTGCATCTCGCGCAGCTCCTTCAGCGCGACGTGAGCTTCGCTTCGCAGGTTCAGAAGTTTTTGCGCGTACTCCTGGAGCATCTGCCCGGCGTCGGTCAAGGTGCCATCCCTGGACGATCGATCGAACAGCGACTCACCCACCTCACGTTCGAGTTTGCGAATCGCCTGGCTGACTGCCGGCTGGGTGCGATAAAGCTTTTCTGCCGCTCGCGAGAAACTGCCCTCTCGCGCGACCGTCAGGAAGACTTCAAGCTGAAAAAGGTCCATTCGTTCTCCATTGTCCGACAAGCCTGTCCGACACGCCTTAGCTTGTCGTAGCCCGCGTAGCGGCGACAGAAGTCGCGCCAATCGGGCAGTGTTCGGATTCTGCGTTGCTAAATAACCTTCGCGTGCTTTGCGGTCCTTTGCGGCTTTGCGCTGAGTATTCTGTCTTGCTCCTTCAATACCCGATACTCAGCGCAAAGACGCAAAGAACCGCAAAGCACGCGGAGACTGACCACGCGTTACAAGTCAGCAACTCAAGAACCGATTAGCAAAACTTTGCGTGCTCACGGTCGCCGATTATAGCATACGCATTTGCTTATGCTAACCCAAGAATTATAACTTTGACTTT